>JACXTT010008662.1_pt1 | contig 14068 bp, 13 predicted proteins | sample 9270951 | NCBI WGS metagenome assembly JACXTT01 (sample SAMN15532306, study PRJNA645909) | rock metagenome | isolation source: weathered quartz diorite | place: Puerto Rico | collected 2017-06-21 | reverse complement strand
TTGACCAGCGAGAACGGTGCAATCGGCACCAGCCGCAGCACCACCATCGCCACCACCCCGTGCTTGCCCAGCTGGTGGCTGACCCGGTTCAGCCGCCTGCCGCCAAAGCGGCGCACGGCATTGCGCCCCAGCAAGCGGCCGGCCAGGTAGCCCGCGCCGGTGCTCAGCACGGTGCCGCACAGCGCCAGCGCGGCGCCGTAGAGCGGGCCGAATATGACCACGGTCACCAGGATCAGCAGCGTCACCGGCAGCATCGTCACCGCGCCGGCCAGGTAGACGCCCATCATCGCCAGCGGTGCCAGCGGCATCTCGTCCAGCTGCTCGACCACGCTGAGCAGCGCGCGGAAGTCCGCCCATTCGCGCAGCGGCGTATGGCGCCACGCAAACGCCAGCCCCGCCAGCAGCAGCGCCAGCGCCACCATCATTCCGACGCGCCCGAGCACGCGCGGGCGTGCCTCATGGCTGACGAACTCGGCCAGCACCTGGTCGCTGTCGATCGGCTCGATCGGGTCCAGCAGGCTGGCCGCCGGCGAGGCGGCATCGACATCGTCCGGCAACGGCGGCTCGTAGGCTTCCAGCGAGCGCCCGTCCGCGCGCTGCAGGCGGCGGATGGCCGCGAGCACGCTGCGGGTGGCTGCGACCTCGGCTTGGAAGGTTTCCGGTGTCACGTCCAGGTGCTCGCCCAGCAGCCGTGCGCGCATGGCGGCAATGGCCGCCTGCACGCGCGGGTCGCCGCCCGACACCACCACGATATTGCACTCGGTATCCAGCCCCAGCGAGCGGTTGCTGAGGTTGGATGAGCCGATGGTGATGAGGTCGTCGTCGATCACCGTGACTTTGCTATGCACGTTGACGCATTCAGGCATCAGGCCCGGAATCGACGGGCAGTAAAGGCAGAAGCGTTCCTGCGTGTCGGCTGCGCGCAGGCGGCGGTACAGGCGCGCGCGCAGCACGCCCATGCTGTGCGCTTCCAGCCAGCCGCTCTCGTTGCGTCTAGACACCAGCACGATATCGGGGCCTTCCTCATGCCCCAGCCGTGCCTCCAGCGCGTTGGCGATCTCGCGCGAGCTGAAGTACTGGTTCTCCATGTAGATGCTGTGCCGGGCCGAGGCGATGGCATCGCGCAGCAGCATGCGGATCTCGCTGACACCGGGCTCGTCCTCGCACATGGGCATGGTGCGGGCGATGGCGACGCGCACGTCGGTCAACTCCGGCGCCAGGCCTGGCGGCCACGGGTCTGACGCGGTGGCCGCAACCGGGCGCGGCTGGCTGCCGCTGGCGCGCAGCCAGCGCGCCGCGCACAGGGTGCCCAGCGCTGCGGCGGCGGGGCCGTCGAGTGCGCACTGCACGTCATGGAAGGGCGGGTAGGGCTTGCCTTCGGCCATGCGCAGCGGCGCGCCGGGGGCATGGCGGCTGTCGTCCCAGCGGCGCAGCGTCAGGTCCAGCCCGCCGACAAAGGCGAGCTTGTTGTCGATGCCCACCACCTTCTGGTGGTGCGAGGCGCCGGGGGGATGGTTGCCGTCAAGCCGGAACGACAGGTGCCGGTGCGCCTGCCAGTGCGCGCTGGCCGACGGCAGCCACTCGCGCTCCATCGCCATCACCATGGCGTAGTCCCAGCTCAGGATATAGATGCGCAGCTCCGGGCGCTGGTCCGCCAGCGCGCACAGGAAGTCGCGCAGGCACGCCGGCAGGCCGTCCTGCGCGCCCTGCGGCACCAGTTCCATGCGGCTGTCGATATCCCAGCCCAGGATGAAGATGGTGTGCTCGGCGCGCGGCAGCGCTTCGCGCAGCGCGCGGAAGTAGGCGTCGGCGTCGACCAGCATGGCAAAGCGCTGGCAGGGCTCGACGCGCCAGCAGTTGCGCCCCGGCTCCGGCGTAAAGCCGGCCGGCGCCTGGCAATCATGCGGCGGGCCAGTTGCGGGGGGCGCGGTGGTGCCGGGCTGGTTGTGTTCCCTCATGTCGCACGCTTCCGGGAGGTTCAGCCAGAAGCGTCGCGCAAGTTCCGTACCGGCGCGGCAAGTGGGCTCGCCCAGGCGTGCAGGCGGCGCACCAGGGGATAAGGGCGAGCCTTGGGCGGTTCAGGCGCGAGTGCGCTTTACCTGCCTTTGTAAGAACGGCATGCCGGCGAGGGCGGGTCGGAAGACCCCGGCATGCGGCGAAGACGCTACGACGGATGGCCGCGCCGCAGCGCGGTGGGGCGGGCAATGCCCCAGACATCCAGCAGCGGCTCGAAATGCGGCTTGCTTTCGCGCGGTGCCGGCGCCACGCGCCGCGGCGGCGGCAAGGGCCGGCCGGTCAGCATTAGCGGGGTATCGGCCTCGGCCGGCGATTCAGGCTCGCCGGCGTAGGCCACCACGCCCATCTGGCGGGCGGACTTCAGCGCACGCGTCAGTTCCGCGGCGTTCAGGCGGCTGGCGGCGGCAAGCTGGTGCCGGGGCATGGGCCCCTTGGCACGCAGGCTGGCAATCAACGCCATCACGCATTCCCGGGTGGTTCGATTCATTTCGCTGCGTCAGGAAAAGGGTGCAGCGGTGGGCTCGCCAATCGAGCCTGCCGCGTACGGTACCCATTCTTTCGCAGGGGTCATATCCTTGCCAACCGGATATGACACTTGTTCACATTTCCGAGGGCAGAGAGGATTTTTTCCTAACCTAATGCCGCGTTTCCGGGTCGCCGGCCGGAAATCTGCGATCCGCGCCGTCGCGCGGGGTCAGCATCGTGCCGTGCTGGCGCCACTTGCGCGCGTGCCTGGCATGGACGTCTTCGGCAAGCTCGTGCAGTTCGGCAACCCTGGCGTCGATCGGGTCGGGATAGATGTCCAGCGGGCGGTACCTGAGGAACAGGCGCATGGGGGGTCTCGGTTGGTTCTGGATCATGGCGTGCTGCCTTGATTCCAGTATCGGTGACGGACCCGCAGCTTTCACGAACGGAGGCGTAACACATTGATTTCACTCAATGTGTTGCCCGCAATGGACTGTTGTGCCCGCGTTGGCCGCGGGCCCCGGGATGCAGGGGATGGGGCCGGCCGCTGATGGTGGCCGGAGTGCTCAGTAGCCGATGCGGGCGGTGCCGCGTGCGTCCCGGCAATAGATCTTGCGCTCGCGCACCAGGCCGTCGCGGCCGTGGATGCACAACGGCACGCCATCCTCGCGCGCGCGCATCCAGCCGGCCGCAATCGCGGCTTCCTGGGTCGGGAAATGCAGCGCGGTGTCGTCGCCACCGTTCTCCAGGCCTTCGATGGTGAGCGCCCATGCGCCGTCGCCGGCGTATTCGGTGTTGTCGGTTGCGGCGGGAAGCACGTGGATGCTGCGTGACGTCATGGTGTTCTCCGGAGGGCTTGGACTTGACTGTTGACTTTTAAGCGATGGCGCCGCCGCAGGGTATCCGTCGCTGTCCTACAAGCGCGCACGCGGTGACGGCCCGTCGCGCCGTCGGCTGACATCCCGGTAGGACGAAAGCCGACTTTTCGCGCTGCGGTGCGTTGCTACGATCCAATTGCCGGTCGGGCAAGCGGCTGCCCGGTCAAGTCATTCCGATCCACTCCATCCTGGCGGCGCATGCCGCATCCACACGAAGCAAGGAGATCGTCATGAGAAAGCTATTTGCACTGTTTACCCTCGCCGGCGTATTGCTGATCACGGGTTGCAACACCATGGCCGGCGCAGGCAAGGATATCGAGCGCGGCGGCGAGAAGGTGCAGGGCGCGGCGGAAAGCACCAAGCAGAAGATGTAAGTTCCGCTGCCTGCCCTGCCGCCCTGGCAATGACAACGGCCCGCGCCTGGTGACGCGGGCCATTGTCATTGCCAAGGTGAATTTCAATGTGCGGCCGCCGCCGGAGCCTGCCCAGCGTCGATGTGGTTGCGGCGCCAGCTGGCGGGCGGCAGGCCGAACTCGCGCTTGAATGCGCGGCTGAACGCGGCCTCCGAGTCGTAGCCGACCGCGCCCGCGACCTCGCTGATGGAACGGTTGCCGCTGCGCAGCTCGGCGGCCGCGGAGCGCAGCCGCCAGTGCGCCAGCTACTGCATCGGCGGCTGCCCCTGCAGGTCGGTAAAGCGCTGCGCCAGCGCCGAGCGCGACAGGCCCACGTTGCCCGCCAGCTCATCGACCGTCCACGGATAGGCGGGCCGCGCGTGCATGCGCGACAGCGCCCGCCCCACATAGCGGTCGCGCAGGGCGGCAAGCCAGCCGCTTTCATTGTCAGGCAGGGTGTCGATGCAGCGCGCGCGGCGGCATCGGGGCAGGCGCCGGGCGCGGTCACCACCAACCGCATCATGTGCGCCCGCACGCTGGCCGCGCGCGCGGTGCTGGCGACGGTCGAGGCGGCGATGGACCTGGCCGGCCGCGCGGGCTTCTATCGCGATGCCGGGCTGGAGCGGCGCTTTCACGATGCGCAGGGCGCGCGCTTCCATCCGCTGCAGGCCGGTGCGCAGCAGGAGTACGCAGGGCGCATGGCTGGGGCTGGATATCGACGAGCCGCCCGGCGAGGTGCGGCCTGCCGCGCAATGATGCCCGCCCTGGCGCCGCTGCCGTATGCCACGCCAGCCTGCAACGACAGCGGCCAGGACGACTCGGCCAGCGCCATCAGCCACGATGGCGCGGCGCGGCGGGCCTTGCGCGACGCGCTGGGGCAGTTTGCCACGGGCGTCACCATCGTCACGGCCGCGGACGCCGACGGCCAGCCTGTCGGCGTCACGATCAACGCCTCTTACCTCGGTGTCGCTCGCACCGCCGTTGCTGCTGTGGTGCCTGGCACGCAGCTCCGGCAGCCTGGCGGCGCTGCGCGCGGCGCCGTGCCACGCGATCAACGTGCTGGGCAGTGGCCAGCTGGCATTGTGCCGGCGCTTTGCCGCGCGCAGTGGTGACCGCTTTGCAGGCGTCGATTGCCGCCCCGGGCCATGCGGCACGGTGCTTATCGACGGCACGCTGGCGCATTTCATCTGCCGGCACCGCTCGGTGCGCGTGGTCGGCAACCACGTGATCTTTGTCGTGGAGGTGGTGGCCTATGGATCGACGCCTGGTGCGCCGCTGGTGTTCCATGCGGGCGGGTTTGCCGGGGCGCCGGAAGCCTAGGCGCGCTTGCCTGCAATCACCAGCGCAATGCCGCCCAGCACCGCGGCCGCGCTCAATGCCAGCCGCAGGCTCAGCGCTTCACCGAGCAGCGCGATGCCGCCCGCCGCCGTAATGACCGGCACGCTCAGTTGCACGGTGGCGGCGGTGGCGGCCTTCAGCCGAGGCACCACGGCATACCAGATGACATAGCCCAGCCCGGAGGTGATGGCGCCGGACAACAGCGCATAGGCCAGGCCCGCGCTGTCCAGTGAACGCTGCGCCTGCATCACCGCACCCAGCGCCAGCGCCATCGGCACCGCGCGCAGGAAATTGCCCGCGGTGGTAGAGGCCGGATCCGCGGCGCGCCTGCCGCGCAGCGAATAAACGCCCCACGCGATGCCGGCCGCGATCATCAGCAGCGAGGACAGCAGCGGCGGCGCGGCCAGCCCCGGCAGCAACAGCCACACCAGCCCGGCCAGCGCCAGGGCCAGGCCGAACCATTGCTGCGCGCGCATGGGCTCGCCGGCATAGAGGCCATAGCCGGTCATGGTGGCCTGCACCGCCCCGAACAGCAGCAGTGCGCCGGTCCCCGCGGTGAGACGCACATAGGCGAAGGAAAAGGCCGCGGCATAGCAGAACAGCGCAAGCGCGGAGATCCAGTTGCCCTGCACCGGCGGCAGCCGCTGCGCCACGACCGTGCGCACCAACTGGTGCCGCGCCGCGACGATGACCCACAGCACCAGCGCCGCCGCGGCGACGCGGGCCAGCGTAAAGCTGGCCGCATCGATGGTGGTGCCTTTAAGCGCGAGCCGGCACAGCAGCGAATTGCCGGCAAAGGCGAGCATCGCCAGTGCGGTCAGCACCACGGTGTTCGCGCGCGGCATGCGGCGGGGCGGCGGTGGCGGCTGCGTGGTTCAGGCTGCGGGCGGCTCGTCGCCGATGGCGAACGAGGACAGGTGCTCGATCGCCCTGACCAGCCCGGAATGATCCCAGCCCGCGCCGCCCAGCCCGCTGCAGACATTGAACAGCTGCTGGCACGACGCCGTGCTGGGCAGACCCACGCCGAGCTGGCGCGCGGTGGACAGCGCCAGGTCCAGGTCCTTCTGGTGCAGCGCGATGCGAAAGCCCGGGTCGAAGGTGCGCTTGATCATGCGTTCGCCATGCACTTCCAGGATGCGCGAGCTGGCAAAGCCGCCCATCAGCGCCTCGCGCACGCGCGCGGGATCGGCGCCGGCGCGGGCGGCCAGCACCAGCGCTTCGCTGACCGCCTCGATGGTCAGCGCCACGATCACCTGGTTGGCCACCTTGGCCACCTGGCCGTCGCCGGCCTCGCCCACGCGCGTGATGTTCTTGCCCATCAGCTGCAGGATCGGCAGCACGCGGTCGAACACTTCCTGCTTGCCGCCGGCCATGATCGACAGCGTGCCCGCCTTGGCCCCGACCTCGCCGCCGGAGACCGGTGCATCGACATAGTCGGCGCCGAGCGCCTCGATGCAGCGCGCGAACTCGCGCGTGGCGATCGGCGAGATCGAGCTCATGTCGATCACGGTGACGCCGCCTGCCGTGTCGGCAAGGCCGTCAGCGACCCCCTTCTCGCCAAACAGCACCCGCTCCACGTCGGGCGTGTCAGGCAGCATCAGGATGATGGTTTCCGACTGCTTTGCCACCTCCTCGGCGCTGGCGCAGGCTTTCACGCCGGCATCCTGCAGGTCCTGCGGCACGCCGCTGCGGGTATGGGCGAACACGGTATGCCCGCCGTCGACAAGGTGCTGCACCATGGGCTTGCCCATCACGCCAAGTCCGATAAAGCCGATCTTGCTCATGTCAGTGTCCGGTAGTGGTCAGGCGCCAGGCCGGCCGTGCGTCGCGCACAACGCCGGGTTCATCTCTGATGATAGTCAGTCACAGCATATGCTCTGCACCGGTGGGCCTCTCGGCTTGGATACAGCTTGCTGTAGCGGGATTTCCGCAAATTCAACGCCTTGGATCATATTGGCGTGCGCGACGCAAATCGCCCCGGTTCTCTTTCGCCTGGCTCCCAGTCGGCCCGTGGAATCGAGGCCTCTCAGGAGCACCACAACCAAGAGCGTTGGTGACGCTGCAAAGGCACAGGCCAGCGACCTCGAACTCCGGGATACGGTCGTTCCGGGCTTCAAATGTAAGGTAACACCAACCGGCCGCAAAGTGTTCATGCTTCCGTACCGCACGAACCCGCGTATGTGCCGTAAGCCGGCGCCTGGCCCAGGACTGGCTGGCGGAAGTCCGGCGCGGCGGCGACCCTGGACATGACAAGGCCAAAGCCCGCAAGGCGCCTACCGTCAAGGAGCTTTGCCTCCGGTTCATGGAGGACCACTCAAAGCTACACAACAAGCCGAGCACGCCGCGCTCGTATCAGCACCAGATCGACAGCTTTGTCATCCCGGCCTTCGGCAGCAAGAAGGTCCACGAGGTCACACGGGAGGACATCACCACGCTGACGAAGCGTATGGAAAAGTCACCCATCCAAGCCAAGCGGACGCTGGCATGTCTGTTCCGCAATTCTGGATCGCAGCAGGCCGCTCAGTCCGGGATCCTACTGCCACGCATGGCGGCGCATCCTCGAGCGCGCCTGCGTTCCGAAGGTCGGCACCCACGGCATTCGTCACCGCGCTGCCACCTTTAGCTGAAATTGCGATCTGCAACAGCTACTGCGCGTGCCACAGTGCCTTGCGCCGCGGCCAGCAAGACCGGTACCCAGTCTTCAAGCCAGGCTAGGGCAGGCTCGTCGGGGAAGGATGTCCTGGACGCATCGATCTCCAGGCGGCTTCCGACTCGAACGGCGCCTTTCGACGCCAGCGCCTCGTCGATCCTGCGGCCTCCCCCGCAGAAGGTCTCCGCGTAGGTCCGGTCGCCTAGCGCGATCACGCCGTAACGCACGTGGCCCAGGTCAATAGTGGCGGCCTGCAACTGTGCGTAGAAGGTACGAATGGGATCTGGCACATCGCCCGCGCCGTGGGTGGCACAACAGACGAGCAGGGCAGAGGTCTGGGCAAGGATGAGGGGGGTGTCCCGCTGGGGGTCGGCGAAGCGGCTGGCCAGGCCGAGCTCCTGCAGCCGCTCCGCGGCGAGGTCGGCGACGAGGGAGGCGTTGCCGGATTGAGAGCCTACAAGGATGAGAACGCCTGCCATGGGTGAGGTTCCGTAGTTCACTGAGTTCTTGCAATGTAATACAAAACAGTCTAACGTGTAACTTAAATTTGTATTATATGATCGAGTCGATCGATTGGAGGAGGCAGATGAAATCACGAAGCCTTGCTGTACCGCGGCTCGCGTTATGGGCAGTCCCGCCATGCGTCGGTCGATCTCGGCGTACGCGACGAATGGCACGTGAGTGCCGTGTGTGATTTACCCCCTAACGCATTGAGAAAGGAGCGCGTGCCTGTGTTGAAAGAAATCCTGGATGGGGTGGCTATCGTCGAGTTGAGAAATCCGCCGATGAACAGTCTCGACGTTGCATTAAGGCGCCGGCTGATCGAAATGATCGGGCGGATCGAAAGCATGCCGGAGGTGTCGGCAATCGTGCTGGTTGGCGCGGGAGACGTGTTCAGTGCCGGTGCGGATATCAGCGAATTCGATACTAAGCAGGCATTCTCGGAGCCGTCGATCCATGCCGTGATGGCGGCCGTCGAGGCCAGTGCCAAGCCCGTGATAGCGGGTATTGCAGGGCTGGCCATGGGCGGTGGGCTGGAGCTCGCCATGGCCGCGCACTACCGGGTGGCGATTGCGGGTAGCCGTATCGCTCTGCCGGAGATCAAGCTTGGTCTGATTCCCGGTGCCGGCGGCACGCAACGCCTTCCGCGTGCGATTGGCCTTGAGGCGGCCGCCAGGATGATCTGCAGCGGCGATCCCGTCAGGGCCGATGCGCCGAGTCTGGCCGGCTTGTTCGACCTGGTGGTCGAGCAGAATCTGCTGGAGGCTTGCCTGGGGCTCGCGCACCGGATTGTGCGCGAGGGCATGAAAGCGTCCTTGCTGCGCGATCGCGCCGTGCTGGCGCCGGAATCGCCGCAATTCTTGCAGGAACTGGAGCAGCGAGCTGGCAGCAAAGGACAGTGGCCGCCCGCCGTGAACGCGTGTATCGCCTGCCTGCGGGCGGCGGCAGCTTTGCCAGTGGACGCTGGCCTGGCGTTCGAACGTGAAGCGTTCATGAAGCTGTTCGACAGTCCGGCTTCCGGCGCCCTCAGGCATGCGTTTCTCGCCGAGCGGACGGCCGCGAAGATAGCCGGCCTGCCGGCGCTGGCCGAAATCCGACAGATCCGAGCGGCAGCCGTCGTGGGCGCTGGCACCATGGGCGCGGGTATTGCCATGACGTTTGCCAATGCCGGCATTCCGGTTCGCTTGCTGGAGATGAAGAGCGACGCGCTGGAACGCGGCTTGGCGGTGATCCGTGCGAACTACGAAGGGTCGGTACGGCGCGGCAAGCTCTCGCAGGCGGATTGCGACAAGCGCCTGGCGCTGATCCAGCCTACGCTGTCTTATGAAGAGCTGCGCGATGCCGACGTGGTGGTGGAGGCGGTCTACGAAGACATGGATGCGAAAGCCGGTGTCTTCAAACAACTGGACATTGTCTGCAAGCCCGGTGCCATTCTTGCCAGCAATACTTCAACGCTGGACCTCGACAACATCGCCGCGACAACGGCCCGGCCCGCCGACGTGGTGGGCATGCACTTCTTCGTGCCGGCGAACGTGATGCCCTTGTTGGAGGTGGTCAGGGCAAGGGAGACCTCGCCGGAAGTCCTGGCGACGGTGATGAAGCTTGCCAAGCGTCTGAAGAAGACAGGTGTCGTGTCTGGCGTCTGCGACGGCTTTATTGGCAACCGGATGATCGACCCGTATCTGCGCCAGGCCTATTTTTTACTGGAAGAAGGGGCGCTGCCCGAGCAGATAGACGGTGCGCTTGAAGCCTGGGGGATGGCAATGGGACCGTTCCGCGCAGGTGACCTGACCGGATTGGACGTGTTGTGGAGCGTACGCAAGCGCCGCTACGTCGAGGTCCCCGACGTGGTGTATTCGGGCTTGCCGGATCGTCTCTGCGAGCTCGGGCGTTTCGGTCAGAAGACTGGGGCAGGCTATTACCGCTACGAGCCGGGCGCCCGGGAAGGCAGGCCCGACGACGCTGTCCGCGACCTGATTGAGGGTTACTCCGCCGAGATCGGCAGGTCCCGCAGGCAGATCTCCGACGAGGAGATCGTGTCGCGTTGCATGCTTGCGCTCGTCAATGAAGGCGCGGCGATCCTGGACGAACGCATCGCGCAGCGGGCTTCGGACATCGATGCCGTCTATCTGCTCGGATATGGATTCCCGGCATTCCGCGGCGGCCCCATGTACTACGCGAACACGCTGGGCCTGCGGGAAGTCATCGCATCGATGGAGCGATTTCGGGAACGTGCCGGCTCGGACCCGGCGTTCTGGCAGCCGCACCGCTTGCTGCTCGAATTGGCCGATACCAACGGCACTTTTAACTAAACGAAAGGAGACAGAAAATATGAAGGATGCAGTGATCGTTTCGACCGCACGCACGGGCTGGGGAAAGGCATGGCGCGGCGCTTTCAATATGACGCACGGCGCGACCATGGGCGGGCACGTGGTCAGGCACGCGGTGGAGCGCGCCGGTCTCGACCCGGAGGAAGTGGAAGACCTGATTCTCGGATGTGGCAACCCGGAGGCGGCAAACGGCCTCAATATCGCGCGGCAAAGCGCGCTGCGCGCGGGCTTGCCGGTCACGGCCAGCGGCGTCACGGTCAACCGCTTCTGTTCCTCCGGCTTGCAGGCCATTGCGATGGCCGCGCAGAGCATCGTTACCGATGGCGTACCGGTGATCGTTGCGGGGGGCGTCGAGTCGATCTCCTGCGTGCAGAACCAGTTGAATATGCACATGCTGCACGAAGCGTGGATCGCGGAGCACAGACCGTCGGCCTATCTCTCCATGCTGCAGACCGCGGAGATTGTGGCGAAGCGATACAACATCTCGCGCGAGCGCCAGGATGAGTATGGCGTCAACAGCCAGATCCGTGCCGCCGCCGCGCAGCGGGCTGGCAAGTTTGCCGACGAGATTGTTCCGATGACAACCGTAAAACAGCTGACTAACAAGGACACCGGAGAAACGGCGCAAGAGTCGATCACGATCTCGGCCGACGAGGGCATTCGTCCGGACACCACGTACGCCAGCGTTTCCAGCATCAAGCCGGCCTTCGAGGGGGGCGTTGTGGCGGCGGGGAACGCTAGCCAGTTTTCCGATGGCGCTTCAGCGTGCGTGATGATGGATGGCTTGCTGGCACAGAGAAAAGGCCTTGAACCGCTGGGTATCTACCGCGGCTTCGCGGTCGCGGGGTGCGAACCTGACGAAATGGGCATCGGGCCAGTTTTCGCCGTGCCGCGCCTGCTCCAGCGCGCGGGCCTCAAGATGGATGACATCGGCTTGTGGGAGCTGAATGAAGCGTTTGCGGTTCAGGTGCTGTACTGCCAGGATCGCCTTGGCATTCCGGAGGAGCGCCTGAACGTCAATGGCGGCTCGATCGCCATCGGCCATCCCTATGGCGCCACGGGCGCGCGTCAGGTTGGACATGCGTTGATCGAAGGCAGACGGCGTGGCGTGAAGTATGTCGTCGTCACAATGTGCGTCGGCATGGGCATGGGTGCCGCGGGTCTTTTCGAAGTCTGCTGAGCCGCAGGCACCGGACCGGGTTTTGCACAGGAGACGTGGATGGCCTCCGTAGGTTGATGGGACGGAATGGCCCCTGCAATCCAAAGGGGAACTATGAGCCACCGCGACGACGGATTACCGACTTGCGCCTCCTGGAAGCGGAGGCATTACGTTGCGGGTGGTCTCATGGCTTCATGAGAGCGGGAATGGAAAAGTAAAAAAGGAGATATCGCAAATGGAACAGAATGCCTGGAACAGGTTCTATCCAGCAGGCGCCCTGGCGTCTTATCGGGAGGAGCCAGGATCGCCGGTGACATTGTTCACCCGTTCGGCGAGCCGGTATCCCGAGCGGAACTGCCTGAGCTTTGGCAGCCTCACGCTAAGCTATGCGCAAACACTGGATCTGGTGCAGCGCGCAGCGGCAGGCCTGCAAGCGCATGGCCTGTGCAAGGGCGACCGGATCGCCCTGCTCCTGCCCAATCATCCGGGTTTTGTGATCGGTTACTACGCTGCGCTTCAGATAGGGGCGGTAGCCGTAGCGATCAATCCGCTTTATCCCACGCTCATGATCGCGACGCAGCTCCGCAATAGCGGCGCGCGCGTCCTGGTCGTGGCGGATATTCCTGGCTTGCTCGACACGGCATCGGCATGTCTGGAGCAGAGTCTGGTCGAATCGGTGATCGTTGTCCGCATGGATGCTTCGGATCTGCTGCCCGGTGCCGATACGCCAGCGCCCACCCTGGCGCCGCGCATGGTCTCACTGGCTTCGATTCTGGCAGACGCAGGCCATCCGCAAGCCGTTGCGATAGATCCGCTGGAAGATCTTGCTGCCTTGCAGGCAACCGGAGGCACCACCGGAACGCCAAAGTTCGCGATGCTGACGCACAACAACTTCTGGATCAACACACAGCAGGCCAGGCTGATGATGAGCGGGCTGAGGGAGGGAAGGGAGGTCTTCCTTGTTCCGCTCCCTCTCTTTCATATCACAGGCACGACATTGCTTATGCATCTCGGCCTCGCCGTTGCCGCAGAGCTGGTGCTGATGCCGAAGTTCGATATCGGCGCGGCCATCACACTATGCATCGAGCGCGGCGTGACCAATCTCGCGGCCGTCCCGACTATCTATACGGCTTTTCTGGATCACCCCGACGCGGACAAGGTCAACTGGCGCGGGATGACCCAGGTGATGGCGGGCGGTGGTCCGCTTCCGCCTGAGACAGGCGTCCGGTTCATGGAGCGCTTCGGTGTGCGTATCCGCCAAGGCTACGGCCTGAGCGAATGCAGTCCAGGCCTGACGATGGTGCCTGACTGCGCAGAGGGCTCGACGAACTCCATTGGAATTCCGATTCCCGGCACGCAGATTCAGATCCGCGACCCCGCCGATCCCGCGCGCGTGCTGCCAGCGGGGGAGGCAGGTGAAATCTGCGCTGCGGGGCCGCAGGTCATGAAGGGCTACTGGAATCGTCCCGAGGAGACGCAGGCAGTGATGACAGCGGACGGCTTCCTGCGCACGGGCGACATTGGCAAGATGGATGCCAATGGATTTATCGAGATTGTCGACCGGTTGAAAGACGTCATCATCGCCAGCGGCTACAAGCTGTTTCCTACCGCGATTGAAGCCGCGGTCTGCGAGCATCCGGCGGTAAGCGAGGTGGCCGTGATCGGCATTCCCGATCCTTATCGCGGGGAAACCGCGAAGGCGTTTTATAGCTTGCGTCCCGGGGCGACGCTGGATATCGATGAATTGCGTATCTTCCTGACCAGCCGCCTGTCGCCGATGGAAATGCCGAAGCTCTTCGAAATGCGGGAGGTCTTGCCGAAGACCGCCGCGGGAAAGATCTCCCGTCTTGCCCTGCGCGAGGAGGAGCGGGAGAGGGCTGGGTAAGCAGGCTGCCCGTCAGGTGCAAAGTCAGGCAGGCGACGACGGCGCGTTGTCGCTTGCTTTCCACATTCAAAATATTGAGCGAAGGTTATGGGAGTCAATGCGATGCCAGGCAGCGGCACGGTCATCATGACCACTGATTTGCGGATCAAGGAAAACGAAGAACAAGCAGCCATCGGGATACTCGATGCGCTCGCAGCGAGCAGCCGCGCGGAACAAGGCTGTATAAGCTACTGCTATTACCGGGCCAAAGGCGACAAGGCGACCTATTTCCTCCTTGAGAAGTGGGAGGAAAAGGCGGCTTTTGCCAGTCATCGCGAATCCGCGCACCTGCGCAGCGCGCTAGATTCCTTGACTGAATTGATTGCGTAGTGATTGAGTCAAGTTTTTCTATGCGGCGATTTTGACTTGATCGCACCATGTCTTGACGGCCTGCTCGGCGGTGCGGAAGCTGCGC
>JACXTT010008661.1_pt1 | contig 14069 bp, 11 predicted proteins | sample 9270951 | NCBI WGS metagenome assembly JACXTT01 (sample SAMN15532306, study PRJNA645909) | rock metagenome | isolation source: weathered quartz diorite | place: Puerto Rico | collected 2017-06-21 | reverse complement strand
CGTGCAACGCGCGACTAAGAGGCCCCTCATCCGCCTTCGGCACCTTCTCCCCCGTGCGGGGGAGAAGGGACTAGTCGGCTCAAACCCGCATAAACACTGGAAGTTTCTTGGAAGCGAAGGCGAGGGCGCCTGTCCCTCCACAGGACTGACCCCCCACCCGGGTCAAACTTCGCGACGCTGCGCATTCGATGACCCGCCCGCTCTCACTAACTCATTGAAATCTCGTCAGCGCATTTCCGGCAGAGCATTTGCCCATAGCCGCACCTCATGAGACATGCACTGCTTGCGGTTCTCCTCTCGTTCGTGAGCATCACTGCATTCGCGCGCGGTCACGAATCGCCCGATCCGAACCTCTCCTCAAATGCGCAACAGCTGGATCGAATGTTCGCGCGCGCCGCAGATGAGTTCGGCGTTCCCGCCGATCTCCTGCGCGCGATCGCGTTCGTCGAGTCGCGCTGGACGAGTCATACGCCCGTCATCGAAGAAGGCGCGATGCCGCCCTCCTACGGCGTGATGGGTTTGCGCGATGACGACTACTTCGGCCACTCGCTCGTCGATGCGGCCGCGATGATCGGCCGCACTCCCGACGAATTGAAGAACGACCCCGAGCTCAACATCCGCGGCACCGCGGCGCTGCTCGCGATCATCGGCCGCGGTGCGTCGTCGATCGAAGAGTGGGAGCCGGCGGTCGCGAAGCTCAGCGGCATCCCGCAGGAGGAGCTCGCGCGCGTCTACACCTACGACGTCTTCAATAGCATTCGCAGCGGGCGCACGAGCGATGACTATTCGGTTCGCGCGCACGACGTCGATCTCGAAACGATCTACGGAGCGCAGCGTCTGCAGATCCTCTCCGCGCCGCGCATCACGCTGCACGACGGACACCTTGAGAGCGAATCGTCGGACTACGGTCCGGCGCTCTGGAATCCGGCGGCGAGCTGCAACTACACCGCCGGGCGCACGATGGCGATCACACACGTCACGATCCACACGGCCGAGGGCTCGTATGCCGGCACGATCTCATGGTTTCAGAACTGCTCCGCGCAGGTGAGCGCGCACTACGTCGTCCGTTCGTCTGACGGACAGATCACTCAGATGGTCTATGAGAAAGACAAGGCGTGGCATGTCGGATCGGAGAACGGCTACACGATCGGCATCGAGCACGAAGGCTACATGAGTCAGCCCGCGACGTGGTTCACCGACGCGATGTACAACGCGTCGTCACTCCTCACGCGCGACATCTGCAACTCGTACGGTCTCGACAAGACCAGGGTGTACGACGGCTCTCTCGGATGGAACGCGGTGATCAGCGACAAGAGCCTCTATAGCGTGAAGGGGCATGTGAACTATCCGAATCAGACGCACCAGGATCCGGGCTCGGGCTGGAACTGGCCGAAGTACAAGAACCTCGTCGCCGGTTCCACATCGACGACGACCCAGATCCTCGCGAATCCGGGCTTCGAGTCGGGCGCCACATCGTGGGCCGTCGCCGCCTCGAGTGACATCACGACCTCGACTTCTTATTCGCCAAACGCAGGATCGTGGTACGCATGGCTCGGCGGATGGGCGACCGCGCACACCGATTGGATGTATCAGACGGTCACGATTCCCTCGGCTGCCACCTCTGCGACGCTGAGCTTCTATCTGCGCGTGGCGACGGCGGAGACGACGACCACCACTGCCTACGACACGTTGAAGGTGCAACTGCGCGATACGTCGAACAACGTGCTGACGCAGCTCGTGTCGCTCTCGAATCTCAGCGCATCGTGTTGCTACGCGCAGAAGTCATTCGATGTGTCCGCGTATCGCGGCAGAACCGTGCGCATCTACTTCGAAGCCGTGAATGACAACGGGAATCAGACGTCGTTTCTCGTGGATGATGCGGCACTGAAGGTCGTGCAGTAGAGTGGGCCCGCGGATGTGAGGGCTCGCGGGCTCGTGGTGGGGCGACGTCACCGCGAGCCCGCGTACCCCGCGAGCCCCATCCCCCCAATCCATGCTAAGCTTTTGCATTGGAAGGGCGGGCGTGACGGAGCTTCTGCAGTTCGCAAAGAGCCGCCGAGGCGGGGAATTGATCGGGATCGTCGTATCGGCGATCGGGATCGCGCTTTCTGCTGCCCTGCTGACCTACCACCCGAACGACTCCTCCGCATTCTTCACGTCGACCAACACCGTCATCGCGAATGCGATCGGCTATTACGGTGCGACGATCGCCTGGATCTTCGTCGGTTTCTTCGGCATCGCCTCGATTCTCTTTCCCGCATCGCTCCTCATCCTTGGCTGGAATCGTTTCTGGGGCAAAGACGTCGAGTATCTGCATACGAAGCTCGTCGGCGTCGTGATCCTGATTCTCACGCTGCCGCCGCTTTCCGATCTCGCGTTCAGCAAGCTCTGGTTCCGCGGTGCGCTCATTCCCAGCGGCGGTTACCTCGGGCAGGAGATCAATCGCGCCATCACCGCGAATCTGAACAAAGGCGGCGCAGCGATCGTGATGCTCACCGCGTTGCTCGTCGGTGTGCTGTTGTCGACGCGCATCAGCCTTGCTGCAGTGTTCGTCTCGGCGCATCGACTGCTGCTCGACTTCGGCCGCACGCTCGCGCTGCACTGGGCGCGGCTTTCGGAGCGCCGCCGCAAGGAGAAGATGAAGGACGCACTCGTGCGCAAGCATCTCGAGAAGATCGAGACGCCGGCCGCGGCCGCGCCGCTGCGGCTCGTGCCGAATGATGACGACGAGTCCCCAGCCGCGCGCGGACCGCTCGTGCGCGAGGTGCAGGGTGCGGGCAGATTTCAGATTCGCAAAGTGACGAAGGCCGATCTCCGCAAAGCCGCGGAAGCGCTCGCGCAGCAGCCGACACCCGATCCGTTCGCGCTGTACACGGCTGCGCCTCCGGCTCCAGTTCAGGATCCAGTAGCGGCCCCGAGTCCGAGTCCAGTGGGGGCACAGGCGCCCTCGCCTGTGCGCTCTCTCGGACAGGCGAGGGCGCCTGTCGCTCCACTGGACGATTTCGAAGATCCGCTGTTTCTCGAAACGCCGCGTCCCAAGCCGCAGATGGCGAAGCCCGTCGTCCGCAAACCGGAGAAGGCATCGAAGCCGCTGCGCATCACGCACGACCTGCTGCCGACCTGCGATCTGCTGCAACAGGGACCGAAGCAGGACACGATCAACGACGATGTCCACAAGAAGTTCCTCGAGATCGGACATCTGATCGAAGATCGCTGCCGCGAGTTCTCAGTCGAGGGCGAGGTCACCGCATATCACCCGGGCCCCGTCGTCACGACGTTCGAGTTCAAGCCCTCGGCCGGAGTGAAGTACGCGAAGGTCGTCAATCTCGGCGATGATCTCGCGCTCGCGCTGAAGGCGGAGTCGATCCGCATCGAGCGCATCAGCGGCTCATCGACGGTCGGCATCGAAGTGCCGAATCGCAAGCGCGAATTGATCACGCTGCGCGACATCATCGACACCGAAACGTTCAGCTCGTCGAATTCGATCCTCTCGCTCGCACTCGGCAAGGACATTCATGGCGAGGCGTTCGTCACCGATCTCGCGAAGATGCCGCATCTGCTCGTCGCCGGCGCGACGGGTGCGGGCAAGTCGGTCGGTCTCAACTCGATGATCGTCTCGTTGCTCTACAAAGCGCTGCCGAAGCAGCTTCGGATGCTGATGATCGATCCGAAGATGGTCGAGCTGAAGATCTACGAAGACATCCCGCACCTGCTCCATCCGATCATCACGGATCCGAAGCTCGCATCGAATGGTCTGATCTGGGCCGTCAATGAGATGGAGAACCGCTACCGCTGCCTCGCGGAGTGCGGCGTGCGCAACATCGATCAGTACAACGCGCTGCTCAAGGATGCGGAGGCGTATCGCCGCGCGAAGAAGCTGTCGCCGGATGACTCGTCGGCATTGCCCGAGTCGATGCACTACATCGTGATCATCATCGACGAGTTCGCGGATCTGATGATGGTGGCGTCGAAGGATGTCGAGGATTCCGTCACGCGGCTCGCGCAGAAGGCGCGCGCGGTCGGGATCCATCTGATCATCGCGACGCAGCGTCCGTCGGTCGACGTCATCACGGGCGTGATCAAGGCGAACTTCCCATCGCGCATCAGCTATCAGGTTGCGTCGAAGATCGACTCGCGCACGATTCTCGACACGCAGGGATCGGAGAAGCTGCTCGGCAACGGCGACATGCTGTTCCTGCCGCCGGGCACCGCCCGTCTGCGCCGCATTCATGGCGCGTATGTGAGCGAGCGCGAGATCAACGAAGTCGTCGAGTTCGTGAAGAAGAATCAAGGCGAGCCGAAGTTCCTCGAAGAGATCACGAAGATCGCCGAAGAGAAGAGCGCCGCGGAAGGGCTCGACTACCTCGAGGATCCGAAGTATGACGACGCGGTGCGCGTCGTGCTGTCGACAGGGCAGGCGAGCGCGTCGTATCTGCAGCGCCGTCTCAAGCTCGGCTATTCGCGTGCCGCTCGTTTGATCGAGATCATGGAAGCCAATGGAATCGTCGGTCCCTCCCAGGGATCGAAGCCGCGCGACATCCTCGTCCGTGCAGACGATTACCCGCCTGCAAGCGGACAGATCTGACATCGAAATTGAAAATTGAAAATTGAAAATTGAAAATGAGGCGCTCTGGCTTAGCGGGCTCCTCCATTTTCAATTTTCAATTTTCAATTTTCAATTTCTACCAGGCACCGCCTTTGCTCTCTTGAGCTCGTATGAGTCTCACAGCACTTGTCTGGTTCCTGTTGATAGGCCTGATCGCGGGATGGCTTGCGGGACGCGTGATGCGCGGCGGCGGCTATGGCGTGGTGGGCGACATGATCATCGGCGTCGTTGGCGCGCTGATCGGGGGCTGGCTGTTTTCGTCGCTGGGCATTTCGGCCGGCGGCGGACTGATCGGCGCGATCATCGTGGCCTTCATCGGCGCGGTGATTCTGATCGCGTTGCTGCGCGTGCTGCGTCGCGCATAATGCGTGGATGGATTGTCGCGTTGGCTGCGGCGCATGTTGTATCGCGCTCTCGATCTCGTCGCCGATCCCGGGGATGCCGGATGGCAAGCCCGCGGGCGTGCGATGCGCGCAACTGACCCCGGACAATCGCTGCGCGATCTTCGGTCAGCCCGATCGGCCGGACGTCTGTAACCGCCTGCGGCCGTCGGAGGAGATGTGCGGCTCGTCGACCGAAGAGGCGCTGCGGTATCTCGATGAGTTGGAGCGACTGACCCGGCCAATTGGCGTACCATGATCGTCAGGTCCATGTCCCACTTCCTCGAGGCGGTTGCATTGCTTCTTCCTCCTGACGCCGGCGGCCGCGATTCGGCGATCTCGCCGCGCGATGGCTCGTATCGTCCCTTCGCCTGTTCCGACCAGGCGCGCATTCGGATCCGCATGATCGAAGGTCCTCCCTCGCTCGAGCCGGGACAGGCGGCACGCGTTTTCGTCGAAGTCGAACGGGGCGAAGTCGACTCGCTCGCACACGGCGCGGAGCTCACACTGTGTGAGAACGACACAATCGTCGGACAGTTGACCGTGCTCCGCGTCATCCGCGAGGCTGTCGCGATATGAAGCGCTTCCTGCTGCTCGCGCTTTTCCTCGCTGCGTGCAGCAGCAGCGACTCGCTCAAGCCTGCGCCGCGACAGTTCGAAGCGGGCTCCGGATCCGCGATCGATGTGCAACTCATCGGGCAGTCGACGCCGATGCTGATGTTCGCGCGCGGCGGAGGTCTCCCGCAGCAGATCACGTTCCAGTTCCTCGTCTCGAACGATTCGGACGAAACGGTGACCGTGAAGAAGATCATGGTGTACCAGAAGGGTTCGTCGCCGATCCAGTTGGAGACTGCGCTGAGCGGATTCGACACGAGCATCGAGCCGGGCCACGATGCGCAGTTCCGCGTGAATGCGACCGCGCGGCAGCTGCGTCCCGCGCGGTCCGGCGACGAGGCCTCCATCGGACTCAAGGCAGACGTGACGCTGACGAACGGCGACTCGTACGCCTATTCGTTCGACCTGCCCGTCTCACTGGCACCGCAGTAGTCTTCTTCGGCTCGTAGAAGCCTTCACCGAGATAGCGCTCGTGAGGCCGCGCTGATTCGGCGTAGCCGCGCTGCTGCAGCAGTTGGTTAACCTGAGCGCCGTCGGGCGAGCGGTAGACCATCACGTGATCCGTCCCTTCGACGAGCAGCCAGGAGCCGGTGAGCTCGTGTTCGAGAAACGCGCGGGCCGTTTGCTGATCCTCCGGCGCAACCTGCACGCCTGCGAGTGTCACGACGACCTGGGTTCCGTTGCGATCGACGACGATCGTCTGACCATCGACGGCGCGCACGAAGCGAACCATCCCGGCATACGTGGATGAGGCTGCGAACAAAGCGATAGCGATGAAAAGTCGATTCATTGTGTGCGTGTGGTGCTGAGACACGACAGGTGGGTTACGCGAATCGACGCGCAAGCTCGTGGAGAGCTGAACCATAGCACAGTGGCACCCCGCTCGCACCTGCTGTCTGCTACGGGAGGCCAACATGAACGTGCAGAAACAACTACGCAGCGATCCGCTCAAATGGGGAGGCATCGCCGCCGCGGCCGGGCTCGGGCTCGGACTCCTCGGCCGCTATCTCCGTTATCGCGCGAAAGTGAAGAAACGCCCGGCGTTCTACATCATCGAAGAGACGTGCTGACGACCGCGCGCAGCAGGCGGATGTCGTCGCTCAGCGGACGGTCATCGATGACCGGCTCGACCGTGCGCCGCACGCGCAGGTAGAGCTCGCGCGTCCCGCGGCCGAGCTTCGATGCGATCACATCCGCTGCGCCGCGTACCTTCTCCGCGAAGTCCTTGGCCTGCTGATCCGACTCCTCGAGGCTGAGCAGCTTCGGCGCCGGCTTCGTCGGATCGAAGTTGAATGCGACGCGCCACTCGACTGCCTGCGCGGCAACCATCATCTCGATTGCAAGCACCGCCTGCACGTTCGCGATGACGCTGCGCAACTTCCTCGCCGCATGCGTCGACATCGACACATGATCCTCGGCATTCGCTCCGGTGGGGATCGAGTCGACCGATGCGGGGTGCGCGAGCACTTTGTTCTCGCTGACGATCGATGCCGCGGTGTACTGCGCGATCATCAATCCTGAGTTCACGCCGGGGCGTGTGGTGAGGTTCTGCGGCAGGCCGCGATTGTGGCCGCCGTCGAGCATCATCTGCGCGCGTCGCTCGGAGATGTTCCCGAGCTCCGCGACCGCGATTGTGAGGAAGTCCGCGGCCAGCGCGAGCGGCTGTCCATGGAAGTTGCCGGCGGAGTAGGCGAGGCGTTGGTCGCCGCGATACTTCTCCGGCCAGTTCGCGCTGAACTGCAAGTCGAACGGCTCACCTTCGTCAGGGAAGAAAAGCGGATTGTCGGTCGCCGCGTTGATCTCGCGCTCGGCGATCGCGCGGACGTGCGCGATCGTGTCGCGCGTCGCGCCATGTACCTGCGGCGCGCAGCGCAGCGAATACGCATCCTGCACCGCCCCGGCGCGTTCGACGAGCGTGGACTCTGCGACCATGTTGCGGATCTGCTGCGCGGATTCGATCTGCCCGGGGTGACCGCGCTCGGCGTGCACCTTCGCATCCATCGCGCGCGTGCAGCCGCACATCGCTTCGAGCGTGAGCGCGCAGACGGCGTCCGCGCTGTTGGCGAGCAGCTCCGCATCGTGGACCGCGAGAGCGAGCATCGCCGCCGAAAAGTTTGCACCATTTACGAGCCCGAGACCTTCCTTGAACGAAGGCTTCATCTCCTCGGCATCAAACCCAAGAAGCGCGGGAAGCTCGGTTGCCTGGTGTAGGACAGGCGCCCCCGCCTGTCCTCCGTCCCAAACATAAAAGCGCCCCGCACCGAGGAGCGTCGCGAAGAGATGCGAGAGCGGACAGAGATCGCCACTCGCACCAACGGAACCCCGCAACGGCACGAGTGGAATCACGCCGCGATTCAACACCGCCTGCACGATGTCGACGAGCTTGCGGCGCACGCCGGAATGTCCGCGCAGGAACGCGTTGAGCCGCGTGGCCAGCGCGCCGCGCACGACTTCGGGCGCATAGTAGTTCGTGAGGTCGTCGGCATTGTCGTTGTCGCCGACGCCGACGGAGTGCGAGAGGAGCAGGTTGCGCTGCAACTGCTGGAGATCGCCAGGCGCGATCGGCTTGTCCTTGAACTCGCCGAAGCCGGTCGTGACGCCGTACTCGTGCGGCACGCTCCCGCCCGTATTCCAGCCCTTGATGTAGTTCTCGACGACGTGCGCGATCAGCTCTTCGCTCGCCGCGACGCATTTATCGCTCGCGGGATCGCGCTCCACGCGTGTCTGCGGATCGCGCGCGATGCGCACGAGTTGCTCGATCGTGAGCGAGTTGCCATCGAGTGTGACGTTCGTCATCCCTGCTCAATCTCCGCAAGCATTTTCTTCACCGACTCGACGAGCTCCGTGCGCGGTGCGATGATCTGGCCGGAACGCGCGGCGAGCCATTCCTTCCGATCGCCGACGGCCTTCGCTTTCTCACGGCCAACGACCATGTCCTTCAGCGTGACGACGCCCTGCTGCTTCTCGTTTGAGCCGCAGAGGAGTGCGATCGGGATGTCGAGTGCGTCCGCGTACTTGAGCTGTTTGCCCATGCCCTTCGCGGTGCCGAGGTAGATCTCCGTTGGAATGCCGGCGCGGCGGAGCTCCCAGGTCATCTGCAGGTAATCGTCCGTGAGTGACGGATCCATGTTCACGACGAGGACGCGGGCGGTCGATTTACGCTGATCGACTTTGCCGAGCTCCGTGAGAATCGCGAGCAGCCGATCGACGCCGAGCGATGCGCCGACTGCCGGAATGCGCGTGCCGAGGAAGCGCATCACGAGATCGTCGTAGCGGCCGCCGCCGAAGACCGAGCCCGCTTTCGGCGCATCGGTGAGGATCGCTTCGAAGACAGGGCCGGTGTAGTAGGCGAGGCCGCGCGCGATCGAGAGATCGAGTGCGACGCGGTCGTCGCCGTAGCCGAGCGAATAGAGATGATTCGAGATCCGCTCGATGACAGCGATGCGCTCGTTCGCGTTCTCGATGCCGGTGAAGAGCTCGCGCACCATCGCGAGCACTTCGCGGCGCGAGGCCGATTGCACGGCAAGGAACTTCTCGATGCGATCGACGTTGTCGGCGTTGAGGCCGAGGCCGCGGATCGTGTCGCCCGATTCATCTTTGTAGCCGCCCATCAGCTCCAGGCGGACTTTGTCCATGCCGATCTTCTCGAGTTTGTCGAGCACGCGGAAGACATCGACCGACATGCCTTGATCGATCTTCGCGAAGTCGAGCAGGAGGTTGAGCACCGCACGGCTCGAGAAGCGGACGAGGTAGCCGCCGGCATTGAGCGCGGTGAGCGAGTCGCACATGCCGGCGATGATCTCGGTGTCGGCGATCTCCGACTCGGTGCCGACGGAGTCGAGATCGAACTGCGTGAACTCGCGGAAGCGGCCGAGGCCGGGCTTGTCGTAGCGCCAGACGGGAGCGACCTGATAGCGGCGGAAGGGCCGCTGCAGATCGTTGTACTGCGCGACGACGCGCGCCAGCGGCACGGTGAGGTCGAAGCGAAGGCCGAGCGCTTCCTCGTCGGGATTCGAGACGCGGAAGATCGACTGCTGCGCTTCCTGTCCGGCGCTGCCGGAAAGGACGTCGAGGTACTCGACGGCGGGAGTGGAGAGGGGGACGAACCCGTAGGATTCGTAGACGCCGCGGATGGTATCGATCATCGTCTGCCGCGCCAGCATCTGGTCGGGCAGAAGGTCACGAAGACCGCGGGCGGTCCGAGGTTCGACTGTATCCGGCATGGGTCCTTGGCCGGAAATTGAAAATTGAAAATTGAAAATTGAAAATTGAGATGCGCCCCGAATTTTCAATTTTCAATTTTCAATTTTCAATTTCCCAAAGGGAGGTTTGGTACCGAGGGGCGGGCTCGAACCGCCGACCCCCAGATCCACAATCTGGTGCTCTAACCAACTGAGCTACCCCGGCACACAGGGAACGCGAATGATACTCATCCGGCCTGAACGCATCAACCGGAACCTGAATTTCGTCAAGTTGGTTTTCGGGGGTCGCACCTGGAAAATCAACTTAACGGGCTTACTCTTCCTGTGAATGGCACGTGACGAGTGGCTTCGTGGTGTCGAGCTTCTGCGCTCCAAACTCGCTTCCTTCGACCAGTATCCGTTCAACCTGCCCGCGATTCGGAGCACTACACGATCACGCGCGATTTTCTAAATTACCGGCGCGCGATGCTGAAGGAGCTTCTGGACTGACGCCGGATTTCTGGGTGGGGCGATGCCAATAACGGCTGTTTGTGTACGCCTGAGTCGTAGCAGGATCAGCGCAGGTCTGTTATTTAGACTTCGCCCTTTTCATGTCTGAGGACAACCCTGGAGGACGAACGATCGATCCGATCCTCGAGTCCCTCGTCGCTGCCGTCGATGAGCAGGAGCGCGAGCGTCTCATCGAGGCCTTGATCTTCCGTGCGCATGGTGTGGCGAACCGTGTCTTGAAATCTGCTGGAGGCGCCCTCACTCACGAGGACACAGAAGACATCATTTCCCTCGTCACGCTTCGTCTCCTTCGAAGGATCGAGCGCCTCGATGATCAAGAACCGATCGCGAGCTTCGATGATTTTGTAGCGCGTTTGACCTTCAACTCGTTCTACGACTTTCTTCGGCGTCGCCATCCCGAACGCTCGCGGCTGAAGAATCGTCTTCGCTATCTGTTCACTCACGACGAACGATTGAAACTCTGGCGCGTCGCGAACGAGATGGTTGCGGGACTGAGCAAGTGGAACAACAGGAGCGACGCGCTCTCCCATCCGTCGCTCGACGCCGGGGAAGCCTCTCAAGCGATGCTCGACCGCACGTCGCCGGCTGATGCCGTCATTGCGATCTTCAAACATCTTGCACGGCCATTGGTATTCGAGTCGCTCGTGACTTTAATTGCGCGTCTGTGGGACGTCCGCGAAGAAGGAAGTGCGGGCAGTCATGCCTTTCTGTCTTCCCAGATGAACGAAGTTGAATCGCGGGACACGCTCGAGAAGCTGTGGGAAGAAATCCTTCTTCTACGACCTCTCCAGCGAGCGGCACTGTTGCTCAACCTTCGAGACTCCGAAGGTCGAAACGCGATTGCGTTGCTGATACTCCTTGGCATTACGAACATTGAAGAGCTCGCGCGAGCCGTCGGGATTGAAAGGACTGCCCTCGCAGAGCTCTGGCCGCGGCTGCCGATCAGCGATCTTGAAATCGCCTCGATGTTCGCGCTGACGCGGCAGCAGGTCATCAACTTGAGAAAGGCAGCACGGGAACGGCTGGTACGCCGTCTTGCGATGCTCGAGAAAGGTACCAATAAACGGATCTGACCCCATGTCTGTTGTAGCGAGGGCTTTGTGTTCCAACATCTGACGGAAGCGGATATCGAACGATTCATTAACGGGACGTCGACATCGAACGAGACGACCGCGATCGCCGGTCACATTGCGACGTGTGCAGCCTGTGCCGGCATCGCACGGCGCATTGCCGGACGCGGTACCCAGAGCTCGCTCGTCTCGGCGATGGTTGGCGAACCCGAGCACCCGAGCATGGAGGAGATCGTCGATTACGTCGATGGCGTGATCGACCCATCGGCAAGACCCAATCTCACGCGGCACATCGAATCGTGTGCGGTGTGTTACGAGGATTTCGCTGATGCGCGTTTCATGCGTGTCTCGCTGATGCGGAGAACAGCGTCGCCGAACAGGTGGCCCTACGCTGCTGCCATCGTTCTCGCTCTTCTGATTCCCGTTTGGGTCTTCACGAACTGGCACAATGAAACCGAACCGGCTCCGTTTGGCGGACATGCCATTCAATCGGTTGCGTTCGTGCCACTCCTCAATGAATCGTCCGGCGACGCCAATGACTTTCTCCGGATCGCTCTTGCGGATGCCGTGACGACCAAGCTGCAGCAGATTCCCGCGATCGTCGTTCCTTCCATGTCCTCGGTCCTCGACATCGAGCGAGAGCGAGGCACCCTTCCGGTTGATCTGCTTTTTGGTGGCAGCTTTCTCGTCAAGAACGATCTGGTCCGTGTCACGATCGATCTAAAGAACGTTCATACGGGAGCACGGCTGTGGTCGCGCACGATCATCGCCCCTCGTGCTGATCTACGCAGCCTCGTCGATCAGGTGACCGGCCAGTCCGTTGGCGTAATGGCGTCTCGCTTCGGGCTGCGGCCCTCGATTCGCGCATCCGTCCCTTACTCGACCGACAATCTCGCATTTGAGGATTACCTCAAAGCGCGTTCGCTTCAGAACAGCCTGATTGCGAACGACAGGGTCAAGCACCTCCTGTATCTCCGTACGGCGATCAAACGCGATCCAAGGTTTGCAGCAGCGTACGCCGATCTCTCGATTGCGCTCTCCCTGGCAGTACCGCGCGGGATGTCCGAACTCGGTAGCGATAGGGCGGAGCAGCTCGCCGCAGAAGCTTTGAAACTCGATCCGATTCTTCCCATCGCCCATCTCGCGATGGCTCGTGCAGTCATTCACGATCCAAATCGATTGAACGAGGGGCTCCACGAAGCGGCTATGGCGGTGAAGCTCAATCCGAAGGAGATGCGCGCCATTGTTTTTTTCGGTGCCGCCTTTTCCTTCCTCGGAGATGCAGACAAGACCGCCGAGATGGCGCGTTATTTGTTACGCAATGATGCTCGGTCCACAGAAGCGCGGACCGTCGGCTATTGGTACTTGAACGAGATTCGGCCGGCGGAAGCTCTGCGCGCTGCGCCTTACGCAATGGCATTGCCGATGACGGAGCTCGCCGGAAACGACATCGCGGCGCAGGCATCGATCCTGAGCGGAGATCTTGCCGCCGCAAAACGCTATGCGGATCGCGCATCCGTGCTCGCCCCGTCACATTACATCGCGAGCAGTCTGGAAGCGATGGTCGCTGCGGCAAACGAGGATCGCGAAACGTCTCTGGCGGCGCTGCATCGGTTCGAAGCCGAGGCCGGGAAGAATCACTATGCCGCGGAACGGCAGTCGCTTTGTTACGCGCGTTTGGGCGATCGCGACCGCGCTCTCGCATGGATGAGGAAGAGCGCTGCGCTAGGAAACATCGAGTGGTGGCACTGGACGCACCACCCGTGGGTCGAGCCGCTGCAAAGCGATCCGCGGTTTGGAGAGATCGCTGAAAACATTCGGAAGAAGCTTCGCAGCAACGAACAAGAACTCACGACGGTTTACAACCTGATTCACAGCAACGAGTAGCCGAGGGACACCTGCATGCGCTATCTGCGACACGCTCTTCTAGTGTTGTTTCTTGTTGTGTCGTTCGGAGGACTTGCGGCCGCGACTGAGACTCGGGTCTTGTTCGATGTGGATAACAACGTGTCGACAGGATGTGTGGTCGGCTCGTTCGCCGGCGTCGACCAGATTCTGATCACGACGGTAACGGACGGTCAGACCACAGCCGTTCGAGAGGTGTGTAGCAGCGGAACCTTCGGAACGCCCATCACTGTCGGAACCATGTGGCCGGCAGGCGCGTCCGTCGAATCGTTCATACCACTCGATGTCTTACACGCCGCACCCCAGATGCGGATCGCGATCAATGACGGCACCCCGCAACTCTGGCCACCCTCGCTGACGAACCCGCGGCGACACGCCACCAACCCCGGAGCGCAGCCGCAGCTCATCACACTCGATGGCAAGGTCGAGGACTGGGGAAAGATCGAACCGTTCGCGCCCGGTGTCTATCTCTTCGCCGATACCACGTACCTCTGGTTCCGCTTCGATGCGAAGCTGGGCGGGAGCGCGCCCGTTGCCAATGACGATACGTACACGGTGCGGCAGGGGAAGACGCTGAATGTCGTGGCCCCGGGTGTGCTGGCGAATGACACCGATCCGAATGGAGCCCAACTCAGCGCTGCATCCACCCAGGGTCCGCAGCACGGAACGTTGATCCTCGACCCGACGGGCGCGTTCACTTACCACAACGATGGGTCGGTCGCGCCGCAGGACTCGTTCAAGTACAAGGCCTCGAATGGCGCGGTGGCCTCGAATGAAGCGAC
>JACXTT010008660.1_pt1 | contig 14071 bp, 18 predicted proteins | sample 9270951 | NCBI WGS metagenome assembly JACXTT01 (sample SAMN15532306, study PRJNA645909) | rock metagenome | isolation source: weathered quartz diorite | place: Puerto Rico | collected 2017-06-21 | reverse complement strand
ACGCTCTTTCCGGTATTTTCCGAATGGTTCACGGGGGATCGAATCAGTGTGGGTGCGCCGTTTTTCAATAAGGTGAATATTCCGATCGGGTTGCTGCTGCTGTTCCTGACGGGAGTCGGCCCGCTCCTCGCCTGGCGGAAAACTTCTACGGAGAGCCTGAAGCGCAATTTCGGCTGGCCGCTCGCCATGGGGGTTGCTGGTGGTGTAGTTGCGTTCACGCTTGGATTCCGCGAGTTTTATTCGCTGGTGTGCATGATCCTGTGCGTGTTCGTTGCGTCTACCATTGCCCTGGAATTCTATCGCGGCGCGAAGGTGATTCGCGCGAGGTCCGGGGCTTCGCTTTTCGCTTCGGCGGTGGATCTGACGATGCGCAACACGCGGCGCTATGGCGGCTATATCGTCCACATGGGTATGGTGCTGGTCTTCATTGGGCTGGCCGGAGCAGCGTTCAATCGCGATGCGCAGAAGGAGATGCAGCTCGGCTCCACAATGAAAATCGGGCCGTACACCCTAGTGCTGCAGAGCGTGGATTCCAGGCCGGAGAGAAATTACACGGCGCAGCGCATGATCATCGAAGTGATGCGGGATAATAAACCGCTCATGATGCTCTATCCCGAGAAGCGTAGATTCGTCACGACCGTGGAAAATGGCACGATGGTGGCGATCTACTCGACGCTGAAGGAAGATTTATACGTGGTGTTCGCCGGGCAAAGCCCGGACACGCAACTGCCAGTCATTCACGCGTATTTGAATCCACTGGTGAAGTGGATTTGGCTGGGCGGGGCGGTTGTGGTCCTCGGCACGCTGGTGGCGCTGCTGCCGAATCGTCGCGCTGTGCTAGTGCTGGCGGGCGCGCAGCAGCAGGCCGTTCAACCATTGGCGCATGGGCTGCCGTCTTCGGTTACCTTGCGAGAGGGCCATGACTAAGGCACGCTCGATTGCCGCGATTATGATGCTGGCGATGGCGCCGCCGCTGATTGCGCCGCTGGGAGCGCAGCAACTCTCCGACAGGGCGAAACACGTGGGCACGAAGATTAAATGCATGTGCCGAGGGTGCGACATGCCCGCGAGCACTTGTTCGCATCCGGGAGGAGCATTCTCCGGGATGTGCGACACAGCCAAGGCGATGCTGAAGGAAGTCGACCAGCATGTCGCCAAGGGCGAGACCGATGAGCAGATTTTGCAGGCGTTCGTGCAGGAGTATGGGACGCAAGTCTATACGGAGCCGCCGAAATCGGGATTCAGCCTTGTGGCGTGGACGCTTCCTAGCGTCTATCTATTTCTGGGCACGGTTCTTGTGGTTTTCGTGATTTCGCGCTGGCGGAAGCATGCCGTGGAGCCTGTCGCTAGGACGGGGAATGCGGCGGCGATCCCTCAGGAACTGCTGGAGCGTGCCAGAGCGCGGGCAGAGCGCGAGACGGAGGACTAGAGAGTGGCGTCTGTTTTACTATTCGCAGTTTCTATGCTCGCGTCGGAGGATTGGGTGGTCCTCGGCGCTTGCGTTGCACTGGCTGTGGCCACGATACTGTTTATTTTTTATATTCAGCCGGATGTGTCAGACCTGGCGCCCCATCGGACCAAGCTGGATCAATTGCTCGAGCGCCGCGACACGATCTACGACAATTTGCGGGATTTGCGTTTTGAGTATCGTTCGGGAAAATATTCCGAGGGTGATTTTGAGGCGATGAGGGCGGCTTTGGAAAATGAAGCGGCGCTAGTGCTGGCCGAAATCGATCAAGTGACGGAATCGCAGGTGAAGCGGCCACGCGGGGCGCGACCTGCATCGGCGGACCGGAGCACTTCATGAAGCGCTTGCTCGTTCGATTTGCGGCGCTTGCTGGAATGGTTCTTGCACCTTTCTGGGTTACAGAAGCCGGCACGGTACACGGCACGGTGAACAACGGCACAACCGGCAAGCCGGCGGCTGACGTGGAAGTCATATTGATCCAGCTGCAGGGCGGCATGCAGCCCGTTGCGAATACAAAGAGCGACGCCAAAGGGGAGTTTACGTTTGACAATCCGGGACTCGGTGCGCAGCCGATGCTGGTGCGCGCCGTATATCACGGTGTCAATTTCCATCAGCCGGTGCCGCCGGGCAGCGGCAACTTGCAGGTGAACATCTTCGAGTCGTCGACGGACGCAAAGATTATCAACGTTCCCTCGCACGTGGTCGTGTTCCAGCCGAATGGTTCGACATTGATCGTCGGCGAGGAATATGAGATCGAGAACAAGTCTCAGCCGCCGCAAGCGTATTTCCGTCCCGATGGCAATTTCGATTTTTCGCTCCCGGAAAAGGCGCGGCTGCAACAGGTTGCCGCGTCCGGGCCGACGGGAATGCCGGTTGTGCAGGCTCCGATCGACAAGAAAAACAATCACTACTCCATTGCCTACGCTTTCCGGCCGGGCGCGAGCAGGGTTCGGTATTCTTACGAGATCCCTTATCCGGGAAATGCGGCGACGCTGAAGATTTCGACGGTTTATCCCGGGGGGCGGTTAATCGTGGTGGCGCCGCCGACGGTTCAGGTGAGCGGACAGGGATTGGCTGCGGGCGGACAAGAGCAGGGAATGAGTCTCTACGGCCGCGACGATGTTCCGGCCGGGACGATTGTTGCCATCAATCTTTCGGGGACGGCGCCACCTCCGGACGCCGGTGGCGGTGGTGGTGCTGCAGACCAGGGTCAGCAAGGCCGCGATGCGCAACAGGGCGGCGGCGAGGCGACGGGCGTGGGAATTCAACAGGTGCCGGGACGGCTGGACGTTTTGAAATGGCCGGTGATCATCGGATTCGTCTGTGTTTTTGCTCTCGGGGCAATTTTGCTGGTGCGTAGGCCCGTTGTAGCTGTGGCTGGGGGCGCGCCCTTGGAAGAGAATGTTATGGCTGCGAGGCCCGAAAAGACGAAATCACCGGCAGTTTCCGGTGTGCGACTCAGTCCCGCGAGCGGCACCACCGGTCTCGCGGAGGTGGACGCCGTAATCGGGACAAGCTTGGATGCGTTGAAAGAGCGCTTGTTTCGGCTGGAGTTGCGGCACCAGGCGGGGACCATTTCCGAGGAAGAATATGCCCAGGAACGCGCCCGAGCTGAGAAGGTGTTGCGCGACCTCGTGCGAGGCTGAGAGTTGGACGCCCGGCGCGACTTGCTTATGTGCGAGGCCCTCCATTGACGGTGCCGGCAGTTTCTCCTGTGGGAATCCGCTTTGAAAATATCGACAAGCGCTACGGCGGACTCTATGCGCTGCGGCGAGTGTCGCTGGAAATCGCGGCCGGGGAGTGCGTGGTTCTGGCCGGGCGCAATGGCTCCGGCAAGACCACGCTTCTGCGAATTGCGGCACGGCTGGTGCGGCCCTCTTCCGGTACTCTAACTTTTCTGAATAACACGCAGCGTGCAGATACGGAACTTTCGCAAACGGGATTCGTGGCGCATGCCACGATGGTGTACGACGAACTGACTGCCGAAGAGAACCTGCTATTGTTTGCTCGATTGCTGGGAACCGCGGAGGCCCCGGCGCGCGCGGGAACTTTGCTCGAAGAAGTGGGCCTTGGCGATCGCCGGAAGTCGCTCGTACGCACGTTTTCCAGAGGAATGCGCCAGCGGATGGCGATTGCGAGGGCGCTGCTGAACGAGCCTTACGTCTTCCTGTTGGATGAGCCAGCGACGGGGCTCGACCCGCAGGGCGTGTCCTGGCTTGCCGGTAGGTTGCGACAGATGAGAGACGCGGGCCGGACGATTCTGATGAGTCTTCATGGCGAATCCGAGATTACCGCGCTGGCCACGCGGGCGGTTCGTTTGGAAGCCGGATCAGTGATTGCAGACACGCGGACGGGTGCGAGCCTGCCTTCGATTTTGATGTTTGCAGGTGCGTGAGTGAGCTTGCTTTCAAACACGGCTGTGCTACTTGGCAAAGAACTTCGCACGGAATTCCGTTCACGTGAATTACTCACGACGACGGTCGTCTTCATTCTGGTGGTTGTCGTGCTTTTCAGTTTCACGTTCGATGCAAGTTCCGCGGAATCCAGGCGATTCGCCGCCAGCCTCTTGTGGCTTGCCTTTCTGTTCGCGGCATCACTCATGCTTCAACCCTGTTTCTTACGCGAACAGAGTAACGACACGCTGAGCGCCCTGCGGCTATCCGTCAAGGATCCCTTCGCGATATTCGCTGCAAAGCTCTCGGCGAATACGCTATTCCTGCTTCTGACGGAATTGCTGATGCTTCCGGTATTTTCGGTCTTATTCAACGTGCCGGTGTTTCCGGTTATCAGAGAGCTCGTGGTAGTTCTTTTTCTGGGGAGTCTCGGAGTCTCCATTGCGGGCACGGCGCTTTCGGCGATTTCAGCTCAGGCGCGCATGAGAGAGCTTTTGTTGCCGCTGCTGCTGTTGCCGTTGCTTGCCCCGGTGCTGGTCGCCAGCACCGAAGTGACGGTTGGGTTGCTGGACGCTACGCCTTTCATGGAATGGAAGGGCGTCGGATTTCTGGTGATTTTTGACGTGGTCTTTTTGACAGCGCTGTGGCTTTTCGGCGAGTATCTTCTGGAGGAATAGGGCATGATGAAGCATGCATTGGGCGGCGCGGCGGTTGTCCTTCTCCTGTTGGCGGCTGCGTATGCGGCATTCTTTATAGCACCCAACGACATCAAGCAAGGACTCATTTACCGCATTCTGTTTCTCCACGTGTCCAGCGCATGGACGGGTCTTACCGCGTTTTTTATCTGCTTTGTCGCGAACCTGATGTACGTTTGGCGCCGCGCGCCGCGCTGGGACTGGCTGGGCATTTCCGCGGCGGAAGTGGGGCTGGCCTTCACCACAGTTGTTCTTGTCACTGGTCCCATCTGGGCGCACCCGGTTTGGGGCATTTGGTGGACGTGGGACGCACGTCTTACTTCGACATTCGTGCTCTGGCTGCTCTACGTTTCCTATCTTCTGCTGCGCACATTGGTGGAAGAACCAGACCGCCGGGCACTGTTTAGCGCCCTATTCGGTGTTTTTGCGTTCATTGATGTGCCGCTGGTTTTTGGCTCGATACGATGGTGGCGCACGCAGCATCCGCAACCCATCGTCATGGGCGAACCTGGATCGGGCCTCGATCCCACGATGTGGAATGTATTGCGATTCTCTTGGCTGGCGATGCTGGGCTTGATGACCTTGCTTCTGCTAGCCCGATACAGGCTGGAAGCCATGCGCAGTGATCTCGAAATCTTGCGTCGGGAAGTGGAAGCGGCATGAAGAATCTGAACAGTGTATTTGCAGCGTACCTTTTGGCTTGGGGAATTTTCTTTGCTTATTATCTGTCGGTGGCACGGCGTGCTTCCGCGTTGCGCGACGATCTGGAGCGATTGAAGAATTCGCTGAACCGGGCCAAATAGCTTGGTGGGAATGAAGAGAGTCGGAATTGTTCTGTTTCAGCTCGGCGGGCCAGATTCGCTGGAGGCGGTCGAGCCGTTTCTGCTCAATCTGTTTCTTGACCCGGACATTATTCCGCTTGGGCCGCTTGGACTTTTGCGACGGCCGATCGCAAAGCTGATTTCCTCGCGCCGTTCGAAGCCGGTTGCGGACAAGTACGCGGAAATCGGGCGACGATCCCCGATTGCGACTCTAACCGAGCGACAGCGTGTGCGGCTGGTGGAGGCGGTCTCGCCATACATGGATGCTGTGGCTGTCACAGCCATGCGTTACTGGCGCCCGATGACGACCGAAGCTGTGGATTCGTTGCGCAAAGCTGGTGCATTGGATGAGATCGTCCTTCTGCCGCTATATCCGCAGTATTCCTATGCCACGACGTTAAGCAGTTTGAAGGAGTGGCGGCGCGTTGTGCGGCAAGCCGGATGGGAGCCGTCGTCCGTTCGGCCACCAGAGCGCACGGTTGAGCAGTTTCACGATCATCCGCGTTACATCCAGGCCCTTGTCGAACGCATTGGTTCGGTTCTCCGGCAATTTCCAGACAGCTCGCGCATTCATCTTGTTTTCAGCGCGCACGGGTTGCCGATGAGCCTGGTCGAAAGGGGTGACCCGTACCCAAAGCAAATCCAAGAAACGGTACGATTGGTTTGCGACCTAGGCGCGAAGCTGCATTCCGGGTGGCCGAAAATTCATCTGGTTTGCTACCAGAGCCGGGTCGGGCCAAGCAAATGGCTGGAACCGTCACTTCCGCAGACGTTGGAGCGGCTCGGCCGTGAAGGGGTGAAGGAAGTGCTCATTGTTCCCGTTTCATTCGTGACCGAGCACATCGAGACGCTGCATGAAATCAATATCGAAGCTCGGGAAGAAGCGGAAAAATTTGGCATCGAAACGTTTCGCATGATGCCTGCGCTGGGAGACTCGTCTCTATTTATCGCGGCTTTGAAGGATCTGGTTCTGCGCGCAGTAGGGCTCACTGCCGATATACCCTCCGAGCGGCTTTCCACCGCGCCTCGCTGAAGGTATAATCCGCGACTTAGAAGATTTCGATGACGTCCACTTACAATCCGAGCGTGAACAAATTTGCGGTTTTCGTGGTCTGTTGGACGATCCTCCTTTTCGTTGCGGGGGCCCTGGTAACGTCACGAGACGCGGCACTTTCTGTCCCGACCTGGCCCGGACCGGTCATGCCTCCCATGGTCGGAGGGGTTTTCTACGAACACTCGCATCGGATGATCGCGGGTGCTCTGGGGATATTTACGCTCATTCTGTCAGTCCTTGTCTGGACGAAAGAGAAGCGCTCGTGGCTAAGATGGTTTAGTGCGGTTGCCGTTGGCGGAGTCGTCGTGCAGGCGATTCTCGGGGGTCAAGTCGTAATCCGGCTGCTGCACTACTGGCTTCCCGTTCTGCATGCTTGCTTCGCGCAAATCGTCTTTGCGGCGGTCCTGAGCATTGCCGTGTTTACAAGCAAATGGTGGGTTTCCGATCAGCCGCAACTGGAAGATAGCGGAAATCCCTCGATTCATTTTCTGGCTACTCTCAATGCTGCGGTCATCTATCTGCAGGTGATTCTGGGCGCCGGGTTTCGCCACAAGGAAATTCCGATCTGGCCGCACATGGCGGGGGCGCTTCTGGTGCTTGGCGTGGTCACCTGGACGGCGGTTGCGCTGCGCAAGCGGTTCGGACAGTCACGCGAATTTTCCAAGGCGCGCGTGATGCTGCACGCAGTCTTCGGGACACAGTTTCTGCTTGGCCTTGGGGCCTACTGGTCGCGTCTGACTACGGTGGACGCGCCGCAGCCGATGCCGGTCATGGTGTATCTGACCGTGATTCACACCGTGGTCGGAGCGATCCTCTTCGCGTTCTCGATTCTCATTGTTCTGACATGCTACCGCCTGGTTCCACGCGGCAGAGAAGTTCGCGCTGAAGCGGCGCGGCGGGTGAGCCACGGATGAGCACGGCGCGGACAACGGAATTCACGCTTTCAGCGCGCGCCAACGCGTATGTCGCGCTGACCAAACCCGATGTTTCATTCCTTGTGCTGATGACGGCTGCTGCGGGGTATTACATGGGAGTTCGCGGACCGATCGGATGGCTGCACATGATGCACGCGGTTTTTGGCACCATGCTGATCGCTGCCGGTACTGCGGCCCTCAACCATTACATCGAGCGCGAATCGGACCGCTACATGCGCCGCACGGCTTCAAGGCCACTGCCAAGCGGCGTGCTACAGCCCCGCGATGCATTGATCTTCGGCGCCGCGCTAGCAATCGCCGGCGCTGTGGATCTCTATTTGGTGGCCGGGCCGCTCGCCGCGGGGCTCGGGATTGCAACTTGCGTGAGTTACCTGCTGGCGTACACTCCGCTGAAGAAGCGCACCGTGTGGGCGACGTTCGTGGGCGCATTTCCCGGGGCGATTCCGCCGATGATTGGGTGGGTGGCGGCTACAGGTTCTCTCGACCGCGGCGCGTGGCTGCTCTTCGCGATTCTGTTTCTCTGGCAATTCCCCCACTTCCACGCGATTTCCTGGATGTACCGCGAAGACTACGCGCGCGCAGGGATCATGATGCTGCCGGTGGTCGACCGCGAGGGCAAGCGCACTTTTCGGCAGATCATTCTGTACGCGGTTGCGCTTGTTGCCGCGAGTTTACTTCCCGCGCTGATGGGATTGGCCGGCGTTCTGTATTTCTTCGGAGCACTCGTGACCAGCACGGCGCTGGTGCAGGTCAGTCTCTGGGCTGCCAGCAATAAAACGAACACGCGCGCCAAATGGCTCATGCACGCCACTGTGATTCACATTCCCATCCTGCTGGGCTTGATGGTCTACGACAAGATCCCACGCTGATTGGGCCGCATCCGGAAGGATTTACTTGCAACGATGTTTTCGCATGCCGCGCTAAACGCTTCTCTGAACGGAATCAGCGCCATTCTGCTGGCCGGGGGCTACGCCGCGATCCGGGCAGGAAAGCGGAATGTGCATAAGCGCTTCATGGTTTCCGCCTTCAGCGTGTCCACGGTTTTTCTGGCTTCCTACTTGGTTTATCACTACCGCGTGGGACATGTGGTATTCCAGGGGCAAGGCTGGATCCGTCCGGTTTACTTCGTGCTCTTGATTTCGCACACCGCGCTGGCGATTGTGATCGTGCCGCTGATCCTCGTTACCCTGCGCCGTGCCTGGCTAGAAAAATTTGACAAGCACCGCCTCATTGCGCGATGGACCCTCCCACTTTGGTTTTATGTTTGTGTGACGGGGGTGATCGTCTATCTGATGCTGTACCAAATCTACGCATCGAATGGTGCGTGAGGTTCCCTCGAGATTGCGTGGATAGCGATTCCGCTAGAATAGTTGAGTGTTGTCCGAGCGGATGCCCGGGGGCATGAGTGCCCCGGTCTGAGAAGAACGAATAGCCTGCCGCGTTCCCGATCGGGGAAAAACGATGTGCCAGAAATCAGCGCTGGGCGTCGTGAATGCAACTCCCACAAAGCGCCGTTCCTGCTTCTCGCGCAGAGAAGTCACAACGCAATCAATAGAGTTGGCGGTATGCTCGTTGATGACTTTGACCAGCTGGCCGCTGAACAAGGGAGTGTCCATGATAAGCAAGGCGCCGTCGGCACTGACGATGTAGGTCGAGGCCTTGAGGTCGATGGTTTCGCCCTCCGGCAGGCGGCACCGGACTGTCAAAGGAATCTGGAGGGGGAGACGGGTGGTGCGTCGACGCTCTGGATATCTGGTTCTTTGCATAGGCAGCCCTAGCGGGGACGCTTAAGCCTTAGGGAAACGATGGTGCCACGGTACGGGCCAAAAGACAAGGGTTTTACACAGGCTCAAGCGGTAACTTTTGGGGTGTACCGGGATGGATGCTCCATTGACCCGAGGAATAGATGCGCTTAGGCTGCAGAAGTGGCTGTTTTTCCATCCTTTAGCCCTGGAATGATGGCTTGCGACGCGTGCAGGCTTGAGGCAGGCTGAGCAGATTGAGTATTGGCGTCCAGGAGACAATCGTGGCGCTGTTGAAGGACATGAGTTACGAAGCCCGAATGGGTCACATTCGAAGCAGTGGGCGCGTCAATTCTCGCGTCGCGGTAGCCGTTGAGTGGAACGACGATGGGAAAAAGCAGCGTGCCGAAGGGCACACTACAGACATCAGTTTGAAGGGCTGCCTCGCCGTGATACCACAAGGATTCGCCGTTGGGCAGAAGGTGCGGCTCTTTAACCTGACGAATCAGAATTCCTGCGAAGCCGTTCTGGTCTGGCGCGGACACGAAGGCCGAAAGGGTTGGGAGCTGGGACTGGAGCTACTAGATGCCACTCTGGATTTTTGGGGACTCGACCTTTAGTTCCTTTCGGGCGGGCGTATGAGCGGTTTCTCCAAGAGCTCGCAATGGGATTTCCTCTGCCTCGAATCGCGATCGGTCCACTTTTTCCTTGCCAATCAACACCTTACAAACGTAAAGTTAACTAGGCCTTGGGGGTTTTCTGAAGGCGGCACCCATATATAGGAACCCAGTTGCTGGATTGCCCCGGCAAGATTTTGCGCGCGCACTTGGAGTTCGCCGAGGGCGAGCGGGCGGAGGCAGAAACAGATGACTGCCATCATCACGGTTGCGAATCAAAAGGGCGGCGTCGGAAAAACTACGACGGCGATCAATTTGTCCGCAGCCCTGGCGCATCGCGGCAAACGCACCTTGCTAATCGATCTTGATCCGCAGGCCAATACGACGATTGCCTTTTATGATTCCGGCGAAATTGCTACTTCGATGTTCGATGTGCTGAGCGACAGCCGGGTGACGATGGCCGCGGTCATCAAGGCGACGAAAGATGCGCAGTTATTCCTGGCACCAGGGCGGCTTGCGCTTGCAAAGCTCGAGCAAGTGCTCGCCGGACAGTTTGATGCGCCCTTTAAATTGAAAGACGCCCTTGGGCCGATCCTGAAAGACTACGACTACGTGGTTCTCGACACTCCGCCTTCGCTGGGAATTTTGACGGTTAACGCACTCGTGGCGTCCACTCATTTGCTCGTACCCATTCAAGCCGCGTATTTCGCGATCGAAGGAACGGACGATCTGCTGGAAACGTACGAGCGCATTCGCGCGCGGCCCAACCCGGGGCTGAAAGTTCTGGGAGTGGTCATTACGCTTTTTGACAAGCGCACCAACATCTCGAAAGACACGCACGGGCAAATCCGCTCGGTGTTTGGCGAAGTGCTCTTCAAAACGAAAATTACGAAGAATGTGCGCTTGGAAGAGAGTCCGGCTTACAAGGAAACGATTTTGACCTTTGCGCCGAAGTCACCCGGCGCGATCGAGTATAAGAAACTTGCAGGGGAGGTTATCCAACGTGTCGAAGAGGATCGGGTTACCCGTCACGCTGAAGATGCGGCATGACGCGCACTACGTAGAATCGTTGACAAGTTATAGCGGCGCCGCGGTCGGGCGCATGATTCGGGTGGACCAAATCCGCCCGAATCCAGACCAGCCCCGCAAGGCGCTTGGAGACCTGCGCGACCTTACCGACTCGATTCGCGAAAAAGGCGTGCTGGAACCGCTGCTGGTGCGTTTTGTGCCGCGCGAGGACTGCTTCTACATCATCTCCGGCGAGCGGCGCTACCACGCGTCGCGCGCGGCGGGATTGCGCGAAGTGCCTTGCATCGAAAAGACCGCCGACGACGCGGAAACTCTCGAAATCGGGTTGATCGAAAATATTCAGCGGAAAGACTTGACGCCATTTGAAGAAGCGGATGGATTGCACCGCCTGGGCGCGCAGTTCGAATACACGCATGAGGACATCGCGAAGAAAATCGGAAGGGCGCGGTCTTCGGTGACGGAGACGTTGTCGCTGCGCAACATTCCGGATCCCTTGCGTAGAAAATGTATTGAACACGGGATCCTTTCAAAGTCCTTGCTGCTGCAGATTGCGCGGCAGCCGACCGAAAAGAAAATGATCGAGATGTTTCACCGCATCATGCAGGGCGGGCTTACGCGTGATGAAGCGCGCCGCGAACGCCGCGAGGAACAGGCAGGACCGCAGCGGCCGCAGCCATTTATTTTTCAATTCGAGCCGCAAAACGAGACGTTTAAGTTCCGAATCCAATTCAAGAAGAGCCACGTTTCTCGAGATGAGCTAATTGCGACGCTGCGCGAAATCCTGTCGCAGCTTGAGGGGTCGTCCTCGGAAGCTGATTCCACGGCGGCGTGACATTTTTAAACTGGCGGGCAGGCTCCGCTCTCGAGTGTCAATTTTCCATCCATGGTTGAACTCACGCCGCAGCAGATGCAAACGATGGAACGGCTGTTTGAGGCCGGCTTTCGCCCCATTGCCATACCTCCTTACGAAAACGCTCTCTGTCTTAAGAGAGGTAATTGTGCTGCGGTGCTTTCGCCAGTGCCAAACGGGGGCTTGAAAGTTCTGGCGCCGCCGTCGTACCTGGTTGTCGGCAACCTGAGCGTTAAACTCAAGCGGGGCTCCGGAGAAGTGTTCGTTTGGAAAAAGAATGAAGTGGAAGCGACGTCGGACCGATTGGAAGAACTCGCACGGTTCCGGCGAGAACTTACGCGAATCCTGGACCTGCCTTCCCAGCAATAAAATCGCCGCGATTTGCAATTCCAAAACACTCCCGTCAAACTGATTCGCTTATGGAAACCTACGACATTATTTGCATTGGGGCGGGGCCGACTGGTCTCGCGACGGCTATCGAGGCCAAGCGGGCCGGCATGCGGTCGCTGGTCATCGACAAAGCCTGCCTCTGCAATTCGATCTACCGCTATCCCGTAAACATGGTTTTTTTCACGACGCCAGAGCTGCTCGAAATCGGGGATTTGCCCCTGGTGTGCGCCGCGGAAAAGCCAACTCGCGGGGAAGCGCTGAAGTACTACCGGAGGGCTGCCGAGCATTACAGTCTGGAGCTGCAGTTGTATGAGCGTGTCATGCGAGTGGAGGGAAAGAACGAAGACTTTACCGTGGCGACCAAGCCGGAGAAGGGAATCGAAGCGAAATATCATGCAAGAAAAATCGCTGTGGCCACCGGGTACTACGATCTCCCCAATCGTTTAGGCGTGCCGGGGGAGAACCTGCCGCACGTTTCACATTACTACACCGAGCCTCATGCCTTCTGGAATCAGGATGTCGTGGTTATCGGCGGAAAGAATTCCGCGGCGGAAGCGGCGCTCGATCTCTATAGGAACGGTGCGAGGGTGACCCTGGTGCACCGCAACAAAGATTTGGGCGCGAGCGTCAAGTATTGGGTGCGGCCCGACATCGAGAATCGAATCAAGGCCGGACAAGTGAAAGCCTTGTTTGAAACCCGGGTGAAAGAGATCACGACCGAGGAAGTCGTGGTCGGGAACGGTGCCGGTGAAATGAGACTGCCTGCGCGACAAGTGTTCGCGCTGACCGGTTATCATCCGGACTATGCTTTCATTGAGAGCCTGGGAGTGCAGCTCGACCCCGAGAGCCGTAAACCGAAACTCCATCTCAAGACGCTGGAGAGCAATGTGCCGGGGATTCATCTGGCGGGCGTAGTCACAGGTGGTCGCCACACGGGAGAGATTTTCATCGAAAACGGCCGGCTGCATGGGAAACAGATCATTGAAGGATTGAAGGGATGATGAGGGAGAGACGACCGGTCCCATCCGTCATTTGCTGGGCCGTATCGCGTTTGTTAGACTTCTAATCTATGCCATCCATTGCTCGCGAAGTGGTGGAAACTGCTGGAGCCCTGGTGAAGGGTTTCAGCGTGACTTTTCGTAATATTTTTCGCAAGACAGTTACGGAAAACTACCCGTACGAACCAGTGCACTTCCAGGCCCGCTACCGCGGGATCCACGTCCTGCACCGCGACGAAAGCGGCTTGGAGAAGTGCGTAGGCTGCTTTCTTTGTGCGGCGGCATGTCCTGCGAATTGCATTTACATTGAAGCCGCAGAGAATGCGGATGTCAACCGCATCTCCGCGGGTGAGCGATATGCCAGCGTCTACAATATTGACTATTCTCGTTGCATCTTCTGCGGATATTGCGTGGAAGCGTGCCCGACGGATGCCATCACGCACGGTCACGGCTTTGAGCTGGCAACCTACGACATCAACTCGCTCGTTTACCGCAAAGAACAACTTCTAGAAAAACACGCAGTGCCCGCGGCTGCTCCTGCAAGATAAGTTCCGCCAACTCTAATTTTAATCCATCTCTTCTGCTGCGCAGAAGAGCGCCGACATTCTCGATCCTGCACATAGTTCGCTCTTTGCGTATTCGTGTCTCCTAAGAAATATAAAGCAGCCAAGACGTAATTGGGGGACGCACGCATGGCTGCGATGGAGGGGAGGGCCGAGGAAACTGGGGACGGGGCACGGGTGTACGGAGCCTGCGCGGGTTGCGCGGGGGCGAGGGAGTTGCCGTCACGGTGGCCCGGGAAACGAAACACACTTCCGAGCCAGCGGGCAAGCCATGTGGCCCGCGGCAAATCCAGCGGCGAACTGTGCAAAAGTTCGCGAAAAATAGCCATCACCTCAAGATGGGCCGCGATTGGCGGCCGGGGCACCCGACCGATCCGCAAAAAAGTTATCGGACGCGGCATGTCCGGATCTCAGCGGCGGTTCCCCAGCGGAAGCGGGCTCCAGCACCTGCGACGGGCGCTCGCGCTGCTCCATGAGCCAGCGCGCCAGCATGGCGGCGGCATTCTCCTCGAGCCA
>JACXTT010008659.1_pt1 | contig 14071 bp, 7 predicted proteins | sample 9270951 | NCBI WGS metagenome assembly JACXTT01 (sample SAMN15532306, study PRJNA645909) | rock metagenome | isolation source: weathered quartz diorite | place: Puerto Rico | collected 2017-06-21 | reverse complement strand
CGCGCTCATGCTTTTTCTTCCCCTGACGGACTCGCGCTGGACGCTGCCGGCGACGCCCCGCGATCCGCGCCACATCATTGCGTGGACCTGTCTGGCGGCGACAGGCGCCGGGCTGCTGCTCTGGCAACCCGCGCACCTCGGCTTTGCCCTGACCACCCTGCTGCTCGCCGCGCTTCCCGAGGAGTGGTTCTTCCGTGCCTATTTCATGACGCGCCTGGGCTCGGGATGGCATGCAAACCTGATTGCCTCGCTCCTCTTTTCCGTCCTGCACGGGTTCTCTCATCACTGGACCTCTGTCGTGCTGGTGTTCGTGCCCTCGTTGTTCTACGGTTGGTTGTATCAGCGCACCCGCGATCTGCCGTTGCTGATACTGGTCCATGAATTGTCAAATCTGCTGTATGTGCTGTTCGTGGCACAATTATTGACGATAATACTTCCCCCGAATTTGCGGTAAAATGAAATCCAATGTCGACGTCAGGCGCACAGAACATTGGCAACGCTGTATTTTTTGACACGACATGAATTTTTTATTTCGAGAAAGAAATTGAAGGTAACTGATCAAATGAAATCGATATACATGAAGATTTTTGCGCCCGCACTGTTCATTTTTCTTCCGATATGCGGCTCAATCCCTTCCGCGCAGGCAGCGGAAGCTGAAAGTGCAAAACCATTGGAGAAACCTGCAGCGCCGGACACTGAAACACCAGCCGACACGTACCTCGTGCAGCCGGGCGACCTGCTGCAGATCGATGTATGGAAGGAAAAGGATCTACAACGTGAGATCATGGTCCGCCCGGACGGAGGCATCAATTTCCCACTCATTGGCGATATTGACGTAACGGGCAAAACCATCGAACAACTTCGGAAGGAAATAGTCACAAAGCTTGCCAAATACGTCCCCGATCCGGTCGTGACGATCTCGGTAAAGCAGAGTCTCGGCAACAAGATTTATATCGTCGGAAAAGTGAACAAACCCGGTGATTACATCGCGAACCGGAACACGGACGTGATGCAAGCGCTCAGCATGGCGGGCGGCCTGAACCCCTATGCTTCCGCGAACAAGATAAAAATCCTCCGCCGGGAACACGGCGTGCTGAAGGCGATACCCTTCAAGTATTCACGGGTCGAAAAGGGAGAAGATCTGGAACAGAACATCATCCTGCAAGGGGGTGACGTTGTCGTTGTACCCTGATAATCGCCGGTCGCCTGGCGCTGGCCGGCCGCTCAGACCTTCAGATTGAACTTGCGGATAAAATCGTACATGGTGGGACGACTAACACCGAGCAACTCCGCTGCTTCGGTGATCTTGCCGTTTGCGTGGCTGAGTGCCCGCAAAACAGCCTGACGCTCGGCCTGTTCCCTCACGTAGCGCAGATTGAAATCGACTTGAGCACCTTCCACTTCGTCAAGCTCGAGGTCTTTAACGGTAACCTGTTTGCCCTCGGCCATTATCACGGCTCTCTTGACGCGATTCATGAGTTCGCGCACATTGCCTTGCCAGGCATAAGACTCCATCGCCGTTAATGCGTCTTTGGTGAACCCGCGCAGGTTCCCTCCCTGTTCGCGGTTGAAACGGTCAAGGAACATGCGGGCGAGCAGCAGGATATCGCCTCTGCGTTCCTTCAGCGGCGGAATTTGCACCGTGATTTCACTGATTCGATAATACAGGTCCTCGCGGAAGGTGCCGGCGCGAATCTTGTCCTGAAGATCCTGGTGGGTAGCGCACACCACGCGCACATCCACGGGAATCTCTTCACGTCCACCAATCCTTTCAACGACGCGTTCCTGCAAGAAACGTAATAATTTAGCCTGCAGCGACATCGGCAAATCGCCGACCTCGTCAAGAAACAGCGTTCCGCTATTGGCGTATTCGATTTTGCCGGGGGTCTGCCTGACGGCGCCGGTAAAAGCCCCCTTTTCATATCCGAAAAGTTCGCTTTCCAGAAGATTTTCCGGAATCGCCGCGCAGTTGATGGCAATAAAACGGTTACTCGCGCGAGGGCTCAGGTTATGCAATGAGCGCGCGCAAAGTTCCTTGCCGGTGCCGCTGTCTCCCAGAATGAGAATCGTGGCGTTGGACGGTGCGACTTTTTCCACGGTGCGGCATACCTTCACCATTTCAGGACTGCAAGCCACCACCCCTTCCACGGGATGATCCACCTTTTGCTGCATCAGTTCGCGATTTTCCAGCTCCAGTTCACGAACGCGGTAGGCGCGGTTCACGATCAGGCCGAGAATCTCGGGATCGATCGGCTTGTAATAAAAATCGTAGGCGCCGGATCCGACCGCACGGACCGCGTTTTCGCGATCGTTCTGGCCCGTGACCACTATCACCTTGGTATCCGGGCTCGCCGCCACGATTTCCTCCAGCGTCGCCAACCCCTCACTGATACCGTCGGCATCAGGAGGCAGCCCGAGATCCAGCGTAACCACCGGAGGGTGATGACGCTGAACCTGCTCCAAGGCGCTCACGCGGTTTCCCGCCATGACAACTTCGTATCGGTCAAAACACCAGCGCAGCTGGTCCTGCAGGCCAAGGTCGTCTTCGACCACCAGCAGTTTGTTATTCATCGACATAATGGTGCTTAATGAAGTCTTTTCTGGTGCCTTACCGGTTCGAGAGCGGCCGGTTGCGGCAAAAGGATACGGAAAATAGTGCCTTCTCCGGGCCTGCTTTCTACGTGGATATCTCCACCCAGCGAGCGCACGAATTCACGCGCTTCATGAGCGCCGATTCCCATGCCGGATTTGCCTTTTGTCGTCTGAAACGGGCGGAAAAGACGCGCTCGGATAAAATCCTCATCCATTCCACAGCCGGTGTCCTCCACTTCCACCACGACATGACCATTGATTTTTTGCAGTCTGACAACAATACGCCCATCCTCCGGCGTCGCCTCCTGGGCATTGCGGATGACGTGACCCATCACGGAAGCCAGTCGATCACGATCCACCGTGACGGAAAGATCTCTGACTCTGCACTCCAGAACCGGGACCGGCTTGGCCGCCCTCGCATCGTGCACGACTTCCTCGAGCAATTTCGCCAGATTTACCATCTTTTTAGCATCGGATTGCACACCGTCGCGCAGTCTTGCCAGCAGGCGGTTCATTTTCGATACGGAGTTTTCCACCGTGCTAATAACGTTTTCCATAAAAAGAGGATTGTTACGATGACGTGCGGCGTTTGACACAACCAGCGATAACTGGGAAATGAGATTTTTGAGATCATGAACCGCATAAGTGGACAGCCGGCTGAACGCCTCAAACTGACGTGCCTCCGCCAAGGCCTGTGAGATGGCATGTTGCGCCAGATAGCTGGCTGCCTGGCTGCCGCTCGTCTTGAGCAGATCGGAATCTTCCCAGTTGAAATGTTTGTGACTGGCCGGCGAACGGGCCAGCACCACGAAACCCAGCAAATTATCATGTAAAATCAGCGGCGAAATCAACCAGGCATCGGGGATGGCGCTGAGCCACTCGGGCATTTCCAAATCTCCCAGACTTTTATACAGGCCGGGATCACGCTGGTACTCATCCAGGTTAATCACCCATTTTTGAATTTCCAGAAAACGAATCAACGAGCTGTCAGAAGGTTCGCTGACAGGGCCATCCAGGTCCATGTGCCACTGCGCCTCAGGCTCGAATCGGCCGTTATCGCGCCGCAACCACAAGACCCCGCCGGGGCAATCGATCATCTGGGCAATAGCGCGAATAACGCGCTCCGGGAGCGGAATGTCCTGGTCGCTGGATGAAAGCGTGCGGATGAAACGCAGCCACTCTTCGCGGTAGTCATACTTATAGTGAAAAAAATGTTTATTGATCAACACGCGCAGACGCGCGCGCAATTGTCCAGAAAAAAGCAGAATCAGCAACAGCAATCCGGCGCCGAAAAGAAAGATCGTCTGTGCCACCGCGCCCCAGGTTCCTCCGTAGTCGCGGACGTAATAACCTCCAGCGCCCATCGCGATCAGATATATTCCGCTGGCGATAAGGGCCGAGGTATGAAAAACCATTCGACGCGAGATAAAAATCGCCAGCGATAATTGCGGATTCCTTGCCAGCGCGATGCCGATGATGGGCACGGTAGTTGCGTTAATGAATCCGCGCGCTTCCCATAATGCCGGATCTATGCGCCGGAAAAGCAAGGCGTCCGAATAAAGATAAAAATCATAGGCAAACATCCCGCCAATCCCCAGGCATAAGTATTTGATGGCTCGCAACAGGTCGGGGGGTGAATTACGCAGAACCTGTTCCAGCAGTACAAGCCCGATCACCGCCACCAGCAAGTGCCCGGCAAATTGGAAATCAATGCCGCCTATGAATGACAGTTCTGTGCGGCTGAAATGGATATACAATGCCAGCGCAACCATTACCGTCATGAATGCGTAAATACCGTGCCGGGTTATCGTCAGACTCCTGGAAACCAATTCTTTCCCGCTGGTTTTGGTCGTCAGCAAATGCAAAAGAAAAACCAGCCACCCGAGATCCCGGAGCAGTTCAAGCAGCTGGGGAACAATAAGCGAGGTATCGAATGCGGCCTGATAAGCCGCTGCCGCGGCCCATAAGGAGGTACCGGCGGTGGCAAATGCCAGCAGATTTCTTGGCAGTCCGCTGGTCCGGCTGGTAAGCAAAACCATCAGCAAGGCAAAGAAGATGCCCGCCGCGGTGATGTAGCTTACCACGCCGATTGTCATGCTAGCCGCCAACCACAGATCATCCGGATACAGTCAACTATCACGTAATATTCTCTACCCGTACCTGACAAAGTTGCTCGCACACCAACTGTTGATGATGACAATTTCCCGCATACCACCATAGAATCTCCGCCATCCTGGGGAAATCGTTAAGTTGTTCACCAAACTACGCAACGATGGGTCCTGAGGGGCAATCCTGCCAATAACTTTTATGCCGCATCAGAGCGATACGGCAAATGCATGAATACTCGCTTACGAGTAAATGAGTAAAATATACCGACAACTACATAATATCAGGAAATCCGCCCAAGAAACTCCTCGCAGCATCAAGTAGTTGCAGCTTCTGCCGGCCCAAGCGGGGACAAAACAGCATTATAGCGGTTTTTCTCCATGTACAAGCAATGCCATCTCTACGGAATTTGTTTCAGGGTGCCGCGCGCCTCCTCCAATCCTGGATATGCATTTTTGCTTTCGACGGCCTTGGCCAGCTGTGTCTTGGCGGACTGGAGATCGCCTTTCTTGTAATAAACCATGCCCAGATGATAGCGGAAGACCGGTACTTCTGGAGCCCGTTTCACGGCTTTCTCAAGCAGTGGTATCGCTTTGTCATTTTCTCCTGATTTGTAATAAACCCAGCCCAGTGTATCCATGAATGCTGGCTGCTGCGACGACTCAAAGCGGATGGCCAGTTCTTTGGCGCGCTTGAGGCTTTGCGGATCCTGTCTGTAATCTGTCAGAAGCGCAGCCAGATTATTAGCTACCAGGTCATCTGCAGAATTTTTACTGAAAATCTTCTCATAAATCTCGATGGCCTTATCATAGCTGGCTGTTCTCTCGTAAAATCCAGCAAGAAGCGTCTGCAGTTCAGCGTCCTCCGGGATGGCGCCGAGACCCTGCTGGTACGCTTGACCAGCTTTTGCCACGTCACCCTTTGTCAGGTAAACATTTCCCAATATTTTATACGGAACATTCCATTTAGGATTGGCCTCGATGGCTTTGCGCAACGATTGCTCCGCTTCATCGTACTTCTTCCCGGAAAGATAAACCTCTCCCAACAGCTCATGTGCGACAGGATACTTGGGGAATTGCTTGATTACGTCGTTCAAACGGTCAATAGCTTTCTCAGGCTTATGTTGCGCCAGGTTGGTCGCCACAATCATCGTCAGGGGCATCGATATATCCTTCGATTTTCCCATCGCCTGTTCGAATTCATGAATAGCACCGTCATATTTTTTCTGCGATAAATACAACTGACCGAGCGCGTAGTATCCTATAGCTTTGTCAGGATGTGCCTTTTTGATTTTTTCCAGTACTGTCTGGGCGCCTTTCGTATCTTTCCTGGCCTGCAAGATATCAACCTTGGTTCCCAGGGCATCGATATCATCAGGTGAAATTTTCAGCGCATCATCCGCCTTCTTCAAGGCCTCCCCGAAATCACCTGCATCTGCAAAATACTTGGCCAGCGCCACATGCGCTCGGACGGATTTTGGATTCAACTCCACCGCCTTTTGCAGATTTTCCCTGGCCAGATCCTTATTCTTATCGAGCATCTGGGCTTCAGCCAGGGACAGATAGGCATCGACGAAGTTGGGCTGATCACGGAGGACGGATCTGAAAGCGGCAATCGCGCTTGGGGCGTCCCGCTTGGCCAGCGCCAGTTTTCCCTTGATGTAAAGCGCTTCGCTGTCTTGAGGGTTTTCTTTCAAGACCTCGTCGACAAGCTTGGCCGCCTCCTCCTGCTTTCCTTCATTCATCATCAAATTTGACAACCGGTTTCTGGCAGTCAGGCCATCCGGTTTATCGCCGCTGGCCTCGATAAGGTCCCGATAAACCTGCGTTGCCTTGTCATATTCTCCCGTCTGTTCGTACAGCTTTGCCAAGGCCAGCCGGACATTGCCGAGTTTGGGCTTGGCCTTGATTGCGGCAATCAACTCCTCCTTGGCTCGATCAGGCTTTTTCTGACCGATCATGAAATCCGCTAGTACGATATAACGCAGACCGTCGTCAGGATTGGCTTGAATCGCTTCGCGCAGGGTTTTTTCCGCTTTATCGGCCTGATTTGTCTGCGAATAAAACAAGGCGAGCGATAGCCGCGGTTCGAGCTTTTCGGGCAGCAGCGCAATGATTTCTTGCAATGCTTTTTCCGCCTTGGGGAAGTCTTTTCTTTCCGCCAGCATTCTCGCGTATTGCGCACGCAAGGGAATATTTTTCGGATTTGCTTCGACACCCTTGCTGAGCACTTCCATCGCCTTGTCGAACGAGCCTTCTTTGGCATAGATAGAGGCCAGCAAATCAACAGCGTCCAACTGGGTGGGCGCCTCCGCCACTACTTTTTCCATCTCGCGCGCGGCGCCTTTGGTGTCACCCTTCCTGGCCATGAGCGCCGCATGCAAGGTCTTACCGGACGGATTATTCGGCTGTATCTTCAATATCTCGTCCGCCATAGACGACGCCTTGTCGTCCTGTCCTGTCGCAAAGTAGATATAACCCAGCCGGTAGCGAGGCTCGATGTAGCCAGGGTTCAGCTCCGCCGCTTTGGAATAATTGCCAAAGGCCTGCCGCATATTCTGTTTCTTTTCTTCAGCCTGGCCGACAAGGTAGTAGGCCTCCGCGTGCTTGGGGTCAATCTGGATGACATTTTTCAATTCCACAATGGCCTTGTCATAATTCTCCTGCGCGATATATTCCTTCCCGCGCTCCAGATATTTGGCCTTGCGTTGTTCCGCGCCGCCACAACTCGCGACAAGAAGTACAACGATGACTGTTACTGCGACATTGAACATTCTGTGCTGAAATTTCATTCTTTTTCCTCAACTGTATCGAGCGAAACTCACAACTGTAGAAAAACGGCTACACGGGTGCCGGATTTAAGCCAGCCCTCTCAGGGCAAGTACGGTTAAAGATGCCAAGGCTGAAAGATTCAGGCTATGCCACCTGCCTTGTGCATGATTAATAATAAATTCGCAACCATAAAAGAGTACGGTCAGTTTGGCGGCCATAATGCCGATTTCCGCCTTCTCCGGCAAGTTGTGCAACAAAATACCGGCAAATAGGACAACGAATATGACCAGATAGTCCATCGGCGTGGTTTTAAATTCTATCTGCTTTGAATAGCGAACCGCCAAGCCAATGGCAGCCGCCAGTATAATGAAATAGGTCACTTCCACTGTTTCCAGCGACAACGGTTGTATGTTGACGTATTTTGTTTCCAGGTAAACCACGAAAGCCGCGGTGATGTAATTGATCGCCTGTAAAACAATCGAATCTCTGCGGACGCCTACCAGGAGCATGAGCAACAACGTCGAGGCAAGAACCGCGGAGACGATACTGAAATCCCGCGGAACCTTGTTTGCCCAGAGGCTCACTATAATAAATAATAAAGGTATCGCATAGCTCACTATGCGAACCGGCGTCATCACAAACAACCTGTGTTGCTTCACGACTTCAATCGTCTTCGTCAGCCTGGACACGGTATGAGGCTGGTGCGCACGCCAGCGGCTGTGTATCGCCAGGAATACTGACAGATACATGAAAAAAGAAACGCCCAGATAGAACGACAAAATAAGCCAGTCCGATTCATAGCTGAGTAATACGGCGCTTCCGATCAGCAACGCCTGCAGAAGATAAATCATGATCACCGCCTCATAATGATCGAAACCCAGATCCAGCAGACGGTGGTGAATATGATGCTTGGTGGCGGCGAACGGATTGATGCCGTAATATAATCGCTGCGCGATAACGACAAGCATGTCGATCACCGGCAGGCCGAGGAACAAAACAGGGACAGACGGACTGAGCGCCGGATTCACCTTCTGCGTTAACAGCACCGCGAGAAATCCGAGGGTAAATCCGAGGAATTGACTCCCCCCGTCACCCATAAAAACCCTGGCGGGGTACGTGTTGTAGCGCAGAAATCCGAGTACACCACCCAGGATGGCCACGATGATAGATATGGTGACATAGCCATCGGCCAGAAATGCAAGGTAGGCTATACCGCTCAGACTTAATATAGATATGCCTCCCGCCAACCCATCAAGACCGTCCGAAACATTAAGCGCATTGATCATGCCCACGATCGCGAATACCGTAAACGGCTTCGCGATAGCAACCGGTAACGGAGCAAGATCCATAAATGGCAACGAGGCTATGTACACATCGCCGTAGTACACTACCGCGAAAACCGCGATGAATTGGCCGATAAATTTGACATAAGGATTCAGAGTCCGGGAATCGTCCCACGCCCCAAAAACCAGTAACACGATCGATCCGAACAGGTAAGCGCGCAGCGATTCATCCAGCGGAATCCACAGAAATATGGGGATAAGGGATCCAACGATAATTCCAACGCCCCCCACGCGCGGAATAGGCGCAACGTGCACCTTGCGAGAATCGGGATAATCAAGCATCCCTAACCACGGCGCTGACCGGATCATCAGGGGAATGACCGCCATGCTGACCACGAGCGCCGTGAAGAATGTAAAAAGGTAATTCATTCAAATAAAATGAATTGCGACCGGCACCACTTTATATGTGTGCATTGCTGTTATATTTTTTATCTGCCAAAGGATCTAACAAAAACAACATTTACCAAAAATCTGAATCCATACTCTCCATGCCGGAATAATCCTATATCTCATGCTTGCGTGCAGCAGTCCGATGCTCTACCGCCAGTTCATGCCTCCCGTCATCACTCAGGAATATAATTTCCAAGCTGTGGAGTAATCAGTTTCGCAAGAGCGCCGAGACGTGCGTCGGCCTCCTGGATATCGTGTCCAGGCTGAATTCGTGTTACAAATCGAACCAGGGCACCGTCCGTGCGGTTTCGCGTCAGGGCGTCCCAGAACAGATACCATTTGACGAGATATTCGCTGGTCAGCGCGCGGTTGCGTTGCTGAAACCAATAATACACGAGCTGCTTGTTGTCGCCTTGTGCAATAACAAGACGATTGACTCTCAGTGGTTTACCGGCGAGTGTAAGTCCTGCAATCTCTCTCTGGCTCAGACTCGTTATCGCCCATCCCCCTCCTGGTATGCAGGCTCGCGGCGAGTGAGGAACTTTGTCCGCACGTTGCACGGCATAATAACCGACATAAAAATTGACCAGGTATCCATGGCCATCAAGATAATTCGCCATGATATAGTCGTCGAGATTGAGCGAATCAATATAGATACGGTCCATGACCTCTTGTTGGCCACGCCATTCACCAAAATTCATCGGAAACCCGGAGAAATCCTTTCGCTGCAGGGTTACTTCCAGGCGATGGGGAAGGATGGCGGAAGCGGCAGCAGTGAAAACCAGCAATATCGATGCCGCCAGGAATGGTGCAGGTATCGTTCGATAATTGAACGCGGTGTCCTTGGGCAGCGATGCGGGTAATTCCAGCCCAAAAGCCTCACGCAAAGGCTGTTTATGTTTGCTCATCCTGGCGAGAATCCACATTTCCAAAACCAGGACACCGGTACAGGCCATAAAAATCGCCCAGCCCTCGAAATCGTGCAAAAAACCTTCGGCCATGGCCTTGCCCTTGTATTCAACCAGTACACCAATCATGCCGACGCGGAAACTATTCATCAAAACCGTGATGGGTATCGTCGAAAGAAAAATGACGCTGCGTTTCCAGAACGACTCTTTGAAGAAATATGCCGCAATGAACCCCAGGGTCATGAGCGGGAATAAATAACGCAAGCCGCTGCAGGCTTCGACAACCTGCAGTTTATAACCTCCCAGATCTATGACATTGCCTTCGAGATAGACACTGATATTAAACAGTCGGATAACCCAGACGCCGATGCTCGACGAGATGAGCTGCAAGTCGTTGGAAAGACCCTCGTAGATGAATCCCGGCAGAGGGATCGTGAAAAGCAACAGCAGGATGGGCACCCAGATCAGCCTGAAGCCACGGGTACCGGTAAACGCCAACACCAGGCCGGCGATTACAATCAACAAGGCGTATTGGATGAGAATATGAAGTGCGCTCAGCACTCCCATGAAAAACAGACCGACACCAAGCGCAACGATGACGAAACCTGACCAGGATCCGGCGAAAGGCAGCTTCCGCAGCTGGTCATTCTTCTGCCAGATCAGGAACAGCGTAATCAAGGGAATGATATATGCATATCCATATTCAGGCGCTTCCCATAATTGCAGCAAAAATCTTATACCTTCGAAAAAAATGAAGACAAGCAGTGCGGCTAGGCCAATAATCGCTATCCATGCAAATGTAGGTAACTTCCAAACAGAATGGGTGCCACTCTCGCTGGGGATATCCATAAACGGATTCTCTATGACTTAAAGATCAAATCAATCGTTGTGGCAAGATATGAGGGGGTCTGGTTGAGATTGAAAGAAGACAAACTGTATAAATTACAAGTCGCATGCAAGGACGCACGGGCAATTACACCAAAATCAACGCGGTGGCATTCATTATGCAAAGCTTAAGCTACTTGGTTAGACTGGGTCAACGAATGAAACTTCATGCTTTTCCGGGCTTCTGGGTTGTAGCGGTAGAACACAAGGCTGGAAGAGTTTAGCATTATGCACGAACAACGACACACCCTGTAAATTGGGAATGCTTCGCCAATTTATTCCTCATCTTGAAGCAGACGCCTGACTGCGGGAACGCGCCGGATAGGCCTCATGCATGAAGCGCATCCCATGCCAAAATGAAACTGACAACTAGCGCCTGGATCAGGAGATTTTTTATCTTATTGGCAACTGCTGCAGTTGCGAACCAGCAAGTACTGTCCAACGATCTCGCAGAAGATCATATGTCGGCAATATTCGCAGCTATTACACAGGCCGACTCCTCCGGCCCCAAAACTTCCAGCCCGTCGCCTGGTCCAGAAAATCCTGTCCTGTCATCACCATTGGTAACCAACATCAAGTCCACGGCGACACTTGGCCTAAACAGCGAACGCCTGAACGAGATATGCATGCCGCCGGGTGACGGCCAAATTCCATCAATACCGTGGGTGAAACGGTCAGACTGGATTGACATTAAGACCGACGTGCTCCCAACAGCACGCGGTGACGGTACCACGGATGACACGATGGCCATTCAAGCCGCACTAGATCTCGTCGGCGAGTCCCCGGGAAGCCCCAAGGTCGTATACCTGCCTCCTGGTACATACCGGATCACGCGGTCACTCACCCTGACAAAGCGTAACGGAGGCATGTTCATAGGTCACGGGCGCGACACACGGCTTGTCTGGGACGGCCGCCCCGGCGGGCGCATGTTTTGGAGCAATGGTGCCGCACGACAATCCTACATCGGACTTGTCTGGGACGGAGCTGGAAAGGCAGCCGTTGGCATCGATCACGACTCAAAAACGCTTTACGAAACACGAATCCTTCACGAGTACATGGAGTTCCGTGGTTTCAGGGTAGCAGGTATCCGTGTCGGGCATGATCAAAAACAAGCTTCCGCCGAAATGTTCTTTTCAAATCTGAAATTCGTAAATAACACTAATGGCGTGCTGTTCCAGTCATGGAACGACTACAACAACGTATTCGAAGGATGCCATTTCATCGATAACGGTTATGGAATCCGCGCGGAAAAGGGCAACGTCACCGTCAGGGACTCTCGGTTCGAAGGCAGCAGGAACTCTGACGTGTTTCTCTCCACGCACAGTCACTCTATCCGGCGCGTTGTTTCGTCAGGCTCCAACACGTTCATTCGAACCGTCCGCGGGCCTATTTCGAATAGCCTCATCAAAGTCGAGGATAGCCGCGTTGATCGCTGGCATAACCCCAACGGCGCGATCATTACCGAACTGCGTGGGCCTGTAATCATCCATGACGTCACATTCACCAATCCACCCGGAAATGCGCCACCGATACACCTCGATAATCCGCGTTACATGAACCAGATCGCCATACTTTCCAACGTTCTCAGTCCAGGAACGAAGTTTCTTGTTGATGAGGGGCCGAGCGGTATCGTATACCATGTGCCCTCTAGCCGACGGGATGGGGCCCGTATTTCTGAGAACCAGAAATTCCTCCACGATAAAATCTTCCTTGCTGGGAATATCATCGATGTAAAACAGGACTGCAACGCCAAGGGCGACGGCGTTACAGACGACACGTTGGTCGTTCAAGCCTGCTTCGACAGAGCGCATGCTGCAAAAGAAACCGTTGCGGTTTATTTCCCTTCGGGGACTTACAAAATCTCCCAAACCCTGAATGTACGCCCTGGGGCGCAGTACCGAATAGAAGGAACGGGTTGGCATTCACAAATTCTGTGGTTTGGGAAGTCAGCGGGCGCCCTGTTGCACGTACAGGATCCCGATGGCCTCGTGATAGAACACCTGGCTCTTGGTGGACCAAAGGGAACTACCAGTCTTCTTCAAACCGGCACCAGGCCAGGAATCGTTCGTTATCATAACCTGTTTGGCTACCACGACGACGAAATGAAAGATGTTCATATCGTCTTCGACCGGCTGCCGCGCGGCACGGTGGTTGTCGCAGATCATCTGGATGGGCGCATTATTGTGCGCAACAGTTCAGAAGCTACCATATTGCTGGGATTTCTAGTCTCGGTGCAAATGATTGTCGAAGGTCAGGCATCCCAGGGTGGTTTTATCGGTGTACTCAGCCGAGTCTCTGCTCTTGAGAGTTTTCCCTTGATCGTTCGTGATAACCAGAGCCTTACCATAACGGACTGGTATAATGAACAAACTCGTCACCTTGTCTTATTAGAAGGCAACAGCAATGGCCTCGGTCGCGTGGTTATCGATCACACTCAAGCTGAAACGGATGGCAAGGTATTCACGCAAGTCAATGGTTTCCATGGCTTGCTGGCCCATACCGGAGGAATGTTTGGACGTCCGGGGATCGACGAGGAACGGGTCATTTCCGTCATGGGAGCACAGGATACAGACATCCTCCTCCTTGGAAACATGTACTGGTACAGACCACCCGTTGAGGTCTCTGCACATTCCAGCGCCCGCCTTCTTGGAAACTCCCTGAACCAGAAGAGCTGGGGACCCAACGCCATCGTGGAGAATGTCATGGATAAACAGGGCAATGCCGACATCGAATCTGTTTTCGATGCCTTCAGGCAGCTGGGCTCATATGATCTGATCCTGAACTACTGTCTGACAGACGCCGAATGATGTGCAAACAAGCCGCGCTGGTTTAGCCTGCCGGTTACCTCTATTTCAGCAGGCAAATACTTCAGCACATGATATTCCACCACAGAGCCAGCCATGCCTAAACTTGGGATTGTTGTCAGCCATCCGATCCAATACTACACACCCTTATTTCGGTTCCTGGCACGGCATATCGATATGGAAGTCTTTTATTGTTTCCGGCCAACAGCGCAACAAGTCGGGCAATCAGGCTTCGGCATAGCCTTGGACTGGGGCATCGATCTCCTGGAAGG
>JACXTT010008658.1_pt1 | contig 14072 bp, 13 predicted proteins | sample 9270951 | NCBI WGS metagenome assembly JACXTT01 (sample SAMN15532306, study PRJNA645909) | rock metagenome | isolation source: weathered quartz diorite | place: Puerto Rico | collected 2017-06-21 | reverse complement strand
AGCAGTTGTGGATGTTCGCGGTCCCGTAGGCGCGCGCCACGAGCTGCATGAGGAAGGCTGCCTCGTTGCTCGAGCGTCCGGACGCGTAGAAGAAGACCTGCTCGGGCGCGGCGGCGCGGAGCGCGGCGCCGGCGCGATCGAGCGCCTCGGCCCACGACACGCGCCGGAAATGGGTGTCGCCCTCTCCCGCCATGATCGGGAACGCGAGCCGGCCGAGCCGTTCCATCTCGGCCGAGGAGAGCCGTTCCATGGCGGTGATCGGCGTGGCGCGGAACCAGGTCTCCGGAATCGGGCCGGCCATGTCCCCCGCCTGCGCCTGGACCGACTTCTTGCAGACCTCGGGGAAATGCCCCGCCTCGTTCACCATGCCGCCGCGCTGCCCGCCCATCCCGACCGCGCACGTCTTGCACGCGTTCGCGGAGCGGAGCCGGCGGTAGAGCTTCACGAGGCCCCCTGCCTCGCGTCCCTTCCGCAGCACGTAACGAACCGCGGCGAGGCCGCCGCCGGCGCGGACCCGGGGAGCTGCCATGTGCCGAAGCTAGGAAAGTCGGATCAGGACCGCAAGGATCGCTAGGCCGCGCGGCGCTCGACCCAGGCCTCGAGCAGATGGACGTCGCGGAATCCCGGCAGCTCGCGAATCGTCTCGTCCACCCGCCGCGCGGCGCGTCGTCCCTCCTCGCCAGTGAGGAGGTACGCGGCGAGGAATCGGGTCTCCTCGTCGGGTTGCACGCCGCTGCCGACGGGCGCCCAGAAGTGGTCGACGAGGAACCGGGCGACGCGGGCGGCGCCGGGACGCGCGAGCCAGCGCCCGGCCTGGTGATAGTAGAACGCGAAGTGCTTCGACTCGTCCCGCATGATGCGGCCGAGGAGCTCGGACAGCACCGGATGCTCCGCCAGCTGCGCGAGCCGCTGGTAGCCGACCAGCGTCGTGAGCTCGTTGATCGCGCCCCACGTCATGTGGACGCCCACGAACTCGCGCCAGACCCGGGCGACGATGGCGGTCGCGCGCGCCTCGGCCCATTGCGGGAAGTTCATCCGCGACCGGGGGCGTGGCTCGACGGGGTGGCCGGCGGCTTCGAGAAAGCGGGCGAGCGCCCGACCGTGGAACGTCTCCTCGTAGAACCAGCAGGCGAGAAACGTCGCCACGTCCGGATCGTCCATCGCGCGCGTCGAGAGCACGGTGCGGAGGTAGACGATCGTGTGGCTCTCGATGTCCTGCATGTACCGCAGCGTGCGGAGGACCTCGGGCGCCAGCGGGTGACGGGGAACCTCGTCCCAGCGGATGCCGGAGAGGTCGAGCGCACGGGAGCGGGCCGCATAGGTCTCGATGTCCACGACCGCCATCTCACGCCGTCCTACGCCGGACCACCCCTTCCCGGATCTCACTCGGCACGCCACGAGTCAAACATTCGACGCGGGTGGACCCGGGAGCCGCGTCAGACGGGGAGGAGCGCGCGCTGGACGAGCCAGTAGAGCCCCGCGACTCCGATCGCCGCCGACGCGCCGCGCACGACCCACGCGCTCCACCGCGTCCGGCGCGTCAGGAGGAGCAACGGATACGCGAGCGACACGATCGCGACCTGCCCGAGCTCGACGCCGACGTTGAACGAGGCGAGCGACCACGCGAGCACCTGCCGCGGGATGCTCATCTCGCGCAGCACGTTCGAGAACCCGAAGCCGTGCATCAGGCCGAAGCCGAAGGCGAGGAGCCAGCGGCGCCGCGGGTCCGCGCCGGCCACGTTCTCGACCGCCACGTACGTGATCGAGAGCGCGATCACGCTCTCGACGAGCCGCACCGGAAGCGTCACGTAGCCGAGCGTCGCGAGGACGAGGGTCACCGTGTGCGCCGCCGTGAAGGCCGTGACGATCCCGAGGACGTTCCCGAGCCCGCGCGCAACGATCAGCAGCCCGAGGAGGAAGCAGACGTGGTCGTAGCCCGTGAAGATGTGCTCCACGCCGAGGACGAGGAACTGGCGGACCGCGTCCATCGGGCCACGCACCTCGCCGGCCAGCACCACGTCGAGCGTCTCCGTGCCCGGGCCGAAGACGTGCTGGCGGAGCACGCCATGCTCGTCCCGCAGCGTCGCGAGCGTCCGGTGGCCGGGATGCTCCCGCCCGAACAGGCCCGAGACGACCCGGAGGCGTCGGACGGGAGTCTGGCACCGGAAGACGAAGCGGAGAGCGGTGAAGGCAGTGCCGAGGCGCTCCGCGAGCCCGACCTCGGCGGGCTCCGGAACGCAGGGCGCACCGTCCGCGGCGACGTCGACCCGAGCGCGGACGAACGCCGAGAGCCGGGGAAGCTGCGCCCGTACCTCGTCCGCGGCGAGCGCGCCGTCGTGATTCGCGTCGAGGTCGACGACGGGGAGCCAGTCGTCGTAGGCAACGAGGAGCGTCATCCGGACCTCGGCCCCCGCGACCTCGAGCTCGGCGTAGGAGATCGTTCCCTGGTGCGCGGCCGCGACCGCCGGAAGGAGCGCCGACAGCGCGGCGAGGATCGGTCTCACTCGAAGAGGACCTTGATGCCGGCGCGCACCCCGAACGGGTTGCCGGGCGTGAAGTGGATGTCGCGGTGCGGATCGACCGGGTGAAGCGTCTCCTTCCCCGGGTGCGGGTCGCAGCCAACCGCCCGTCCGAGCTCGCGCCGGACGCAGGTGGTGTCGCTGAACTGCGCTTCCCGCCAGTCGGTGTCGGTGATGTTCAGGAATGCGAGAGACGCCTCGACGTTCCGCCAGCGGTACCTGGCGAGGAGGTCGAGCAGGACGTAGCCGCGCGCCGTGAGCGACCGGTCCTCGGTCGCCGGGCGGTCGTCGAGGAAGCGGGTGCGAAGCGCCACCTCCAGGCCCCTGGCGACCTCGACCGCGAGTCCGCCGTTCATGAGCAGCGTCGGCGCGAGCGCCACCGCGTCTCCCTTCCTGATGCTCCCGTCCTTGGCGGTCTCGGTGAAGCGCGGGTCGGCCCAGCTGAGGTCGTAGTCCGCGAAGAAACGGCGCGTGATCTGCCAGCGGCTCTCGAAATCGACGCCCCAGCGCCGCGTGGCTGGCGCAGGGACGAGGTTCCCGCCGTTGCTCCCGGTCTCCTGGTTGCCGGCGTCGCCGGAGAAAACGAGCTCGCCGTCGAGGTCCAGCAGCCACAGGGCGGACGCCAGGTCGAGACGATCGAACTGCCGGGTGCGCGCGCCGAGCTCGTAGCCGATCGCCCGGGTGAGCAGGCTCGACTGGCCCGTCCGGAGACTCGTGAGCGCGTCGCGCGCATCGTTCGAGTGAAATCCCTCGCCGAAGTTCAGATACACGTCGGTGTTCGCAGCGGGCGTGACGACGAGGTTCGCCTTCGGGCTGACGATCGAATCATCGGTCGTCCCCGCGATCCGTACCGGATCGAAGTTGGGCTCGCAGCGACCGTTCCGGACGACATTCCCGTCCGCGTCGACCGGACACGGGCGCCGCTGCCCGGGGAGACGGTTGCGGCCGTTGACGAAGAAGACGTCCCCCCGGAGCCCGACCTCGAGCCGGATGCGGTCGGTGAAGAAGATCTGGTGCGTGAGGTAGGTTCCGAGCGACCGCTCGGCGATCGCGACCTGGTTGATCGTGTAGAAGCGATTCCGCCGCACCTGGCGGTGCAGCGCGAGCGCGATGTCGTCGTTTCGGGTCTCGACGGCGACCCGGCTCTCGACGGGCACGTCGTGCAGCGTCCAGTAGCGCGTGTACCGCGCCCGGCCGCCGTACAGCCAGCGCTGGTCGTTCTGCTCGATGCCGTCGCCGGGGACGACGCCTTGCCCGGCGGGACGGTCGTCGAGGCCGACGAAGCGGCCCGTCTCGCGATCGAGGATGCCGCCGCCCGGGTCCTCGGCGAAGCGGATGCCCGTGTCCTTGAAGAAGGTGAAGTCGCTGAAGAGCTGGAGCTTGTAGCGGGTGCCGTAGGCGAGGAGGTCGACGGCGTCCGAGGCGGTCGGGATCCAGTCGTAGTGGAAGGTCATGTCCTCGCGGTCGCTGTGGCCGCCCTCGGTCGGATCGACAGCGCCGAAGCGGTCGAGCCGGCCCGCGGACACCTCGCGCAGCGGGATCTGCCCGGAGCCATGCCAGGCCCCGTCGTGGATGCTCGTCGAGAGCGATCCCTTCGAGGCGCTCGACGGCGCGAAGGACAGCTTCGAGAACAGGTTGTAGCGCGAGAAGTCCTGTGGATGGTCGAACGGACCGTCCGCGAAGTACGCCTGACCGGCGACCAGCGCCTTCACGCTGCCGAGGTCGCGTGACGCGCCGCCGGCGTAGCGCATCACGTCGAACGAGCCGCCCTCGGCGAGCACGAAGTTCTCCTTGAACTCGTCCCGCGTGACGACGTTGAGCGCGCCGGCGGTGGCGAAGTCGCCGTACTCGGCGAAGTACGGGCCCTTCCGGAGCTGGATCGTGTCGACGACCTCCGGGATCAGCGGATTCAGGTCCGCGTACCCCTGCCCGTGCGCGTGGCTGCGGAGGTTGATCGGCAGATCGTCGACGAACACCGCGACGTCGGTCCCGTGGTCGGCGTCGAACCCGCGGAGGAGCCACTGCGTCGCCTTGCCGCCGCCCTGGTGCTGGGCGACGACGAGCCCGGGGACGTTGTTCAGGATCTCCTGCGTGGTGGCGTGGGGGCGGAGCTCGTAGTCGCGGGCGCGGATCTCGTCGGATGACGCCGCCGAGAGCGGCCGCTGCGCCTCGACGACCACCTCCTCGAGTCGGGTCGGAGACTCGGTCTTCTCTGCGGGCGTCTCGTCGGCCGACGCGCTCGCGGCGAGGAACGCCGCGAGCGCCAGGACGAGAGCGCTGAATCTCGCCTTCATGATCCCCTCGAGTCCCGGGCGGCGCGGGGCGATCGCCGTGTCCCGGCGAAGGCGCGCGCGTCGCGTGGATCGGTGCTCGGCGATCAGACGAGAGCGGAGGGGGGACTGCGCGCTGCCGCGAAGGCGAGCGGGCGAACACGAGGCGCAATGCTCGGTGAGACGTCCACGACCACGCGCGTCTCGGCTCTGAGCGCGCGCACGAGGCGCGCTTCGACCGCCTGCTGGAACGGATCCGTCGGATGAGCGTGCCAGCCGTCCTCCCCCGCCGCCCGCACGCCGGGCGCCCGGTCTCCGCGCGGTCGGGCGGGTTGCCGGTGGATGGGCACCGAAGCGCGGGGCGAGAAGGCGTCCTCGGCGTGGACGTGCGGCAGTGCGGCTCCGGGGTGCCGATGCACCAGGAGGACGGCCCGCGGGACGACGCCGCCCGCGAGAAAGGCCGTGAGGACCGCGGGGGTGAGGCGGGCGGCTCGCGCGCGGGACCGGGTCATACGCGGGGCCCGTCTACCACCGACCGGGCCGCGCCGTCACGCTACAGTGAGAACGTCCCGCGGAGCTCCCACCCGAGGAGCAGCCCGACGACGATGCTGCCGACGGCCGCGCAGGTCCTGAGCGCCCGCTCGGCGCGCGCGAACCGTTCCGCGGCCAGGACGAGCGGCACGCCGAGGAGCGCGCTCATCGCGAGCATGCCGCCGACCGACCCCGCGCCGAAGACCGCGACGTATGCGAGCGCGAGCGACCGTGACGGGATCGTCGCGAGCACGGCGAGCATGAGCCCCGCGCTGCCGGCGAGACCGTGCACGAGCCCGACGAGGAAGGGCCGGCGGGCGGCGCGCACGCCGTGATGGTGCGCAGGGTCCTCCGCCCCGGCGTGGACGTGCAGGTGCACGTGCCGGCGACCGTCGTGCTCGTGGTCGTGGAGGTGCAGCCGCGCGCCGCGGCGGAGCGTCCAGAGGAGGTTCGCGCCGAGCCCGACCAGCATCGCGGCGACCACGAGCTCGAGGAGCGCGCCGAGACGCGGTGGAACCTCCGTCCGGAGCCCGATGACGACGAGCGAGACGGCGACGAGCGATGCCGTGTGGCCGAGCCCCCAGACCGCCCCGACGAGCGACGAGCTGCGGACGCTCCGCCGCTGACTCACGATCGTCCACACGGCGGCGAGATGGTCGACGTCGAGCGCGTGGCGGAGGCCGAGGACGAAGCCGAAACCGAGAACCGCGAGCGCGGAGGATGGCATCACTGGAGCCAGGGCCAGGTGCTCCCGACGCTGCAGGCGCCCGCCAGCCGGAGGTGCGGCGAGGAGAACGTGCGACGGGTGAGGTCGGCGCCCGAGAACCCGTCGTCGTCCCCCACGATGACGGCCATCGGGAGACAGATGGGATCCTGGAACAGGAGTCCGGTCAGCACGAGATCGACCAGCGTGAAGCTCACCGAGTAGCTCCCGTCGCGGCGCGCGACGAGCCGGAACATCCGGATCGGCTGCGGCGCGGCGTCGACCATCGCGCGGAAGCGGAACACCCGCCCGTTCCTCGAGCGCTCCACGCTGCCGGCGGGCAGGAGGAAGCTGTTGTCGCCGAGCGCGATCAGGACCGGCTCGCGATCGGGAAAGATGCCGTCCGAGCTGGGACTGGGCAGGAAGCGCCACCGGCGCACCCGGAGCGAGGCGTCCCCCGTGTCGACGTCGAACCTTCCGTGCGCCGCCACGATGTCGAGGAGACCGTGATAGATCGGCCTCACGCCGCCCGGAGCCTGCGCGGATGCGACCGCGGCGGCGCCGATCACGCCGAGCACGGCGGCGACGAGCGTTCGCACCCGATCTGCTATCTCATCGGAACTTGGGACGCGCAACCTCGGAAACGCGGTGGCCAGACGCTCGACAGCCTTCCGCATGCCGTGCTCTCATCGCGCGCGCCATGCGCGTCGGCCGGCTCGTCGCCGAAGTGCTGCTGCTCGTCACCACCGCCGCGCTCGCGCGGGAGCCGCGCACGATCCGGCTTCGCTTCCCGCGCATCACGGTGCCGGCGGGCACGAACCCGGAGGCGTGCATCGCCGTGGCGGTCCCGACCTCGGCGCCGGTCGACGTCGCGAGCATCGAGATCCGGCATCGCGGGCTCCGGCGCCCCGTCGCGGTGCAGCACTTCCTCGTCTACGCGTACACGGGCGAGAACCTCGCCGCGTTCCCGCAGCGCGCCGGCACGCCGGTCTCGAGCCGGGGATGCCTCGACTTCGGCCCGCCGGATCGCGATCGCCGGCAGCTGATCGCGAGCGGCACGGCGCCGAGGACCCGGAGCACGGTCCTGCCCGGTGGCGCGCTCCGCCTCACGCCGGTTCCGCCCGCAGCGGGCACCGCGCCGGCGGGACTCGGCTTCGTCCTCGACGGCGAGTGGATCAACCCGGGAACGCGGACCCGGACGGTGTCGGCGGTCGTCGTGCTCCGGCGGGCGCGCGCCGGATCCAGCCTTATCGCGCTCCCGTTCACCGACCGGTCGGCCGAGGACGGCGAGCTCGTCCCTCCCGGACAGATCGCGTCGACGGAGGCGGAGCCCGCGGGTCGGTCGGCCGCGTGGGGGCCGGGACGGGCCGGCGTGACGAGCAGCGACCTCTGCGTGCTGATGCTCACCGGGCAGATGCACAAGCGGGGCCGCTTCCTCGGTGTGGATCTGATCGGCCCCGACGGCGCCGTGTCGAACCCTCCCGGCGGTGTCGAGAATCCGTTCGAGCCCGGCCGTCGCCATCTCTTCGGCGCCTTCGACTGGACGGACATGGGGTCGCGCCTGCAGCCCTTCCGTCTCGGGGCCGGCGAGTCGCTTCACTACGCCTGCTGGGCCGACGATGGCTCGGCGCGCTCCGTCCGGCTCGGCTGCGAGGAGGTCCCGGGCGTCGTGCCGGGCGGCATCGGGCATCCCGCGGAGGAATGCACCACGGGCGCGGACTGTCCGGCGCCCTTCACCGGCGTCTGCGGGCCCGCCGATCTCGTCGCCGGCCCGAGCATCGAGGACGAGGTCTGTCGGCTCGACGGCGTGTACGTCCCCGCCGCCCAGGTCCCCGGCTGCGGCGTGCCGTAGGCGGCGTTGTCGGCTCCCCGAAGCCTGCGATCGGCGTCAGGGATATCGCAGGAGCGCCCTGCCCCGCTTCGCGCGCATCGCGAGCGTCACGCGCGACAGCAGTCCGCCGACGTCGTACGTGACGGTCACCGGGACGGTGGCGGCCGCGCCGGCGGGCGGCGTCGGGCTCTTCACCTTGAGCGCGAGGAGATACGCGACCTGCCCGCTCCGCTTGAGCGCGCGGACGCCGAGTGCGGCCTTCCCGTCCGGGCTCCGTCCGACGAAGAGCTTCCGGCCGCGGGCGGGAAGGCCCCCGGACAGCGCGACGGCCGCCACCGTGGCATCCCCGCTGGAGGCCCGGAGAAGGGCGGGACGGCCCGCGAAGTCCGCGGTGTCCATCGACCCCGGCGCGAAGATCGCGCGGAGCCTGAGCAGGTTGGCGGTGAGCGACGCGGAGAGGGCCGTCGTCCGCGTCGCGAGGCGAAACTGATCCGTGTCGGGGCGCGGGACCGCCTGGCAGGCGAGCCGCACGGCGAGCGGCCCTCCCGCGAATGGCGGGGGCAGCGGGCTCGGATCGACGATGCCGAGCAGCACGAAGCGCCCGTCGGGCCCGAGGGGAACCCCCTCGAGGACCGCCCCACCGGCGAGCTCGAGCCCCGTCGTGACCGGGATCGCGACCGTCGCGTCGCCCCCGGTGGTCGTGAACGTGAATGACGGCATGGCCGTGAGATCGCCGTCGTTGCGGAGCGCGCCGATGAAGAGGGACGAGAGGGCGAGCGTCCCGGCAATGCCGGCGCCGCTGAAGCTCCGCGGCGGGACGGTCTCGAGATCGAACTGCGCCGTGCTCGACTGCGGATCGTAGAGGATGCGGAACGCATCGTTCGCGCCCGCCGGCGCGGCGGTCGCCTCGACGCCCGACGATGGCATCTCGATCGTCAACGGATCGAACGCGCACGTGCTCGGAGGCACGGGGACGATGTGAGGAGACGCCGTCGTCGCGGCGACCGCCACGAGGAGCGCCAGGACGACCCACATCGTCAGCGACGTCGGAGCGACCGCACGAAGGCGACCAGGTCCCAGAGCGGGGCCGCATCGTCGAAGGTGCCGGCGTACGACGGCATCGGCGTTCCATCGAGTCCCGTCACGAGCGTCCGGAAGACGTCCTCGGGCTCGCTGCCGTTCTTGAACCGGCGCGTGTATCGGAGATCGGCCGGCCGGATCGCGAGCCCGGTCTCGTCGCGGAGATCGCGCGCCGAGGGACCGTCGCCGTGACCCCGTTCTCCGTGGCAGGCGGCGCAGCCGGCCGATCGGTACACGTCCTGCCCGCGCGCGACGGCGGCGGCATCCGTCGCCGGCGGCTCCGGGATCGGAATCGGGGCTGGGCGCGCGCCGTCGAAGCCCGGGTAGAAGCGCTTGACCGCCGTCACCGCGAGCCGCCGCTCGCCGCGCGTGAGCCCGCGGAAGGACGGCATGCAGCCGGGGATGCCGTGCTCGAGCGTCCGCAGGAGATCCTCGTCGGTCGGGAGCTCGCCGCTCGCCGTCGAGCGCAGCTCGAAGCGGCCCCGCGTCAGGTCGCGGGGACGCGGCGAGCGGTACTTGCCGACCGAGAACGCCGCCGGGCCGTCGCCGCGACCGTCCCTGCCGTGACACCAGGCGCAGGCATGGTCGTAGACCGCCGTCGCCGGGTCGCTCGCCCCGACGCCGCCGGCAAGGGCGAGAACGAGCGATGCGGACACGAGAGCGACGCGGCACGGGATCGGCATGCGGGGCGCGCGCTCTTATAGCATCCGTCCCGCATCGGGCGAGTCACTGCGGATGGACGTGCGGCATGGCGAGCTCGCCGAGCACCGCCGTGGCGAGCAGGACGGCCGCCGCGACGACGAGCTCGAACCGTACGGTCGTCGTGAGCCGCCGCGCCGCCGCCGCGTCGCCGCGCCCGATCGCCGGGACGTGGCGAAAGTGATTCGCGGCGCCGAGGGCCACCAGCGTCGACGCCAGGACGAGCTTCACGACGAGCGCGCGCCCGTAGGGGCTCCCGAGGAGCATGTCCCAGCGCTGCACGTGGAGGACGGCCGCGTACACGCCCGCGGGAACGAGGACCGCGAGCGCGAGGGTCGCGAGCCCCCGCATCCTGCGTGCCACCGCGGGCGGGACCGGGCGCGGACAAAGTGCGAGCTGGACGAGCCCGCCGATCCACGTCGCCGCCGCGCCGAGGTGGAGCCAGTCGATGACTGCCGGCACGATTCCGTGCGCCCCCGCGTGTCCCTGCAGGCTCCGGAGGAGGAGCCAGGGCGCCGCGACGATCGTCGCGATCGACGTCCGCGACGCGACGAGCGCCAGGCCGACGCCGCGAAGCGCCCAGAGCGTCCCCCAGCGCGCCGCGAGGAGGTCCAAAGCGACCGGAATCGCGCCCATCCCGGAGACCGCTCGCATGCGGAGCGCCGTCAGCCCGAACTCGAGCGCGAGCGCGACCCCGAGCGCGATCGCGGCGGCTCGGAGCGCCCGGATCCCCGCCGCCGACGGCGTGCCCACGAGCACGCCGTAAGCGAGACCACCCGCCAACGTGACGCTCGCCGCGAGGTCCAGCCAGCCCGCGCCGGCAAGCGCCGCGTCGATCGTCAGCGTTGCGCCTCCTTGACGGAGAACGTGAAGCTGCCCTCGGTCGGGTGCGTATCGACCGAGACCACGGCCCACCGGACGGTGTACTCGCCGGCGGGCAGGAGCGGGAGCGGGAGCCGGAGCATGGTCGGCTCGGGATGCTCGGGCGGTCCGGTCGCGAGCTTCTTCCCGCTCGTGGCATCCACCTCGACGCGCGAGAACGCGGGCTCCACTGCCTCCGTGAAGAAGAGCCGGAGCGCCGGAGGCGAGGTGTCGACCGTCGAGCCGACGCGCGGATCGGCATGGTCGAGAAAGGCGTGCGGGAAGGCGACGGAGCCGCTCGCCACCATCAGGACGAGGAGGAGCCGGCTCACATCGCGCCCGCGGGGGGTGTGGGTGGCCGCATCCCGCCGATCGGCTGCCAGCGGGTCCAGGGGAGGATGTCGTCGATGAAGAGGTCGACGATGCCGATGACGCCCCAGTCGAGCTCCTGGCTCGTGTGCTGGTTCAGCGGGAAGCGTCCCGCGACGCCGACCTCGACCCAGCGGTCCATGTAGACGATGCCCGGTGTCGCGAACGCCGCCGTCTTGCCGTGCTCCGCGCCGTTCACGCCGTGCTCGAAGTTGAACTCGACGTCGGCGATCAGGTTCCGAAACGGCCACCCGACCCCGAAGTCCCGCACGAACGACTGGAGGTACGGGATGCTGTACTCGACCGCGATGTTGTGGGCGAATTTCGTGGAGCGGTCGTGGTCGGTCGAGACCTCGAAGCCCGCGTCCCCCTGGACGGCGAGGGGCCGGAGATAGTTGAGGGCGCGGGGCAGGTCGCCGAAGCCCTTGCCGTAGAGGAAGAAGGGCTTGAACGCCCAGTCGCCCTCCGCGCCGACGCGGCGGGTCCCGGTCGGGGCGGCCGACTCGAGCGCGATCGACGTGATCGCCTCGTGCGCGGGATCGATGAAGAACGCGTACTTGAGCGTCGCGTTGAGATTGCCGAAGCCGGTCTCGTGCGGCCCGTCCACCGGGCTCGTGTCGAGCCACGAGGAGTCGAGCGTGATGCTGAAGCGATCGCTGAGCTTCTTCTCGAGCCCGAAGCCGAGCGTGAACGTCCGGCCGTCGCGCCCCTCGTCCCACTCGGGACGTGCGATGACGAACTCGTTCTTCGGATTCACGTCCTCCGTGACGAACGGCTCGATGAACGACCGCTGTCCGACCACGCCGTGGGCGTGCGCGCTCGTCGCGGCGAGGCCGCAGAGCACGACTCCCACGGCGCCGATGCATCTCTGCATGAGCGCCTCCTTCCCGTCGCGCGCGCGACGGCTCGAGTGGGTTTCAGCTCAGGCGGCGGACGCTCTCGGCGGACCGGTGGGCGGCTCGGGCAGGGGGCGCGACGTGAGCGCGAGCGCGGGGTGCTCGACGTCCGTCGCCGCGAAGGACGCGCTCGTCCCGGACTGGGGTGGGATGATGCCCCGGACAGGCGCCGGTCCTCCCGTGAACGGATCCCGGGCGTGGTCGCACGCGGTCCGGATGCCGGGCGCCGGCGCTGCCTTGTGGCAGGAGACGGAGGTCGACCGGTGGCACCCGAGATGGTGCGCGTGCATCGGGCAGCCGGGCGGGCAGGCACTGCAGCCCGCTCCCGCGGCCGCGCCGGGAAGGAGCGGCGCGAGCAGCAGCGCGAGGACGACGGACAGTGCGCACGCTCGCCCCGCGACGGAACGCCTCATCCCAGGGGCCCCATATCGCGCGACGGCGACACGCTCAAGCGACTCAGAAGGCAAAGTCGAAGCCGACGAACACGCCGTTCCGCCACGCGCCGAAGGGGTGCGAGCCGCCGGGGGTGAGGTTCACGCTGTCGCGCAGCGAGAGCGCGAGCAGCGCCGGGATCGGAACGCGGGCGAGGTCGTCGCCCTCGAACACGTACCAGCGCAGCTGGAGGTGCAGCACCTGCGACTCGCGCGGGCCCGCCTCGAAGATCACGTCGCTCTGGTAGCCGCCCGCTTTCATCCAGTCGTAGCGCACCGACGGGAGGAGAGCGTGCGTCAGCCGGTAGTCGAGCTCCGCCGTGAGGCCCTGCGCGTGGCGCACGAAGCGTCCGGCGAGGCGGTCGGGTACGTCGAAGACCTGATCGTGGGTGTACGCACCGTAGGCGTCCCACGGCCCGCGACGGAGGTTCGCGCCGATCCCCTCCCGCCAGACATCGAGGTCGCGCTGCGCGGCGATCGTGCCGCGGCCGGGCGGTGGCGGCGGCCGGTGCTCGGGCACGGGATCGATCGGCGGCGCGGGAAAGCGGGCGGTCGCGTCGAGCGGGATGGTCGGGAGCGGGGCCGGCGCGAGGTAGAAGACGCGGTACGCGTTTCTCCCGTAGTTGCCGAGGATGGACACCGAGCCGCTGAGGCCGTCGCGATCGCCGAAGTCCCAGCGCAGCATCACGTACGGCACGGTCGTGTGGAAGCGATCGAGGAACTCGGGCGCCGCGTCGGTCGTGACGCCGAGCTGGTAGAGGAGCCTCGAGGCGAAGAGGCGGCCGTGCACGTCCACGCCGGGCGCCGCCTCCGTGTGGTAGAGCGTCGGCTCGGTCGCGAGCAGCGTGTGGTCGCCGCGCTTGAAGATGCCGAAGAACTTGGCACCGAACGCGTACGGCTGGAGGCCGAGGCGAAGGAGGAACCCCTTCTCCGACGTGTCGGCCGGCACGTCGTGGAACAGCTGGCGGTCGACGGCGTAGGAGAAGTTCGTCGACGGATCGACGCGCCCGATCATCACCATCGGTCCGTGACCGACGAGCCCCTCCCCCATGGTCGCCATCCCCATCTCCATGTCGTGCATCTCGTGCCCGGGCGCGTGACGCATCTCGTGGCCGCCGTGCAGGCCGAGGAGCATCGGGAGATCGACCATCAGGAACGCTTTCTGGAGGCCGCCCGTGTCGCTGTTCACGAAGTCGCCGCGCTTGTTGATGTCGGTCTCGTGGACGGTGTTCTCGGCCTCCATGAAGAGGCTCGTGCTGGGCGTGAGGGGGCCGGCCACGTAGACGCTCGCGTGCTCCGGCAGCGGGAAGCCCATGCGCGGGCTCGGCCCCTCGGCGAAGTCCGAGCGCTCGAAGACCTGGCCGCGGGCCCAGACCGCCATCCCCTGCGTGATCGCCTCGGACACGCTCCCGGGGAGCGGCGTCCACATCGTGCCGGGCGGCTTGAAACCGTTCTCGTGGAACGCCTCGCCGAAGGCGTTGAGACGCGGCACCGCCGAGTGGCAGGCGCCGCAGGCGAGGTTGAAGCGGCGCGCGAACGCGGGGAGCGCGCGTGCCGGGGACGGCGTCCCGAGAAGCGCGACGGCGAGGAGCAGGCGGACGAGCCGTCTCGGCATGCGAGGCGCGCCCTTATAGCCGCGGGCCTCCGACGCAACAACGCCGCCGCATTGCTTGCGATCCGCGCCCGCGCGCCCCAATACGGTACGTGATGACGCGGATGATGCTGATCGCGACGCTCGCGCTCGCGTTCGTGGGCTGCAGGGAGGAGAAGAGCGCCCCGCCAACGACACCGCCCGCGCGCCCGGCGCCACCGGGCCCGCGGATCACGATGGCCGACCTGCACCGCACCGGCGGTGTCCCGCCCGGCTGGCGCTTCACCCTCC
>JACXTT010008657.1_pt1 | contig 14074 bp, 10 predicted proteins | sample 9270951 | NCBI WGS metagenome assembly JACXTT01 (sample SAMN15532306, study PRJNA645909) | rock metagenome | isolation source: weathered quartz diorite | place: Puerto Rico | collected 2017-06-21 | reverse complement strand
CCGAGGACGACTCCAAACGCGCTCACGCCCGGCTGCAGAAGCTGACCGAGACCCAGATCGAGCGCGTCGACGCGCTGGCCAATCGGAAAGAGCACGAGGTCCTCGAGGTCTGAAGGCGGCCTGAGGGCCTCGTCGGTACCCTTTAAGGCCCTTGGACAGCCCGATCCCCCGCCACATCGGGATCATCATGGACGGCAACGGCCGCTGGGCCCGCCGCCGCGGGCATCCCGCGAGCTTCGGCCACCGCGCCGGCGTTCGAGCCATCAAGCGCGTGCTCGAAGGTTGCGAGGAGCTGGGCGTCCACGTCCTGTCCGTGTATGCCTTTTCCACCGAGAACTGGACACGACCCCGCGCCGAGGTCCGGGCGCTCATGCGCCTCTTCCACGAAACCATGCAGCGCGAGATCGACGAGATGCATCGCCGAGGCGTGCGCATCGTCGTAAGTGGGCGCCGTGACGAGCTCTCACCGCGGATGCGCGAGCGCATCGACGAGGCCGTAGAGCGCACGGCGCGCAACACCAACGGAGTCCTGAATGTATGCCTCAACTACGGCGGGCGCGCGGAGATCGTCGACGCGGTTCACAAGCTGGTCGCAGCCGGCACGGCCGCGGACCAGGTCGATGAGGCCGCGATCGCGTCTCGCATGTACCACCCAGACCTCCCGGACCCCGACTTGATCATTCGCACCGCCGGTGAACGGCGCGTGAGCAACTTCTTGCTGTGGCAGTCGGCGTACTCGGAGATGTTGGTGACCGAGACGCTGTGGCCTGACTTCGACGTGCCCGACCTCAAGGCTGCGATTGCCGACTACGGCTCACGGGTCCGGCGTTTCGGCGGCCGGCCTGATGGGGAGCTGCACGCGGCGGACGGCGGCCGGCCGTGACGACGCGGACCACGACGATGTGGAACGTCAAGCCAAGCCCGCTGATGATCCGCATCCTCAGCGCGTTCGCCTTCATCGGCCTGGTGCTGGCCGGCGTCTTCGCCGGGCTCTATGGCGTTTACGCCCTGGTGGTGCTGCTGGGCGCGCTCGCGCTGTGGGAGTTTCGCGGCCTCTCCGAGAAGATGGGCGCGCTCGCGCCCGGCTGGTTGCTGTTTCCGCTCGGCGCCTTCTTCGCGTTCAGCGGCACCGCGCTCAAGCAGATCGACGTCGAGCTCGTGCTGTCGCTGGTGCTCGTTGCGGGACTCGGCGTGTTCCTCTTCCTGCCCGGCCGGCGCCAGGGCCTCGGCCGCTGGGCGATGGGCCTCGCGGGCGCGATCTACATCGGCATGCCGTTCAACTACTACCTGCTCCTCTACACGGCAAAGCCCCACGGTCTCATCTGGACCGTCTTCACCATCTTCGCGGTCATCGCATGCGACGCGGCCGCGCTCCTGGTCGGCAGCCGCATCGGCCGCCATCCGTTCTTCACGTCCATCAGCCCGCACAAAACGGTGGAAGGGGCGATCGCCGGCGTCGTGGCGTCCGTGATCGTGATGCTCATCGGCGTCTCTGCAGTCATCGGCGTGTCTCCATGGCACGCCATCGCGATCGGCGTGCTGGTTGGGCTGAGCGCGCAGATGGGCGACCTGGTCGAATCGCAGATGAAGCGCATCGCCGAGGTCAAGGATTCTTCGCGGCTCATCCCGGGTCACGGTGGCGTGCTCGATCGCCTCGACTCGATCTTCTTCCCACCGATCCTCGTGTACTTCTACGTGACGCTCTTCGGGCTGCTGGCGCGATGACGCGACCGGTCAACGTGGCCCTCCTGGGCGCCACCGGCTCAATCGGCCAGCAGGCGCTCGATGTCATCGACCGCAACCCCGCGCGGCTGCGCCTGTTTGGTCTCACCGAAGGGCGGCGGTCGGCCAAGCGCAGCGCCGACTACTTGATCCAGGGCCAGGCCGGTGAGGCGGACTTTGACCGGCGTGTGGAGGAGATGGTCACGGACCCCCGTTGCGATCTCGTCCTCGTCGCGATTCCCGGAGCTCGGGCGCTGACGCCGACGCTCGCCGCTCTAAAGGCGGGCAAGGAGATCGCCCTCGCCACCAAAGAAGTCCTGGTGATGGCGGGCGACCTGGTGATGAGGGCGGCCGGCGAGCGCGGGCTGCGCCCGGTCGACTCCGAGCACAGCGCCATCTGGCAGTGCCTTTGGGGCGAGCGGCGGGAGCACGTCCGCCGGTTGATCATCACGGCCTCCGGCGGCCCGTTCTGGGCGCACCCGGATCTCGACCTCGACCAGGTCACGGTCGAGCAGGCGCTCAACCACCCGCGCTGGTCGATGGGGCCAAAGGTGACGATCGACTCGGCAACGCTCATGAACAAGGGGCTCGAGGTGATCGAAGCCCACCACCTGTTCGGGATCGGGCTCGAACACATCTCCGTATCCATTCACCCCCAGAGCGTCGTTCACTCAGTGGTGGAGTTCATTGACGGTTCGATGAAGGCTCAGATCGGCCGCCCAGACATGCGGCTGCCGATCGCGGTTGCGCTGGCTTACCCCGAACGCATGGCGGACGCAGTACCGCCGGCGCCGCTGGAAGAGCTGTCTGGGCTCGAGTTCCATGCTCTTGACGAGAACCGCTTTCCGAGCGTTCGCCTCGCCCGTCAGGCTGCGGCCGAAGGCCATGGACGGCCGGCGGTCTTGAACGCGGCCAACGAGGAGGCCGTCAACGCCTTCCTGGATGGCGCCATCCCGTTCGGTGGAATCGTCCAGGCCGTGAGGAGCGCCCTCGACGCCTACCCGGGGGGAGGCGAGACTCTGCCCGAGATCCTCGAAGCCGACCGGTGGGCCCGCGAGTACGTCAAAACGGGGGTGCGGCAAGCCCCTTCCGGTAGGCTGGAAGCGTGAACGGAGCGGGTCTCGATGCTTGACCAGGTGGTCGGCTACGTCATTTACGGAGCGAGCGTGGCGGCCATGTTCCTCCTCTTGATCGCGCCTCACGAGGCGGGCCATTTCCTGGTCGCCAAGCTGTGTGGGGTGCGCGTGATCGAGTTCTCGATCGGCGCCGGTACGCGGCTGTGGTCGATCACGAAGGGCGGCACCCTGTACGCCATCCGCCTCCTGCCGGTCATCGGCTATGTGCGCATGGGCGGGATGGAGGCCGGCGACTTCGATGAGCCGAACGGGTTCCACTCCCGGCCGCCCATCCAGCGCGTCGCGATCCTCGCCGCAGGCCCGATGGCGAACTTCCTGGTGGCGATCGTGCTGATCACGGGCTTCGGCCTCACCCAGCTGAACAGCGAGCCGGGCAAGGTGACGACGGTCTACGTCGACTCCCCGGCATACATCGCCGGCATCCTGCCGGGCGACCGGTTGAAGACGATCGACGACAAGCCCATCAACTCGCCTGAGAACATCCAGCAGGAGGAGGTCGCGCAGCGCGGCAAGGCGGTGATCCTCGTCGGCACCCACGCGAATGGGCAGTCCTTCACGATCCAGGTGCAGCCTGCCTGCAAGGACGGCTCGTGCCAGATGGGCGTAGGCATCGCCCGCCTGGCCACGCCCCTCACGGCGGTCCAGGACGGGTTGCAGTTCCCGATCGTCGCCACGCAGCTCATCGCCCAGGGCCTCGGCTCGCTCGTGTCCGGCCAGGTCAAGGGCGGGCTGCTCGGACCCGACGGTCTCACCGGCCCGATCGGCATCGCCAAGATCACGACCGACGCTGTCAACCAGGGCCCGCCCGCCTACGTCTGGCTGGTCGCGTTGCTCTCGGTCGCCCTGGGCGTCACCAACCTGCTGCCGTTGCTCGCCCTCGACGGCGGTCGCATCGTGGTCGTGCTCATCGAGTGGCTTCGCCGGCGGCCGTTCGACCGCAACAGCGAGCTGAACTTTCAACGCTGGGGGCTGGCGGCGCTGCTCGGGCTCGCCGCCGTAATCAGCTTCCTGGACATCCAGCGGTTGGCGACGGGGCAGTTCCCAGGAGTCCACTGATGGTCCCTCGGCGCAAGTCCATCCCCGTCAACGTCGGCGGGGTGGTGGTCGGGGGCGCGGCGCCAATCGCCGTCCAGACCATGACCAAGACCGACACGCGCGACGTCAAGGCGACGCTGCGGCAGATCCACGAGCTCAAAGAGGCTGGCTGCGAGATCGTGCGTCCCGCCGTGCCCGATCACGAGGCGGCCGAAGCGTTGAAGGCGATCGTGAAGGGCTCGCCGCTGCCGGTGATTGCGGACATCCATTACGACCACACGCTCGCGCTGCTGGCCATCGAGGCCGGCGTGCATTGCTTGCGGCTGAACCCAGGCAACATTCCTGACCGCGACAAGGTCATGAAGGTCGTGGCGGCGGCCAAGGAGCGGCAGATCCCATTCCGCATCGGCGTCAACGCGGGCTCGCTGCCTGAAGAGGTGCACAAAAGCATGCGCGAGCAGCACCAGATCAACCGCGACGACCGTGAGCACACGGCTGATCGGATGGTCGAGGTCGCGTTGGGCCACTGCCAGATCCTCGAGGAGCTCGACTACGGACCGGGGTTCATCAAGGTCTCGCTGAAGGCAACCGACGTGTGGACGAACGTGATGGCGAACCGGAAGTTCGCGGCCGTGAGGCCGTACCCGATCCACCTCGGCGTAACCGAATCCGGCCCGGTGCAGGCGGGGAGCATCCGCAGCGCTGTCGGCCTCGGGGTCCTGCTGTCAGAGGGCATCGGCGACACGATCCGCGTGTCGCTGGCGACGTCAGACCCGCGGGAAGAGGTGCGCGTCGCGCACGAGATCCTGAAGACGCTCGCCTTCCGCAACGAGAGCGCAACCCTGGTCGCTTGCCCGACCTGCGGCCGGCTCGAGTACGACATGGTGCCGACCGTCAAGGCGGTAGAAGCCCACATCGCGGCACTGAAGGTCCCCATCACCGTCGCCGTGATGGGCTGCGTGGTCAACGGCCCGGCCGAGGCGCGCCACGCCGACATCGGAGTCACCGGCGGGCGCGGCAAGGGAGTGATCTTCAAGAAAGGTAAGCTCTACAAGACCGTGCCCCAGGAGGAGCTTCTCGACGTGCTTCTGGCTGAGATCGACGCGATCGCGGCGGAGCACACCCCCCGGGCCCCGCTCCCGGCCTAGCCCGGCCCATCGTGTGCCGGGCGCACTCGCGAGGCTGATTACTCGAACGTGGAGCGAAAAGGCGTGAAACAGGAAGTTGAGGAGCTGCAGGATTTCGTTAAGGACATCACCAAGATGTCCGACGACTTCGACCGTTGGTACACCGACGTGGTTCGCAAAGCCGAGCTCGCGGACTGGTCCGGCGTCCGCGGGATGATGGTCGTCCGGCCTTACGGCTGGGCGATGTGGGAGGCGATCCAGCGCGCCTTCGACGACATGATCAAGGAGAGCGGGCACGAGAATTGGGCGTTCCCTCTGCTCATCCCCCGCGACCTCCTGGTCAAGGAGGCCGAGCACATCGAGGGCTTCGGTCCTGAAGTCGCCTGGGTGACCAAGGCCGGCGCGTCGATGGCGGAGCTCGAGGAGCCGCTGGCGGTGCGGCCGACCTCCGAGACGATCATCGGCAACATCATCCGGCGCTACATCCAGAGCCACCGCGACCTGCCGAAGCTCACGAACCAATGGAACAGCGTGGTGCGCTGGGAGATGCGCTCGCGGCTATTCCTGAGGAGCCGCGAGTTCTGGTGGCAGGAGGGCCACACCTTCCACGCCTCGGCGCAGGAGGCCGTCGCGGAGGCGGACCTGATCCTGGGTTACTACCGATCGATTGCAGAGGACTGGCTCGCCGTGCCCGTCCTGGTGGGGAAAAAGTCGCCGGCGGAAACGTTTCCCGGTGCGGTCCACACGCTGACGCTCGAGGGTCTGATGAGGGACGGGCTCGCATTGCAGATGGGCACGTCGCATTACTTCGGTCAGAACTTCGCGCGCGCTTACGACATCTCCTTCTCGAACAAAGACAACGAGCGGGAGCTGTGCTACTCGACCTCGTGGGGCATCAGCACCCGGATGGTCGGCGCGATCGTGATGGCGCACGGCGATGATTCGGGCCTCATCGTTCCGCCGAGGGTCGCGCCCGTGCAGGTGGTGGTGGTGCCGATCTTCCGCGACGCTGAGGGGCGGTCGAAGGTGGAGAAGTTCATCAACGGCTGGGTGCCCGAGCTGAAGGCGGCCGGCATTCGGCTCCGCCTCGACTGGCGCGATGAGCGGCCAGGTGACAAGTACGCGCACTGGGAGCTCAAGGGCGTGCCCCTGCGGCTCAACGTCGGCGGGCGCGATGCGGACGCCGGGCAGGTCGAGCTCGTCGACCGGCTGTCGCGCGAGAAGCAGTCGTTACCTGCCGCAGGCCTCGCGGCGGCGTTGCACGGCGAGCTGGAAAAGTTCCAGGCCAGGCTCTTCCAGCGGGCGCAGGAGTTTCTGCGCGCCAACACTTTCGAGCTGGACACACTTGACGAGGTGATCGCTCATTTCGGCACTCGCGGCGGATTCGCGTGGGTGCAGTGGTGTGGGGATGCGGCCGAGGAGGCGAGGCTCAAGACCGATGCCGGCGGCGTCACCATCCGCACCATCGATGGGGACGCGCAACCGTCGGGCAAGTGCTTCGTGTGCAGGCAGCCGGCGAAGTATCGGGTCGCCCTCGCCAAGGCTTACTGAAGGCGCCTTAGCTCCCAAGACGACGTCGCCTTGTCTGCTAGATGACGGGCAAGTGGCGTAGCGTCCGGGTACGAGGCGGTCTGCAGGAACTACTCCCTCCCAAGGAACGAACCCGGTGGGCCGTCTCTCACTCCTAGAACGCTCAGCCGCCAGGGTGGGTTCCGTGTGGAGTTTTCGCCGTAGGTAGGCTGGAAAAGGTCGCCTCGGATCGAGCTGAGCATCCGGTACCGCGACCCCTGTCAGCCAACCGGGTTTTCGAAAGCCCCGATCGCAGGAGCGTCTTTGTACAGCGACTCCTGCGGGATGATCTTCAGCGTGCCGTTGTGCGCGGCGTCCAGCACCGCTTCGGCCACGTCCGGATGGAAGTGCGTGCCCGCGCCCTGTCGCACCTGGTCGATCGCGACGTCAATCGACATCCCCCGCCGATAGGGACGGTCGGACGTCATCGCGTCGATGGCATCGGCGGCGCTGGCGATCCACGCGAACATCGGCAGCTGGTCGCCCTTCTTTCGGTCGGGATAGCCTTTGCCGTCGTAGCGCTCGTGATGCGAGCGCACGATGATCAACTCGTCGGTCAGCATCTTGAGCCCGCTAAGGATGTCGAAGCCGATCGTCGTGTGGTCCTTCATCTTCGCGAACTCTTCGTCCGTGAGCTTGCCCGTCTTCTGCAGGATCGCGTCCGGCACTCCGATCTTCCCGATGTCGTGGATGCGCACGCCGCGCTCGAGCCGCAGCCACGCGCCCTGGTCGTTGGGCGAGTACTTCATCTGCCGCGCGATCATCAGCGCGTACTGAGTGACGCGCTGCGAGTGACCGGCCGTGTAGCGATCGCGCGCATCTGACGTGTTGGCCAGCGCGACCAGGGACTGGAAGATGACCTCCTCGCGCTCCTTGAACAGCCGGGCATTGTCAATCGCGACCGCGGCTTGGGCCGCCAGCTCGGTGACGAGGTTGCGGTGGTCGGCGGTGAACACGCGCCCGACCTGGTAGTTCGCCAGGAAGAGCACTCCGAGTCGCTTGTCGCGCAGTGTGAGGGCGACGCACAGCACCGCGCGCGGGTTCAGTGGGCTGTCACTGCCGGCTTTGCGCTCGATGGATTCCATGAACGAGTTACCGGTGGCCATCACCTGGCGGCAGATGTCCCCGCCGAGACCCAACGCGAGCTTCTCGGCGGTTTTGGCGTCGGTGCCAAACCCGCCCTTGAGGATGAGGTGGCCCGCGTCGTCGAGGGCAAGACACCCGATCTGCGCCGCGGATGCCTTCGCAGCACCGGCGAGCACCTTGTTGAGCACCTCGTTCAGGTCCAGGGTTGAGGTCGCGGCCTGCAGCGCCTCCTGCAGGTTCTTGAGCTCCCAGATGCTCCGCTGGTTGTTGTCGTACAGCTCCGCGTTGCGCACCGCGACCACGCTCTGGTTGCCGAGTGTCGCGAGCACTCGCTGGTCGTCCTGAGTCCAGTCGCGCTTCTTGACGTCGAACACGGTCAGAGTGCCCCACAGTTGACCGGCCTCGAGCATCGGAGTGCACAGCGCTGACCTCAGGCCATAAGCCTTGAGGTCTGGCGGAGAGCCCAGCTCGAAGCTCGTGGTCGTGTCCACGAGCGCGGTGACGGTCTGGCTGAGCATGACCGCGCCGATGATGCCCTGGCCGTTGGTGAACTCCATCGTGCTCAGCTCCGCGGGAAAGCCCATCGCGGCGATCACGCGCTGGTTGCCGGTCGCCGTCGTGTGGGTAAGCAATGCGGCTGCCGCACCGGTCACGCGCGCCGCGGTCTCCAGCGTCTTGTGCTCGAGAACCTCAGCGCCCTGTGTGACGGTGGTGAGGGCCTGCGAGATCTCGCCCAGGGCATCGAGCGCGGTGTCGAGCTTGGAGGCCTGGCCGGTGATCTGCTGGAGGATCCGCGAGTTCTCAACCACCACGCCCGCCATCGAGCCGAGCTCGTTGAGCGCGAGCCCGTCGCGCTGGTTGAAAGTCCCGCCTGAGCGCCCAAGGCAGATCGAACCGATGACCCCGGCCTTACCCCGGATTGGACTGAGCGCTTCGTTCACAGTGTGTGATGTCGCATCGGGAGGCACGCCGCTCGGCGCGCCGTCCTCGGCAAGGGCGCGGTTGCGGATGAGCGTCTCGCCGTTGCGCACCCTTCGCAGCGGACCGGTCAGCGGCATCGCAGCGCCGGCGCCGTTGAGGAACACGTACGTGTCGTCGGGCTGGAAGAGCGCGATGCGCCCGGCGTCATATGAGACGACTCGCCGGACTCGGTCCATGACCAGAGTCAGAACCTCGTCCACGGTTTTGCCCGATGCCTCCTTCACGAGCTCGCCCATGAGGGTGTAGCGGGCGGACTCCTGCTGGCTCACGGCCATGGCGTGCGCGCTCAACAGCTGAGTCCCCGCGCGGCGGATCAGCGTCATCGTGAGCCGCCGGTCGTCGTCGTTGAAGCCGCCCGGCCGGTTGCCCAGCAGGATGAAACCGCCCACGTGGGTGCCGATCAGCATCGGCGCCGCGAGGAGACTGTCGACCCGCAGCTCGTCGGGGATGTAGTTGACCAGCTCGGCCAGGCCCGACTTGTCGGCGCCGATGAAGTCCTTGCCGCCGCGGATGGCCGCGAGCAACGGCCCGCTGTTCTCACCGCTTGCCTGCACGGGCTGCGGGTGCAACCGGCCGAGCCCTATGCCTGGCGGCTGGGGGATGAACCGCGAGCCGTCCGGCGACAACAGGTAGTGGCAGGCGAACCCGGCCCCGCACGCTTGCGCGATCAGGGCGGTCAGGACGCCGGCGTCACCCGGCTGCGCGCTGCCGTCGGCGTCGGAGGTCACCGCCACGAAAGCCCGGTGCTTCTCCTCGAGCTGCGAGTTCAGGTCGTCGACCTCGTCGAAGCCGACGCGCAGGGCGTCCGTGAAGCTGCGGTACGCGGTGACGCCCGTCACCCCGCCCAGCGCGAGCAGCAGGATGCCTCCCAGCTCAGCCGGCAGGCGCGGGTCGCTGGGGTGGAAGCTGACTGAGAGCAGCGCCACCAGGAGCGAGCCCGCGCCCATCGGGCCGGCGATCACCCACTCGGGGAAGGCAGCCCCGGCCACGATGGCCATCAGGCCCGCCACGGCGACCGGAATGAGGTCCCAGCCGGTGCGCCCGGCGGCTCCCAGCAAGGCCCCGGCCAGGATCAGGAGGCCGGCCGCCCCCGCGAACCCGACCCGCATGTAGAAAGTGGCCCGTTCGGACCTGAACACCGCACAGTGAATTCAACCCGGAACGACCCCCTAGTTGACCCCCATAAACTTGGGAACACTTAACTCATGGCGTGGTTCGAACTCATATGACCGTCTCAGAGCTCCTCCGGATCGCCGACCACCTGGACCGGGAGGACCAGGAGTTCGTCCGGCGTGCTTACGAGCGGGCCCTGAGCGCCCACCGCGGCCAGCGCCGCCTCTCCGGCGAGGAGTACGTCAACCACCCCGTGGAAGTGGCCGCCATCCTGGCCGACCTCCAGCTCGACTCGGAGACCCTGGCGGCCGCGCTGCTCCACGACACGGTCGAGGACACGCCCCTGACCGCCGAGGAGGTGGAGCGGGAGTTTGGCCCAGAGGTCGCACGGCTGGTCGACGGGGTGACCAAGCTCGGCCGGATCTCTCTGCGCTCCGACCAGCAGCAGCAGGCGGAGAACATCCGCAAGATGATGGTGGCCATGGCCGAGGACCTTCGTGTGGTCCTCATCAAGCTGGCGGACCGGCTGCACAACATGCGCACCCTGGACCCGCTGCCGGAGGTCAAGCGCCGCAAGATCTCTCGCGAAACCCTCGACATCTACGCGCCCCTGGCGCACCGCCTCGGCATCGGCCAGATCAAGTGGGAGCTCGAGGACCTCGCCTTCCGCAACCTCGAGCCGGAAGCCTTCGCCGATGTCGCCCGGCGGATTGCCCGCAAGCGCCCTGAGCGCGAGTCGCTCGTCACCGACCTGCGCGAGGTCCTTGCCGCGGAGCTCGACAAGGTCGGCATAAAGGCCGATATCACAGGCCGGCCCAAGCACATCTACTCGGTCTGGCAGAAGATGATCCGCGACAACAAGGACATCTCCGAGATCTACGACCTGTCGGCGATGCGCGTGCTCGTCGAATCGGTGCGCGACTGCTACGGCGTTCTCGGCGTGGTGCATTCGCTGTGGAAGCCCGTCCCAGGTCGCTTCAAGGACTACGTCGCCATGCCGAAGTCGAACGGCTACCAGTCCCTGCACACGACCGTGATCACGCACACCGGCGAGCCCATCGAGATCCAGATCCGTACCGAAGAGATGCACCGCATCGCGGAATTCGGCGTCGCGGCCCACTGGACCTACAAGGAAGGCGGGAAGGACGCGAGCTTCGACCAGAAGCTGTCGTGGCTGCGCAGCCTTCTCGAGTGGCAGACCGAGGTGGGCGACGCCGAGTCGTTCGTCGACACCGTGAAGATCGACCTCTTCCAGGACGAGGTCTACGTCTTCACGCCGAAGGGCGACGTGCTCAACCTGCCGGCTGGCTCGACGCCGGTCGACTTCGCCTACCGCATCCACACCGAGGTCGGGCATCGATGCGTCGGTTCGAAGGTGAACGGCCGGATGGTGCCGCTCGACTACGAGCTCAAGAACGGCGAGATCGTCGAGATCCTCACGGCCAAGGCGCCGCACGGGCCCAGCCGCGACTGGCTGAACTTCGTCAAGAGCGCGAGCGCCAAGGAGCGCATCCGCAAGTGGTTCAAGAGCCAGCGGCGCGAGGAGAACGTCGTCAAGGGCCGCGACTTGCTTGACAAAGAGCTGCACCGCATGCATCGAGTGACGATCGCCGAGTTGCCCGACACCAAGCTGCTCGAGATGGCGGGCGTGCACAAATTCGCGACCGTCGACGATTTCCTCGCGGCCATCGGCTACGGCGACCTGTCGCCGCACGCGGTGGTGATGAAGATGGCGATCACCACGGACGGCGCGGAAGGCGACCTGCGCTCCATCCCTCTCGTCCCCAACGTGCAGCCGGTGCCGCGAGTCCTCGTCCGCGGCGAGAAGGGTCTGCTGACGAAGATCGCGCCATGCTGTCAGCCCGTTCCAGGCGATGCGATCGTGGGTTACACCACACGCGGGCGCGGGGTGACGGTGCACCGAGCCGACTGCATCAACGCCGTCAACGCCCAGGACCGCGAGCGGGTGGTGCCGGTCGATTGGGAGACGGAGGGCAGTCACCTGTACCCGGTCGCAATCAAGATCGAGGCGTTCGACCGCCAGGGCCTGCTGCGCGACATCGCCACCGTCGTCGCTGAGAATCGCGTCAACATGTCCGCCCTCGAGGTGAAGGTGCACGACGACAAGACGGCGGTCGTCTCAGCGACGGTCGAGATCGACTCGCTGGCGCAGCTCTCGAGGCTGATGGAGAAGATAGAAGGCGTGAAGGACGTGCACACCGTGGCCCGCGAAGCGTCGTGACCGCCAGCAACGACAAGCGCGAGGTCCATATCGATGTCGCGCCGAAGGCGGTCTGGGACGCGCTCGTTGCGCAGGGACCGCAGCACTGGTATTTCAAGCTCGACGCGGCCGGTGATTTCCAGCCGGGCGGGCACATCGTCTGGAGCGTGCCCGGCGGCGGGCCGGTGGCCGAAGAGGCCGAGGTGCTCGAGGTGGAGGCGCCGCGAAGGCTGAAGCTCAGGACGCGCTACCTGTTCGCGCCGAACCTGGCCGAGCAGCCCCCGCACCTGGTCACTTGGGAGGTCGCGCCCGAGGGTGGAGGCAGCCGCGTCACGATGGCATGGGAGGCCGGTCCTGTCGTGGGCCGCATGCTCGATGCCGAGGCGCAGAGCATTCTGCACGGGCTTCGGCTCTACGCCGATCCGGCGGCCGCCGCCGAGCTGGCGCGACTGCCGGAGATCGGAGACGTCGACGTACGCGACGTCACGCCCGAGCGGGTCGGCGACTATCAGGCCTTCTTCGACCACGACGCTTTTCGCGACTTCCCCGCGTGGCAGTTCTGCTACTGCTATGAGACGCACCGCACTCAGGACGACGAGGAGTGGTTGGCGCGCACGGCGGCGGACAACCGCGCCGAGATGTCGGAGATGATCCGCAGAGGGGAGGTCACCGGGCTGCTGGCTTACGTCGATGGCAAGCCCGTCGGCTGGTGCAACTACGGCGAGACGACGCACCTCAGTGGCGTGATGCGAAAGCTGAACCTCGACGCCTCGGAGCACGACCGAGTCGGTTCGCTCTCCTGCTTCGTGATCGCGGCGCCGTACCGAGGCCACGGCGTTGCCACCAGGCTGCTGGAAGCTGCCCTGCAGCGGCTGAAGGAGAAAGGCTTGCGCGCGGTGGAGGCGTACCCGCGCAAGCACGGCGATGGCAGCAGCGCGCAGGACTACTACCGCGGCGCGCTGCCGATGTACGAGCGTGCCGGCTTCACGAAGTACCGCGACAGCGGCCGTTACGTCATCGTCCGCAAGTCCCTGGAGTGACGGTCCGGGTCGAGTCGACGGCCGACCACCAGTTCGGCACCAACTCCTTTCTCGTCGAGGACGAAGACACTCACGACGCTGTCGTCATCGACGCCAACCTCGAGCCGGAAGTGATGATCGCGCTCATTCGCAGGCGGAAGGCCAAGGTCCTCGCCATCCTGCTCACGCATACCGATGTCGACCACGTGGGCGGCCTCGCGGGCCTCCTGCGTGAGCTCGGACCGGTGCCGGTCGGCGTGCATGCCTCGGAGCGGCATGTGGTGGCGGAGGGCAAACCGCTCCGCCCGCGCTGGCCGCTGCCGCTCCCGCCGGTGGAAACGGTCACCTCGCTTGCGGAGCACGAGAAGTTTCGCGCCGGATCGCTCGAGTTTGAAGTCCTGCACACGCCGGGTCACAGTCCGGGCGGGGTGTCGTTGAAGATCGGCGGGCACGTCTTCACGGGTGACGCGCTGTTCGCAGGATCCATCGGCCGTTCGGACTTCGACAACTCGGACCCGCAGGCGTTGCTCGACGGCATCCACTCAAAGCTGATGTCGCTGCCGGACGACACGATCGTCCACAGCGGCCACGGGCCGGACACCACCATCGACCGCGAGCGGCGCACCAACCCGTTCCTGACCTGAGCCCATGAAGCTCAATCGACTCGCCGGCAACGGACCGGCCGGTGCCTTCGTCAGCGCGGTCTCGATCGCGGTGTTCTTCTTGCTGCTGCTGTTCGGCACCACGATCGCGGCCGCGGCGCCAGCCCTCAACGCGCCGTTTGCGATCGCGCTGTTGGTCACCCTGCTGCTGTGGCTCGCCGGTTTTGCGGTGGTGGTCTTCGACCTCGAATGGATGGAGCATCAGGCGACCAGCACGCGACTCTTCAGGATCGCCCACTGGATCACGCTCGCCGCGGTAGTTCTGCCGATATTGCTCGGGGTCGCGATCCTCGTCGACTCGGCGACCCTGGGCGCCGTCGCGCTCGGTCTGCTTGGACTGACCGCGGGCATCAGCCTGCTCATCCACAACCTCGACGCCCGCCGCGCCGGACTGGTGCATGGC
>JACXTT010008656.1_pt1 | contig 14076 bp, 10 predicted proteins | sample 9270951 | NCBI WGS metagenome assembly JACXTT01 (sample SAMN15532306, study PRJNA645909) | rock metagenome | isolation source: weathered quartz diorite | place: Puerto Rico | collected 2017-06-21 | reverse complement strand
AGCAGTAGATTCTGCCAGGACAATACTGTACGAGGATTCGCTGGTAACAGCAACTTCTCTTGTTTCAAACGCAACGCCGCTGAACACAAGTACATCGCCTTCATTGGCCGAAATGGTAAAAGAACCATCAGCGGCCGATGTTTTTGATTTTTTTGTTCCTTTAATTGTAATGGTAATGCCGGCAACGGGGTTGCCTTTGGCATCTTTTACAACACCCTTAATGTCTTGCATGGGTGCCGCAAGTGGCCCGTGGTCCAGGCGGAGGCCATTGGCTTCCGATAGCTGATGCACCAGGGCCGTGAATACAAATAGCCACAAGGTTCTGTAAATAACCTGCGGCAATTTAGCGCACTGTTTACTCATAAGTGGTAGTTTTAATTTGGAAGATAGCGGTTGGTATATTAAGTGTTCCTATAACGTTTATTTTTTTGGCGTCGGTTTTTAGACTCCTGCACCCCTGGCGCAGGACCCTGCTCATAAAAAAAGGTTATTTGTACATTAAGAAACAACCTGCCTGACAGAGCAGGTTGTTAACAGAAAGAGAGCCATAACCAAAAATGAACATCATCGATTGCTAAAACTTTAATACTTCCGGTAAATATTTTGCTGCCAGGTCCTCATAGTAAGGGCGCAACTGTTTCCAGTCCGGGGGATAAGGGTTCTTGGAATACAAATCGTAAGGATTAAATAACTGCACCCATTTAAACATAGCGCGATCATGATCATCCATCAAGTGGTCGTATGCATTTTCCCTGTGCTGGGAATAGAAGGAATGATACCGCAACATGTACAACGCTGATTCAGGCAGGTAGTCCTTCACCATGTGGTATACGTATTCGTCGTGTCCCCACGACATGTGCACATTTCTCAATCCGCATCCATGCGAATAAACTCCATACTGCGTATTGTAGCGTTCGTCCTTTGAGTCGGGGTTTTGGTCAAAAAATTCCGGGTAAACGATTTTATTGGAAAAAGCACAGCCTACCGGGAATGTGTCGCCTACTACTGCCCATTGGGGTTCACCAAAAAGGCAAAGCACCTTGCCCATATCATGCACCAGTCCGGTAAGCACCATCCAGTCCGGGTGGCCGTCAGCCCGTATGGCTTCGGATGTTTGCAACAGGTGCTGCAACTGGTCCAGGTCTGTATCGGGGTCAGAATCATCCACCAGTTGGTTTAGAAACTGGAAGGCGTCCCAAACAGGCATTTGTTTCTTGTTAAATTGCAGGAAATCAGCCCTTTTCTGTAAAACAAAGTCATAACTTTGGTACTGGTGATTGAGCCGGTAAAACTCCCGGACTGTGTCGCGTACAGGAGCTTCATAGTTCCTGTATTCAGCCGTCGTTTTACCCTGGGCTATAGAACCGGGATCGGGATAACGTTGTAATACGTCATCTTCCCATTCATCAAGATTGCTAAGAGGTGATAGCTCGTTAGGATCGATATTCTTATTGACTGACATGAGGGCAAGCGAATTTTTAAGCAGATAGTAAATGTTTCGCACAGCTAATGTGAGATATTTTAATGTGTTTTCATACACTTAACGGTGTATTTATTTACGAAACCGTTTTCGCGAAATGACCCAACTGGTGTAGTTTTTTTACTGCAAACCGAAACTTAATGTTTAATTGACACGATGGCAAATGTTAATCTGAAAAAACTGGCAGGCGAACTCAATCTTTCTGTTTCAACAGTGTCGAAAGCATTAATGAACAGCCATGAAATAAGCATTGAAACAAAAGAGCGTGTACTCTCGCTGGCTAAAAAACTGAACTATATTCCCAATCCTTACGCCAGTAGCCTGCGCCGGAAAACGAGCAAAACCATTGCCGTGGTAATTCCCGAAGTAGCAGACAGTTTTTTTTCCATTGCCATCAATGGCATTGAATCGGTAGCGCAGGACAAAGGCTACCATGTACTGATTTATCTTACACATGAAAATTTTCTCAAAGAGAAAGCCATCCTGAATGATTTTCAAAGCGGCCGTGTAGACGGAGTTCTGATGTCCGTTACTTCCGAAACAGTAGATACCAACCATATTCACGATCTCTGTTCGCGGGGGTTTCCGGTTATCTTTTTCGATCGCGTTTGCGAGGATATTGAAACGGCAAAAATTACCACCGACGATTTTGAAAGCAGTTACAAAGCAACCAAACACCTGGTGGACTGCGGCTGCCGGAAAATAGCTTTTCTTTCTTTTTCAAAAAGTTTATCCATCAGCAACAAAAGAATGGAAGGCTATAAACAGGCCCTGGCTGACAATAAAATAAAAACAACCGAAGCCGATTTGATTTTTTGTACCAATGACGATGCCTACAACTATACCCTGCTTAAAAATATTATGGCGCAGAAAAAGCATCCCGACGGCATTATTGCTTCTGTAGAAAAACTGACCACCACCGTTTACCTGGTTTGCAAAGAGCTGAAACGCGCCGTCCCACGCGATGTAAAGATTGTCAGCTTCTCCAACCTGCAATCTGCCCTGATACTCAATCCCGCCCTTACCACCATTACACAGCCTGCCTTTGAAATGGGAAAAGCCGCCGCCACGGTCTTATTCAAGTCGCTGGAAAAATCGGGGTTCAATCTTAAAAAGGAGAAATATGTTATACCCTCCACGCTGGTGGTACGGGATTCTACGGTGGAAGGGAATAAGAAATGAGCAACAGAGAAAGGCCTATCTTAAATAAAACGTTTTCGTAAAAATATACGCCCCCGGGAAAAATATACCCGTAATACTCCATAGATTTAACGCCTGAATTGTTCATCCCTTAATTATTGCGTATGAAAATAAGGCTGTTCCTCTTATATTGCATCCTCCTGCCGGCCTGCGGCACATTTGCGCAAACCGGCACAAAAGCAGCTCTTGCGCTCATTGAGCGCGTGCTGCCCGGGCAGGCAGCAGCCTTTGAAACGGAAAGCCTGCCATTGGCCTCCGGTAAAGATGTATTTGAAATTGAAAGCCGTCATAATAAAATTGTATTGCGTGGTAACAACGGGGTAGCCATTGCCTCCGCCCTGTACTATTACCTGCAGGAGTACTGTCATTGCCAGCTTACCTGGAACGGCACCAACCTGCATCTTCCCTCACCCCTGCCAAAACCGGCAACAAAAATTCATAAAACCACACCCTACGATTATCGCTATTACCTGAACTATTGCACGTTTAATTATAGTATGAGCTGGTGGGACTGGAGCCGGTGGGAGAAAGAAATTGACTGGATGGCCCTGCACGGCATTAACATGCCGCTGGCTATTACAGGCGAAGAATATACCTGGTATACGGTATATAAAGAGATGGGCTTTACTGACCAGGACCTGCGCGCTTTTTTTTCCGGGCCGGCTTATTTCTCCTGGTTCTGGATGGGCAATCTCGATGCATGGGGCGGCCCCCTGCTCCTGCATTGGATGGAAAGTCATAAACTGCTACAGCAAAAGATCCTTCAACGCCAGCGCCAGCTGGGCATGACACCGGTACTGGCGGCATTTACCGGTCATGTACCCCCTGCATTTAAAAAACGTTTTCCCAATGCGCGGCTCAAGCAAATCAACTGGAACAACGGGTTTTCCGACACCTATATCCTGGATGCCAAAGACCCGCTGTTTGCGCAGATAGGAAAAAAATTTCTTGAAGCACAGCAGCGCATATACGGCACCGACCATTTGTATTCTGCCGATACTTTTAATGAAAACGAACCGCCTTCGGACGATCCTTCCTTCCTGTCTGAGCTAAGCGCCAAAGTGTATGAAGGCATGAAAAGCGCCGACCCCAAAGCCGTTTGGGTGATGCAGGGATGGCTGTTTTACAACGATCGTAAATTCTGGAAAGCGCCGCAGATAAAAGCATTGCTGGACGCCGTTCCCAATGAACACATGATCCTGCTTGACCTGGCCGCGGAGATAGAACCGGTATGGAAACGGACCAGCGCGTTTTACGGCAAGCCCTGGATATGGAATATGCTGCACAATTTCGGTGGCAATATCAGCCTGTTTGGCAGAATAGACGAAGTGGCTGCCGCTCCTGCCAATGCGCTGCATGATCCCGCTTCCGGGCAGATGAAAGGCATTGGCCTTACCATGGAAGGCATTGAGCAAAACCCGGTATTGTATGAACTGATGACCGATCATACCTGGCGTGATTCGGCTATACGGCTCAGCGACTGGCTGCCCTTGTATATCCGCAACCGTTATACCGTAGCCGATGGCAATGCCCTGGAGGCCTGGAAAATACTGGCCACCACCGTGTACAACGGGAAAACGATCCGCGACGGGGCGGAATCGATCATTACCGGCCGCCCCACGTTTGATTCTTCCGCACCGTGGACAAGGACCACGCTCAACTATGCACCTGCCGACCTGCTGCCGGCATGGGATTATTTTATAAAAAGCATTGGCAGCTGTAAAAACAGCGATGGCTTTCAATACGATTTGGTAGATATAACACGCCAGGTGCTGGCCAATTACGCCCTTCCTTTACAACAGGAAATAGCGGTCGCCTACCAGCAAAAAGATACTGCCGGTTTTACCCGCTACAGCAAAGCTTTCCTGGTATTGATTTCAGATATGGACCGCCTGCTGCAAACCCGTCGTGATTTTTTATTGGGCCCCTGGCTGGCCAGCGCCCGGCAATGCGGTATTACAGCGCCTGAAAAAGCATTGTATGAACGCAATGCGCGCGATTTGATTACCTTATGGGGAGATGCCGCCAACCCGCTGCACGAATATTCCTGCCGGCAATGGAGCGGTTTATTAAATGATTTTTATAAACGCCGCTGGGAGCATTTCTTTGCGCTGGCAGGCCAGTCGCTGAAAACGGGCGTTGCCTTTGATCAAAAAGCATTTGAAAAAAGCAGCAGCCAGTGGGAATGGAAATGGGTAAATACCCAGAAAAACTACCCGCTAACGCCATCGGGCAATGCGGTTGAAACGGCTAAATCATTGTATGCAAAATACAGGGGAGTGATTGGGAAGGCTTATTAAGACGTTGTTCGTTGTCGGTTGTTCGTTGGCCGTTGTCCGGTAATGCGGCCAACGAACAACCGACAACGAACAACGGGTACTACAGCGATCGCACGATGCCAAGCTCCAGCCCCCGCAATTCCGCCAGCCCACGCAGCCTGCCGATGGCAGAATACCCGGGATTGGTTTTCTTTGTTAAATCATCGAGCATCTGGTGCCCGTGATCGGGCCGCATGTGAATGGACAGCTGGCGTTGGCGCATTACCTCTACCAGCTCCTTTACTACGGCGTACATATCTACATCCCCTTCCAGGTGGTTGTCTTCGTAAAAATCTCCCCATTCATTGCGCTTTGTGCTGCGCAGGTGCACAAAATTGATCCGCCCGGCAAATTGTTTTACCATTTCGGGCAGGTTATTATCGGTGCGTACGCCAAAGGAGCCGGTGCAAAAGCACAGGCCGTTGGCAGGCGAGCTTACCGCATCAAACAACGCCTGGACGTCGGCCGCTGTACTTACTATTCTTGGAAGGCCAAGTATGGCATAAGGAGGATCGTCCGGGTGAATCACCATTTTTACCCCGGCTTCTTCCGCTACCGGGATCACCTGCTGTAAAAAATAAATAAGGTGCTCCCGCAGTTTGGTGGTATTAATACCTGCATAGGCATCAAGCGCCAACTGGAATTGCTGCAACGTAAAGCTTTCTTCGCTTCCCGGCAGACCGGCAATAATATTGCGTTGCAGCAACAGCTTATCGTCGTCGTTCATGCTGTCAAACCGTTCTTTTGCCCTGGCCAGGTCTTCGGCAGTATAATCCTGTTCGGCATCCTTTCGCTTCAGCATGCACACATCAAAAGCAATAAAAGCGGCTTTTTCAAAACGCAGGGCCTTACTTCCGTCGGCAACCGTATAACCCAAATCGGTACGCGTCCAGTCCAGCACCGGCATAAAATTGTAGGTAACGATCTTTATGCCTGCCGCACCAAGATTGCGGATGGATTGTTTATAGTTGTCAATATATTGCTGGTATCCCTTTGCTTGTGTTTTTATGGCTTCGTGCACCGGCACACTTTCCACCACATCCCACGCCAACCCTGCCGCGGCCACGGTATCTTTTCGTTCCAGGATTTCTTCCTTTGTCCATACCTCTCCATTGGGAATATGGTGCAGCGCCGTTACAACGCCTGTGCAGCCGGCCTGCCGTATATCGGGTAAACTAACCGGGTCTGATGGCCCAAACCAACGCATGGTTTGCTGCATCAGGAAAGACTGTTTTGCTTTGGAAGACATATATCAATACGGATTTAACATTAATTAAAAAAGCTACGAGCTGCGAGCCATGAGCTGCGGGTACTGTTTCGCAGCCAGGGGCTCGTAGCTCGTAGCTAATAGCTCGCGGCTATATAAAACGTACTCCCTCGTGTTCGAGGCGCTTATACTTTGTCTTGTCAAAAGTATAATAGAAAGCGCCTTTTTTGGAAGATTCCTTCTCTTTTTCTTTTAGTTTATTCAATATACCGAGCGATAACACCTTGCGGGTAAAATTGCGCTTGTCGAGCGGTGTTTCATAAATGGCCTCGTACAGGTTTTGCAGCTGGGGCAGGGTAAACTTGTCCGGGAGCAGGGCAAAGCCGATGGGGTGGTTGGCCACTTTTTGCTGCAGCCGTTCCCGCGCCAGTTTTACCATCTGTTTATGATCAAAGACAAGGCCTGGCACTTTGTTCAGCTCAAACCACCGGGCATTATGCGTTCTCATCAGCTCTTCGGTATAATCGTCAATTTTAATCAGGGCAAAATAGGCAATGGAAATAACCCGGCCGCCAGGGTCGCGGCCCACATTGCCAAAGCAAAACAACTGTTCCATATAAATGTCCGTCAGTCCTGTCAGCTGGTCCAGTATCCGCCCGGCAGCGGCTTCCACCCCTTCTTCTTTATTCACAAATCCACCCATGAGCGACCATTTATCTTTCTGGGGCTCAAACCCCCGTTTAATAAACAGGCCTTTGAGGTGCTTTCCGTCGAAGCCGAAAATGATACAATCCACCGCCAGCAGCAGCCTGTCGTGGTTTTTATATTGAATGATACTCATAGAACAGAAGGTGCTTTATAATGAATTTACCAGAACCGCACGTAAATGGCCGACAATATCAGCAGGGTCAGCACAATCATTACTATATGGTTGGGCTGAAGCTTAAACATTGTTCTATCCAATACAAATGCTTTGGGGTTTACTTTCGGACCTGCCATGCTTACACCAATCATTACCACCATGGTAAAGAAAAACGACCAGCCCATAGTGATCAGGAAAGGTATTTCCCAGGTATGTACCTCAGTGCCATCCTTCGCAGTCTTAATAATTTCAAAAGCAGTATACAACCATGTTTCATGTCCAAACCAGTCGGCCGCATAGTTATTAAAGATAACCGATACCAGGAAGCCGGTAAGAATACCTGCAAGGGCCGCCGCGCCGGTGGTACGCTTCCAGAACATGCCCAGTATAAACATGGCAAAGATACCCGGGCTGATAAAGCCGGTGTATTTCTGGATAAAGGTAAATCCACCTTCTCCGCCAATGCCCAGCAGGTCGTTCCAGGTCAGCAATACGCCAAATATCATGGCCGCCACGATGGTCAGGCGACCGATATTCACCATCTTCTTTTCATCAGCATCCTTATTGATGTATTTTTTATAAATATCCAGGGTAAAAATGGTAGAAATGCTATTGGCTTTGCCGGCCAGGGAGGCAACGATAGCGGCCGTTAATGCGGCTACCGAAAGCCCTTTGATACCAGTGGGCAAAAATCCAAGCACGGCAGAATAGGCATCGTCTTTTACCTGTGACAAATGGTTAGGGTCAACCGATTTGATAATGGGCAGGTGACCGTTTTTGTACAAAACATACGCGGCAATACCCGGCAGCATTACAATAACCGGCATGAATATTTTCAAAAACCCGGCAAAGAGAATACCGGTACGGGCCGTTTTTAAATTGGCGCCCAGGGCCCTTTGCGTAATATACTGGTTGCAACCCCAGTAATTCAGGTTTACGATCCACTGCCCGGCAAAATACATCATAACGCCCGGCAGGATCACGTATCGTTGTATATCGTACTGCGAGGAATTGGCATCCGGCTTTTTAAAGATCATGTGAAAATGGTCCGGTGCGTCTTTCATCAATTGTTTGAACCCGGCCACGGCATCCTCACCCAATCCAAAGGATTTACTTACTGTAGTGAGGGCTATATAGGTAGTAACAAGACCGCCTATAATCAGCACTACCACCTGTATTACATCCGTATACCCGATTACCCGCATACCGCCCAGTGTAATGATAAGGGCAAACAGGGCCAGGCCCAGCATTATGGCGTGGAGGTATTCACCGCCCGCCAGCCCGTTGATGGCTTTGGCACCGAGGTACAGAATGGAAGTCAGGTTTACCAATACGTACAGGAAAAGCCAGAATATGGTCATAATCAGGCTCACCGTTTCATTGTACCGCGTTTTAAGGAACTGCGGCATGGTGTATATCTTATTTTTAAGGTATACCGGCATAAACCATACGGCAATGATTATTAGTGCAATAGCAGCCAGCCATTCGTATACGGCCACGGCCATACCCGCAAAGAAACCATCCCCGCTCATTCCAATGAATTGCTCGGCTGATATATTGGAGGCAATCAGCGATGCGCCGATAGCCCACCAGGTGAGGGAACCTTCTGCTAAAAAATAATCATGGGAAGCTGTTACACTAACCGTCCTTTTCCTTAAGTAGACATAATAGCCGTAGCTGGCTACTATAACAAAATACACGGCAAATACAATGAGATCGATTTGTTTCATATGGAGTTTTTGAATAAAGAAGCCTCAAGATATTAGTTTTGCTTCAATTGATAATACATTTCATTCCACTTCAGGCCATTTTTAAAATTATACAAATTCGTGTCTTTTCCAATCAGTACATACTCGATTCCAGCCATATCGGCAAAATCCTGCATGTGTTCGGCCGCCAGGTTCTGGCTATAGCAGGTATGGTGCGCCCCGCCGGCCAGTATCCATGCGGCGCAGCCGGTTTTCATGTCGGGGTAGGGTTTCCATAATACCCTGGCCACGGGCAGCTTTGGCAGACCCTGTATGGGGTTTACGGCCACCACTTCATTGATGAGCAAACGAAAACGGTTGCCCATGTCTACCACCGAGGCGTTGATGGCCGGTCCTGCTGCCGAATTAAACACCAGCCGCACGGGATCGGCCTTGCCGCCAATGCCCAGCGGGTGAATTTCGCAGGAGGGTTTGCCTTCGGCAATGGAAGCGCATATTTCCAGCATGTGCGCACCCAGCACCAGTTGGTTGTTGGGGTCAAAATGATAGGTATAGTCTTCCATAAAAGAGTTGCCGCCAGACAAGCCACTGCCCATTACTTTCATGGCGCGTACCAGGGCGGCGGTTTTCCAGTCGCCTTCACCCGCAAAGCCATAACCTTTTGCCATCAGGCGCTGGGCCGCGATGCCGGGCAGTTGTGCTATTCCGTGCAGGTCTTCAAACGTATCGGTAAATCCTTTGAAATTGCCCTGCTCCAGGAAGGCCAGCAGGCCCAGCTCAATGCGGGCGGCCTCGCGGAGCGAGGCGTGCTGTTTCCCTTCTTTTAATAAGGAAGGGGCCAGGCTATAACTGTCGGCATATTCTTTTACCAGGGTGTCGATAGCTGCATCGCTTATTTCATTAATCACTTTTACCAGGTCGCCCACGCCATAGGTGTTCACGGAGTAACCGAATTTTATTTCGGCCTCTACCTTATCGCCTTCGGTTACCGCCACATTGCGCATATTATCACCAAAACGGGCAAATTTAGCGCCCTGCCAGTCGTTCCAGCCGGCGGCGGCCCTTGCCCAGGCATTTATTTGATCCATCACAGTCTTGTCTTGCCAATGCCCCACCACCACTTTGCGATCCATACGCATGCGGCTCATGATAAAGCCAAACTCCCGGTCGCCGTGCGCACTCTGGTTGAGGTTCATAAAATCCATATCAATGGTGCTCCAGGGTATATCGCGGTTAAACTGGGTATGCAGGTGCAGCAATGGTTTTTGTAAAATCTTCAACCCGTGTATCCACATTTTGGCAGGTGAAAAAGTATGCATCCAGGCAATGATGCCAATACAGGCCGTTGTGGTATTGGCTTCGCGGCAAATGCTGTAAATTTCTTCCGCCGTTTTTACCGTGGGTTTAAATACCACGCGAACGGGTATTTGGGGTGCGCCGTCCAGGAAGGCGGCAATTTCCCGGGAATGGTCGGCTACCTGTTTTAATGTTTCTTCGCCATACAAATGCTGGCTGCCGGTTACAAACCATAGCTCCAGCTGTTTCAGATTCGTCATCGCTTATTTTTTTATAGTAATAGTGTTTAGTTGGTAATTGCCCCTGCTTACTTAACTGTTATCAGCAGCAGTGCAGCGCCATGGCTGTTGACCGGCTGCCCGTAACTGTTTTTAAATATGCCAATATCTTTTTTATTCCAGAGATCCCTTACCGTGGCCTTTCCTTTTATTCCCAGGTCGGCAAAGCGCACGGATAGTTGGCCTGCGCTGCTACCGGTATTGAATAGGGCCACATATTTATTGCTGCTGCCGGGCGCCTGCGAAACCCATATTACGGTGCTGTCTGTTTTCAGCAGCTGGCGCGGGTTAGTGCCATGCTGGTTTACGGCCAGCACTTCTTCATTGGTAAATAATTTCAGTTCCAGTTCCCTGTTTTCCGGCAGGTTACCGCCCAGCATCAATGGCGAGCGGTAAATGCACCAGAACGTCATGTGCGTCAGCAATTCATCATCGGTAAAACGACTGTACCGTTCTTTGCCTACCGGCCCGCGTTTGGACAGTTTACCAATTTGCAGCATATCGCAATCCGGCCAGTGCCCGGGACCGCCCACTCCCTGCCATTGTTTGGCCAGGTCCATCATTTGCAGGATTTCCTTCCAGTTGTCCCAGAAATCATCGGCCATCCTCCACATATTGCCGTGTTGGGCTACATGCTCCGCCTTATCTATCGGCGTGGCGCCGGGCGATAAGCTCAATGCTACCGGCCGGCCGCATTGGTCAATGGCTTTTTTATACCCTTCTATTTCCGCCCCGCTATAGGGACGGGCTATATCATCTACTTTTATAAAATCCACTCCCCAGGCAGTATATAAGTTCAGCAGGGAATTGAGGTATTCCTGCGCGCCGGGTTTTGTCATGTTCAATCCATACATGTGGTTCATCCAGGGGCATTTGGAGCTGGTATCGGCAATCATATCGGCAGTTATACCGGGTGCGCCCATAACGGGAGTATGCGCCCATACGGCCTGGCGTGGTATGCCGCGCATAACATGAATGCCAAATTTGAGTCCCAGCGCATGTACATAATCGCCCAGAGGCTTAAAACCTTTCCCACCAAATGCCGAGGGGAATTTATTGGCGTGCGGCAGAAGGCGGCCCCATTCATCCATGCCCAGCCAGGGAATATAGGAGCCATCCTGTAATGTTTTCTGAAAGGGGTTACCGATATTACTTCCGGGGGGATTGTCGTACGACCATAAAAAATCCACTACCACATATTGCCAGCCGTACTGCTTCAGGTTGCGCGCCATATAATCCGCGTTGGCCTTCACTTCATCTTCATGCACCGCCGAGCCAAAGCAGTTGTAACTGTTCCAGCCCATGGGCGGGGTGGCGGCCGGTTCGCCGGCTGTTTTGTCCTGGCTATGGCCCGGTAATGCATTTAATAATAAGGCTAGCAGAAAGAAACCGTATCGCATGGAATGATTTTGAGTTTATTTTTTTCGTTTCGAGGGTGAGCCGCCCTTGTAGGGCGACCCACCCTCGAAAGCACTGCCGACTGTCATCTACCAACTGTCAACTTCCCTATTGTCCGTAATAGCTATCCGGTCCGTGTTTGCGTTCAAAATGTTTTTTTATGAGAGCATCTTTGAGCTTTGGTACGCCCGGGCGTATTTGTTCGGTCAAAAAAGCCATCTGCGCCACCGATTCCAGCACTGCACTATTGTACACTGCTTTTTCGGGTGTTTTGCCCCAGGTAAAGGGGGCATGGTTGCCCACGAGCATCATTTCCATTTCTTCATAGTTCAATCCTTTATCCCGCAGGCAGTTCATGATCTGGAAACCGGTTTCATATTCATAATTGCCCTGTATCATATCATCGCTCATGGGCGCAGCACAGGGAATATCGGCCGTGGTATGATCGGCATGGGTAGTGCCGTAAATGGGTATATCGCGCTGGCTTTGCGCCCAGGCGGTAGCATAGGTGGAATGGGTATGAACGATACCGCCAATATGCTCCCAATGCTTATACAGCACCGCATGGGTGCGGGTATCGGACGAAGGGCGTAATTTCCCTTTAACGGTTTGTCCTTCAAAATCGACAATCACCATGTTGGACGGTGATAACGCTTCGTAAGGAACCCCGCTGGGTTTAATGGCAAAAACGCCCAGCTTATGATCTACTGCGCTTACATTTCCAAATGTAAACAACACGAGGCCCAGTTTGGGCAATTGCATATTGGCGTCGTACGCCGCTTTTTGAATGTGTTCGTATTTACTCATAGCTGTATTTTGAGCGGCTTATAGCTAATAAGAAGTATTTATTTCCAAAAACCTTCCCACCCGCGCATACTGTTCATACCGTTTTGCATAAATGCTTACCATGGCTTTATCAGGATAATAACTGGCATCGAAGCCCTGCCCCATGGCATTCATGGCATCTTCTACTTTGTTATAGATCCCGGCGGCGGTAGCGGCAAACATGGCGGCGCCCAGGGCGCAGGTTTGCTCCGAGCGGTGGATGCGAATAGGCATGTTCATTACACTGGCCATCATCTGCATGATATAGGGCGATTTTTTTGCCACGCCGCCCAGGCCTATCAATCCTTTTACCGGCACGCCCTGTTCGTTAAACCGGTCTACAATAGCCCTTGCGCCAAAGCAGGTAGCTTCTGCCAGTGCCTTAAACAGGCGCGGGGCATCGGTGCCCAGGCTAAGACCGGTAATGGCCCCTTTCAGCAATTGGTTGGCATCGGGTGTGCGGCGGCCGTTCAACCAGTCTATGGCCAGTTCGTCTTTTTCTTCTACGGGCAATGCCGCAGCGGCGTTACTCAGCCCGGCAATGATCTTATCGGTTAATTCCTGTTTTAGTTTTTCGGCAAGCGCCGCATCAATGAGTTGGGAAGATGACAATAAATTCGTTAAGGGCCATGCCAGTATATTCCTGAGCCAGGCGTAGGTATCGCCAAAGGCCGACTGGCCGGCTTCCATGCCCATCATGCCCGGTATAACGGAGCCGGGCACCTGCCCGCAAATACCTTTTACCAGCGTGCCCTGTACATCGGCCACCGGCGCCACCAGCATATCGCAGGTAGAAGTGCCCATTACCTTACTTAAATGCCAGGGCTCTATTTGCCCGCCTACCGCACCCATGTGCGCGTCGAAGGCGCCTACGCCTACTATTACGCCGGCAGGCAAACCCAATCGCTGCGCCCATTGGGCCGAAAGCTGCCCCGCGGGTTTATCGGAAGTATAAGTGTCTTTGAATAAGCGCCCGGTAAATCCTTTGAGCAGGGGATCGAGTGAGCTGAAAAACGAATCGGGCGGTAAGCCGCCAAACTCCGTTGCCCAGAGCGCTTTATGCCCTGCCGCACATACCCCGCGCCGCATGGCATGCACATCGGTGCCGCCGGTAAGCAGGAAAGGTATCCAGTCGCAATGCTCCACCCACGAGTGGCAGGCTTTGCGCACCGCTTCATCTTCACGCAATACGTGCAGCAGCTTGGCCCAGAACCATTCCGATGAATAGATCCCTCCTACAAACTGCAGGTAGTTGATATCAAATTTGGTGGCGTGTTCGTTTATTTCCGCCGCTTCGCGGGTGCCGGTATGATCTTTCCACAATACAAACATGGCATTGGGATTGTTCTCAAAACCCGGTGTCAGCGCCAGCGGGGTGCCGGTAGCATCTACCGCCACGGGCGTGGAGCCGGTGGTATCTACCGCAATGCCTTTTACCGCCGCGGCTGCCACGGGACCGGCCTTTTTCAAACAATCTTTGATGGTGTATTCCAGCCCTTCCAC
>JACXTT010008655.1_pt1 | contig 14077 bp, 10 predicted proteins | sample 9270951 | NCBI WGS metagenome assembly JACXTT01 (sample SAMN15532306, study PRJNA645909) | rock metagenome | isolation source: weathered quartz diorite | place: Puerto Rico | collected 2017-06-21 | reverse complement strand
AAGCCAGACGCTAGCATGTAGGTCGGAATAAAGAGGCTCATCGCAACCCACAGCGATGCGTAATTGTACAGGCCCCACGTGCGCCGCTCGATCGGTATCGGCGCGAGATCCTTATTGAACAGCGAGGGATCGTGCGTGACGGCCACCGTTATTTTACGCCCACGCCCCGCCCCGAGCCGCCCGCTTTAAGTATTGCCCTCGCCCAACTTTGCCCACAAATTCGCCTTTATCCACGACCACTTCGCCCCGCGATATCACCGTTCGTACATTCCCTTTCACACGGTAGCCCTCGAACATCGAATAGTCCACGCGCATGTGATGGGTCTTGGCGCTGATCGTGTAGTCGGCCGCCGGATCCCACAGCACGATATCGGCATCGCTCCCCGCAGCGATCGTCCCTTTGCGCGGATACATTCCAAAAATCCGCGCTGGCGTTGTAGACACCAGTTCGACGAATCGGTTCAGCGTCAGTTTCCCTTCGTTCACACCATGGTGATAAATCAACTGCAGCCGGTTCTCGATTCCCGGTCCACCATTCGGAATCTTCGTGAAGTCGTCCTTGCCGAGCACCTTCTGATCCGCGAAACAGAACGGGCAATGATCAGTGGAGACCACTTGCAAATGATCGTGCTTCAATCCATCCCACAGTCTTGGCAGATTCTTCTTCTCACGCAACGGCGGTGTGAACACGTATTTCGCGCCTTCGAAATTCGGCCGTTCTAATTCTTCCATCGACAACAACAAGTATTGCGGACAGGTCTCCGCGAATGCCTTCAGCCCACGGTCTCGCGCCTCGCGCACCTCGTTCAACGCATCTTCCGACGACAGGTGCACGATGTACACCGGTGTTCCCGCCATCTCCGCGAGCGCGATCGCTCGATGCACCGCTTCGGCCTCAGCCGTCGTTGGACGCGTCAATGCGTGATAGATCGGCGCCGTCTTGCCTTCCGCCAGCGCCCGTTGAACGATCACATCGATCACGCTGCCGTTCTCGGCATGCATGCAGATGAGTGCGCCATTCTTGGCGGTCCGTGAAAGCGCACGGAAAATCGTCGCGTCGTCCACCATCAGCACGTTTGGATAGGCCATGAAGAGCTTGAAGCTCGCCACACCCTCCCGCACCATGTCGTCCATGTCTTCCAGGCCCGCACCGCCCAAATCCGTCACGATCATGTGCAGACCGAAGTCGATGCACGCCCGACGCTCAGCCTTCTTCCACCACGTGTCCAGCGCGTCGCGCATCCGAGTCCCACGCGCTTGAATCGCAAAATCAACGATCGTCGTCGTTCCGCCGAACGCCGCCGCCCGTGTGCCGGTCTCAAAATCGTCGCTCGATGTCGTGCCGCCGAACGGCATGTCCAAATGCGTGTGAGCGTCGATGCCGCCCGGCATCACCAAGAGCCCGGTTGCATCCAAGACCCGATCCGCCGCATTCCCAGGGATTCCCTTCCGCACTTCCTTGATTTTTTCGCCCTCCACCAAAATATCGGCCGCAAACGTCGACTCCGAGGTCACCACCGTGCCGTTCTGGATGAGCACGCTCATCAGCTCTTCCCTCCCTTGCCAAGCGCCGCCACGCGCTGCTCCCACGACTCATGCGGCCGGCCCGTATCGATCTGCTCCATCGTGATGCAATTCTCAACCGGACAAACCAGCGCGCATAGATTGCAGCCCACGCACTCGATTTCGTCGACTCTCGGAATACGCGCGAGCGGTGTAGCGTACGGACCACCATTGTTCCCATTGCCGCCATCCAGCTTCGCGATCGGTGTGCTCGCGATTCGCCGGCCACTATCCGCTTCCACTTGCGCCGGTGTTCGATGCGCATGACCGTTCTCGCCCGTAACACGATCCAGATGGATGCACTGGTGCGCGCCGTCCCAGCACGCCGTATAACAAAGGTCGCAGCCAATGCACTTTTCCGGATGAATACGCGCGATGATCTTGTAATTCAGATCCAGATTCTTCCACTCCACCACGCGCGGCAGGCTCAAACCCCGAAAATCTTCGATCGTTCGAAACCCTTTCGAGTCCATCCAATTACTCAAGCCGTCCACCATGTCCTCGATGATGCGAAATCCGTAATGCATCGCCGCCGTACAGACCTGCAGTGTTCCCGCGCCCAGCAAAATGAATTCCGCCGCATCCTGCCAAGTCGAAATTCCCCCGATTCCCGACACCGGCAGCCTCGATTCCTCATCCCCCCCGATCTGCTGAATCAGGTGCAGTGCGATCGGTTTCACCGCCGGTCCGCAATAGCCGCCATGCGACGACTTGCGTCCCACGTCTGGCCGCGGCGTCAGCGTATCCAGATCGATCCCGGTGATCGAGTTGATCGTATTGATCGCTGACAGCCCATCGGCCCGGCCTCGCTTGGCTGCGCGCGCCACCATGCGAATGTCCGAAATATTCGGCGTCAACTTCACCAGTACCGGAGTCCGCGCTACCTCTTTCACCCAACCGGTGATCATCTCGGCGTACTCGGGAACTTGCCCGACCGCACTGCCCATCCCGCGCTCGCTCATTCCGTGCGGGCACCCGAAGTTCAGTTCCAGCCCATCAGCGCCCGCGTCCTCGGCCTGCCGGACGATTTCGTGCCACGCTTCCCGTCTCGATTCCACCATCAGCGATGCGATCACCGCGTGCTTCGGATAGCGTTTCTTCACCTCGCTGATCTCGCGCAGATTCAATTCCAGCGGCCGATCCGTGATCAACTCAATATTGTTGAGGCCCATCATGCGCTGGCCGTTCCAATCGACAGACGAATAGCGCGATGAGACATTCACGATTGGCTCTCCCAATGTCTTCCAGACCGCGCCGCCCCAGCCCGCGTCGAAAGCACGCATCACTTGCTCGCCGCAATTGGCCGGAGGTCCGGATGCCAGCCAGAAAGGATTCGGGCAGCGAATTCCACCAGCGAAAACAGTCGTCAGGTCAGCCACTCTGCGCCTCCAGCCAGCTCACGATTCCCAGTCCCGCTCTTTTTCCTTCCGCAACCGCGTCCACCACTTCGCGACCGCCGTTCACGCAATCGCCCCCGGCATAGTAGTGCGGGTTGGTCGTTTGTCCAGTCTCAGGATCCACCGCAACTGTTCCGTCACGCACTTCAATCCCGCGGCATTTCGCCAGAAATTCGAGAAACCTTGACTGGCCGATCGCGGGAATTACCATGTCGCACTCGATCCACAACTTCGAACCTTTCACCGGCTCTGGTCTCCTGCGCCCGGAAGCGTCCGGCGCCCCCAATTCCATGCGCACGCACTCCAGCGCTCCCACCCGACCCGGGTCTGCATCCGACGGCCGTATCGCTACGGGTTGCGCCTGAAACCGAAATTGCACGCCCTCGATCTTCGAGTGTTCGTACTCAAACAGAAACGCCGGCATCTCGCGCTCGCTCCGCCGGTAGACCATGTAGACTTCTTCGGCGCCCAATCGCCGCGCCGCGTTGGCCGCATCGATCGCTGTATTTCCGCCGCCAATCACCGCGACTCTGCGTCCTACCGGAATTGTCTGCGCCGTCTTATAGTCGGCGATGAATCGCAATGCATCGACCACTCCCTGCAGTTCTTCACCCGGAAGATGCATCGGCTCAGTCGGCCCCAGGCCGATCGCCAGAAATATCGCCTGATACTCACGTTCCAGGTCCTCGAGCGCGAAGTTCTCGCCCACCGTCACCCCGAATCGGAACTCGACCCCCAGCGATTTCACCAGGTCGACCTCGCGCAGGCTATCGACAGGCCGCAGCTTGTACTCCGCCACGCCGTACGTATTCAGCCCGCCCCCCATCGGCCGGCTATCGAAGACGGTCACGCCGTACCCGCGTTTCCGCAGTTCCGTGGCGCACGCCAGTGACGCCGGACCTGCGCCGATGCACGCCACCTTCGCCCTTCGCCCGGTTGGCGCTGTCCACGCCAACTTCGCGCCGTCAGCGTAGAACGCATCCATTGCGTGACGCTGCAGCCGTCCGATCTCGATCGGCTGCTTGTTGTAGCGCTGCATTACGCACGCGCCTTCGCATAGCACATCCACTGGACAAACACGTGAACAGCTCGATCCCAGGATATTCGCATCCAGAATCGTCAGCGCCGATCCCCGCAGGTTACCGGTCACAATCTTTTTGATGAAACGAGGTACGTCGATGTGCGTCGGACAAGCCGCGCTACATGGCGCATCAAAACAAAAGAGGCAACGATTCGCTTCCGCTGACGCCGCTTGTGGATCGAGCGGAGGATGGATCTCCGCGAATCTAGCCGCAAGGTCAGAGCGCACGTTCGATGACATCCCTCGACCAGCCCCCTAATGAAGAATGCGCGGGCGAACAACCCGCGCAACAAATGTTTAGGGCTTTATTATCAACCTTTCGATTGCGTCAACGCAAATCGTCAAGGCGTGGCTTCGCTCTCGAATTAACGTGCCGCTACAGGCGCGGCTTTCTTGCGGGCCGAACGCCGCTTCTCTACCGGCGGCTGTCGGTCGCTCTTCTTCAGAGCCGTGATCGCGATGGAAAGTACAAATTTCTTTTCACCGTGATCGTCGAACTTGATGACAATGTACTCTTCGGTGCAGGAAAGCACGGAGCCCAAACCATACTTGGCGTGCTCAATCTGCGCGCCTTGCGCGAACGGGGGTTTGCTAGCCATAAAGGGGGGTTAATGATGCGCCTCGGCGCCTCTTTCTACATGCTAACATTTTGGCAGCCTTTTGTCGAAGACGCCTTCCATGCCTGAAACGGTGCCTTGCAAACGAACGTCCCACCCAGCAGTGCTGACAAGAACAGCCGGATCCTTCCTCGTCTTCGTAACTGTACTGGCCGCCGCCTCTCGGGCCGACCGTTACGCTCTCATCCTCTCCGATCCTCCGCTCGCGACCCTCGCAGCAACGCAAACAGATCCGCGATCAGCCGCCCTCGCTGAGCCCAAAGCCCGCATCGAGACCGTCCAAAGTGGTCTGAAAGTTGAACTCCAGCGCCGGAATCTCTTCGTAATCGGCTCCACCAAGGTTCTACTCAACGCCATCTACGTTCTCGCTTCCCCAGAACAAGCCGCCGCCCTCCGGTCGCTCCCCGGAATCGCCCGCGTCGAGAAACTGCGGCCACTAAAACTTCAACTGAACCGCGCCCTGGGACTCATGAACGTCCCAGCTGCCTGGACAACACTTGGCGGCCAGCAAAACTCCGGCCTCGGCTCGCGCATCGGCATCATCGACAGCGGCATCGATCAAACCAACCCCGCCTTCCAGGATCCGGGCCTCACCGTTCCAGCCGGCTTTCCCAAATGCGGTGTGCCGTCTGACTGCGCCTTTACCAACAAAAAGGTGATCGTCGCCCGCAGCTACGTCAAACAGCTCGCGCTCTTCGGCAACACCAGCATCGATCCCACGGTCACCCGTCCCGACGATCTCAGCCCGCGCGACCGCATGGGCCATGGAACCGCTGCCGCCATGATCGCTGCCGGGGAACAGGTGCATGCGCCTCTCGCCGACATCAGCGGCGTCGCGCCCAAAGCTTACCTCGGCAATTACAAAATCCTCGGTTCGCCGGGCGTGAACGACGTCACGTTCTCCGACGTCGTGACTATGGCTCTCGAAGATGCGGTCGCTGACCGCATGGACGTGGTCGCTCTCGCGCTCGGTACGCCGGCGCTGTTTGGCCCGAACGACCGCGGGTCCACGTGCCAGCTCACTGGATCCTTGCCCTGTGATCCCTACACCGACGCCGTCGAGAACGCCGTCCGCATGGGACTCACCGTAGTCGTCTCGGCGGGCAACAACGCCGACCTCGGGCATCTCGCGCCAATCCAAGGCTCCATCGACAGTCCCGGAACTGCGCCGAATGCAATCACCGTAGGCGCGACTACCAGCTCGCACATTCTTCTATCGAGCCTGCATGTCTCAGGCGCTGGCATACCCGCCGCAATCCAAACAATCAACGCGTTCTTCGGCGATGGTCCCAAGCCCGCGGGACCGCTTACGCGAGCGCTGCGCGATGTCTCGAAACTCGGCAACGATGGGAAGGCTTGCTCGGCCCTGAACGCCGCATCTCTCGGAGGAGCATTTGCTCTCATCCAGCGCGGAGACTGCAGCTTCGCCACCAAAGTCCGGAATGCGCAGGCCGCCGGCGCCGTCGGCGTCATCATCTTCCAATCCAGCGGAGACGAATCGCTGTTCCCCATGGTTGGGCTCACAACCATCGGACTCCCCGCCGTTCTGATCGGCGCTTCCGAGGGCGCAGCTTTACAGACTTTTCTCGCCACGCGTCAGGATTATCCGGTCACCCTCGAACCGGCGCTTACCGAAACCGTCCTCACTGCCCCCGGCACCTTCGACACCGTCGCGATTTTTTCTTCCTACGGTCCCGCAACCGGCGACTCTACCATCAAGCCCGAGCTCGTTGCCGTCGGCACCGACCTTTATACAGCCACGCAGAAGTACGATCCGAACGGCAATTTGTACGATCCCACTGGCTTCACCACTGTGCAAGGTACAAGTTTCGCCACCTCCGCTGTCGCAGGTGCTGTCGCCCTGGTCAAGCAAGCGAATCCCGCCTTCCAGCCGGCCCAGTTCAAATCCGCGGTCGTCAACACCGCCAACGCCGCTGCGATCTCCGATTTCGATGCCAACGGAAATACGTTTCCAGCCCGCGTGACTGCGATCGGCGCAGGCAAATTGGACGCAGGTGCTGCCGTTCAGTCCACTGTCGAGGTCAGCCCGGCCACCCTGTCTTTCGGTGTGATCACCGGCACTCTTCCGACCCGCACGTTGACCCTCACCAACAGCGGCAGGTCGTCCGTCACGCTTCAACTGGCCGTCTCCCGGCGCGATTCCGATTCAAACGCCTCCATCGCGCTCAGCTCCTCCAGCGTCACCCTCGCAGCTGGCGCCTCCAGCAACGTCACCGTTCGATTGCAAGGCTCCACCCCCGCCGCAGGCAGCTACGAAGGCGCGATCACGATTCAAGGCGGCGGCGTTAGCCTTCGCGTCCCGTATCTTTACATCGTCGGCGACGGCAAACCATACAACGCCTTCGCACTGAACGGCGACGGCTTCGACACACAGCCAAATCAGGTAATCGAGCTCGACGTCAAGGTCGTCGACAAATTCGGCGCACCGGTTGCCAATGTTCCCGTGAGATTCTACAGCACCGCCGGCGGCGGGTCCATCACTACCGGCAACGCCTCCACCGACGGCCTGGGCATCGCCTTCGCCAATGCTCGGATTGGCTCCCAGCTTGGCGCACAGGAATTCGCAGTTGACATTAATAATCCCGCCCAGTTCACGATCTACTTCGACGGCGCCGCGCGCCCTCTGCTCTTCGTCAGCGACAACGGCGTCGTCAACGCCGCCAGCGGCCAAGTCGGACAAGGCCTCGCCCCCGGATCCTACATCTCGATTTTTGGATCCGGCATCAGCGATGTCACCCGCACGTTCTCTACTCCCTATCTGCCTATATCGCTCGGCGGAATCAGCGCTAGCTTCGACGTCCCTTCGAAAAACATCAGCGTCCCTGCCCCCATACACTTCGTCAGCCCTGGCCAGGTCAATGTGCAAATCCCCTGGGAGCTCCAAGGCCAAACCTCGGCCATCATGAAGGTCAGTATCGGGAATTTCTCGAGCCTCAACTGCGATAGTTCCGGCAACAACTGCAAAGCCTACACAGTCCCCTTGAACGACTATTCACCCGCGATGTTCGAATACACGGAAGCATCCTCCGGTCAACGACTCGCCGCCGCGCTCGATTCCAGCTTCCTTCTCGTCGGAACGAATCACCCCATTGCGCGCGGATCCTCGGTTCAGCTCTACGTCAACGGCTTAGGTCCCGTGAGCAATCAGCCCGCCTCCGGCGAAATCTCCCCCGCGCAACCTTTGGCCACCGCCAGGGTTACACCCACGGTGATGATCGGAAACCAGCCCGCCAACGTACAGTTCAGCGGGCTCGCTCCATTCATCGTAGGGCTATATCAGATCAATGCTGTAGTACCGAACAACATCAGCCCCGGTGTTCAACCCGTCGTAATTATCCAGAATGGAGTGACTTCCAAGACGTCGCAGTTGCCTGTACAGTAATTTAAGTTCCTAGTCGATTCATCCAATTAGAACCCATGAGACGTTTCGCAGCTTTTCTTCTCATCCCCGCATTTTTCATTACCCCAGCCTTCGCCGCCACCGTTCCTGGCCGCTATATCGTGCAGCTCTCTGGCGCGCCTGCCGCCACCCACGCCGCGAGCCGTGGGCACCGCGCCCTCGCGTCCGATTCTGAGTACCGCTCGCAGCTTGCCGTCTTAGAACGGCAGCATCGTCAGATGAGAACGGCGCTCGAAGCCAAAGGCGCGCAGGTTGTCAGTGAAACCACAGCCACCATCAACACCATCGTCGTCCAAATTCCAGACGACCGCGCCGCTTCGCTCGCATCCATTCCAGGCGTTTTGAAAGTGCATCCCGTGCGCCTGTTCCAGCACACACTCGATTACGCTCTTCCACTCGCTAGAGTTCCCGACGCTTGGAATCAAATCGGTGGACAAGACCATGCCGGTGCGGGAATCAAAATAGCAATGATCGACACGGGAATGGATTCGCGCCATCCGGCTCTGACTGACCAGAGCCTCACTCCGCCCGATGGATTTCCGATCGTCAATCGCGCCTCCGACGCCGCCTACACCAACAACAAGATCATCGTGGCCCGAAGTTATGCAATCAACGATGACGGAACGCCCGCGCCCGCCCTCGACTCGGAAGGTCACGGCACTGGCACGTCCACAGTCGCCGCGGGAGCTTCCGTTCCCGGTCCTTTTCGCACCATCTCAGGCGTCGCGCCAAAAGCCTTCCTCGGCAACTACAAAGTTTTTCCCGATGGTTCCGGAGGCGCGCAGGAAGATTGGATCATGACCGCCATCGATGATGCTGTCGCCGATGGCATGGATATCATTAATCTCAGCCTCGGCACTCCACTCGCTTCGCGGCCTGCTGACGATCTGCTCGCGACAGTCGTCGAAAACGCAGCCGCAGCTGGCAAGATCGTTACCGTCGCCGCGGGCAACTCCGGCGCCCAACCAAATACAATCAGCTCGCCGGCTGTCGCGCCCAATGCCATCGCCGTCGGCAGCACCTGGAACGCACGCGATTTTGCCGGATCGCTTCAGCCTTCCAGTGGCGCTGCCTTGGCCGCTTACCCGGGAAGTGGAATAAATTCCGTCACGCCCGTGACAGCAAATCTGGTCGATGTCACCCAGTTCGATCCGTCTGGCCTTGCTTGCGACACGTTGCCGCAAGCCAGTCTGACAAAATCGATCGCTCTGATCTCCCGCGGCGTGTGCTTTTTCGAAACCAAGATAAATAACGCTCAGCAGGCGGGCGCTGTTGCGGTCGTGATATACACCGACGCCGCGCGCCCCGATCCTTTCACGATGAGTGTCGGGGCAGCTTCCCTGCCCGCGGTTCTCCTCAGCTACCAGGACGGCGTCTCACTCAAACAGCAGCTCAGTGGCGGTCCCGTCACTGCGACTCTGGATTTCAATGTGAAACCTATCCAGGTCAGCCCCAATCGCCTCAGCGAGTTTTCGAGCCGTGGCCCCAGCAGCGATTTCGGAATCAAGCCCGACCTCGTCGCCGTAGGTGAACCTATCAGCACCGCTACTCTCCGTTCGGGTTTCGTCATCGAGAGTGGGACCAGCTTCTCCGCTCCCATGGTCGCCGGCGCGGCAGCCCTGCTCGAAGCGGCCAGGCCGGGCCTCACGTTCAGCCAGTATCGTTCGCTCCTCATCGATAGCTCCAGTCCAGTAATCCAGGATTCGGGGAGTCCCCTCACGATGCAACAGGCCGGAGCCGGCTTCCTCAACGTGCTGAATGCCGTCAACTGCAATGTGACTTCTACGCCCGCGTCGGTCAACTTCGGCGCCGGCTCGTCCACTGTCGACCAGACGATTTCTGTCACCATCACCAACGTCGGCGCTTCGAGCGATGCATTTTCGATCGTCGCTCGGCCCCTCGGGAACGGCATCGCGCCCAGCCTCTCCGACAACAGCGTCCAGCTGAACCCGGGTGAGTCAAAGCAGGTTGCGGTGCATTTGGCAGCTTCCTCGCTCGACGCCGGAGCCTATCAGGGTTATCTTCAAATCCAAGGCACTCAGAATGCGATCGCCGCTTCCGTTCCGTATTGGTACGGCGTGCCGTCGCAACACGCAGTCCGCGTCACTGTCTTAGACGCTCCCACCAATGGATCGCCGGGCTCATCGAAAACCATCCTGGTCCGGCCCACGGACCGCGAAGGCCTTCCGATCAGCGCTCCTCCCACCGTGTCTCTGACATCCGGGGGCGGTGCCGTAACTTCGCTGCAATCCATCGACAGCGACATTCCCGGCGCCTACCTGATCCGCGTGCGGCTCGCGATCGGAGCCAACGTACTGCGAGTCACTTCCGGCGACGCTTTCACAGACATCACCATTCAGTCCCCGTAAGGCAGCAGCCCTATTGCAAGCGGAAGTTCACTTCGATCCGGGCCTCCACGACAACTGGCTTGCCATCCTTTTTGCCCGGCTTGAATCTCCATTGCGAAACCGCCGCTATTGCGCTTTGATCCAGACCTCCGTCCAGTCCCTTCAGCACCTGAATGTTCTGCGCCAGACCTTCGGTGTCTATCTCCGTCGAAAGCATCACCGCGCCCTCGATCTTCGCGTTGCGCGCCGCTTCGGTGTAGACAGGCTCGACTTTTGATAAAAGCGTTGGAGGCGTGACGCCAGGTTCATCGATACGATGCGCCTTTCGGTCCGTTTGGGCGAGCGCAATCGCTCCACACACCGTCAACGCCATCAACCCGTGAGCCAATGAACGAATTTTTTGCATCCCGATTCTCCTTATGCTAGCTACTTAGCACTATGCTATAAATATAGCACTACATGCGAACCCCGTCAAGACCATTCTCGAACTCGCCGCCCACCTGAGCCGTCGCCCACTGCGCGCCTCCCGCCCCCCTATAATGTAGACAGCCGGTTGCGATGCAGGATTATAAGAAAAAGCTGGAAGAAGAAATCGCGTCGCTCGAGACCGAGCTTCGCATCGAACTCCCGCGAGAGATCTCCAAAGCCCGAGCTCATGGCGATTTGAGCGAGAACGCGGAATATCACGCCGCCAAGGAACGACAAGGGATGGTGAACGCCCGGCTCGGCCAATTGCGGGCGCGCCTGCGCGAGCTCTCCATGATCGATTTCTCACGCATCCCCCGCGATCGAGTCGGGCTGGGCTCGTCGGTCACCGTCCTCGACTTAGCCAAGGAAGAAGAGATTACCTACAAGCTCGTCACCAGCGAGCAGGCCGATGTCGCCAAGGGCCAAATCTCCACCACCTCCCCCATCGGACGCGGCCTGCTTGGTAAGCAAGTCGGCGACACCGTGAAAGTGCAAATTCCAGGAGGCACTCGCGAAATGGAGATTCTGCAGTTGACTACAATTCATGAGTCGACGGACTGAGTTTTCGGGTTAGAATCGAATGGAGCAGCCGGAATGACCTACACCCGCGCGATAGGAATCGCGTGCAACAAAGTAATCCGCCTCATAGTGCGTGGGCTGGCCCTCTCCAAGATCCATCCCAACGTCCTGACCTTCCTCGGACTCGTCATCAACATCGCCGCCGCTGTGCTGCTGGCCGCTGGCCGTTTTCGCGCCGCCGGAGTCGTCATCATATGCGCCGGGCTTTTCGACATGGTGGATGGCAGGGTTGCCCGTGAAACCAATCAGGTTACTCGCTTCGGTGGTTTCTTTGATTCCGTGCTCGACCGCTATTCCGACCTCGCCCTGCTGATGGGCTTGCTGGTGTACTACGGAAACATCAGTCGGCCATTCTATGTCGTCTTGACCGCGATCGTAATGACCGGCTCTGTAATGGTCAGCTACACCCGCGCTCGCGCCGAGAATACCATCCCGAGCTGCAAAGTCGGCTTCATGGAGCGACCCGAGCGTGTGGTTCTACTGATCATCGGTGCACTGTTTGACCGTATGGCTCCGGTACTATGGGTTATTGCTGTGCTTTCCAACATAACCGTAATCCACCGCATGGTTTTTACTTTTCAAGAGGCCAAGCGGCTGGAAGACGCCCAGCTTCGCCCCCCTGCCGTCCGAGAGCGCTCTTCTTTGTAACTCAGCCCATTACGGGCGTTAGATTAAGTTAGATTTCCTGAAACAGACACTTGACCTACGGGGTCAAACCATAGTAATTGTACTATGCAGCCCGCGTCTGAATCTAATTGTGCCCGACATTGGGGCGCCAGACTAAGTCATCATCAACAGTTGATGAGAAAAAAAGGAGAAAACATGAAATTGCTTCGAACCCTGGGTGGTGCACTTTCCATCGCGGTACTGTTGGGACTTTTGCTCGTCTCGATTCCGGCCAGTGCCCAGACATTGAATTCGTTAACCATTGAGCGACCCATTGCGCTCAACAATATATTCACGACCATAACACCCAACGTTCCTGCCAATGTGTTGGCGTCTATTGCCTCCGGGGCGCTTGAGATTCGGGAGCAGACTAACTACAATCCGCAGGCAGCGACGCTGACCTCCAGTGTGTTTGCGGTACCTGCCGGCGCGCCGATTCCGACCAGTATTGGGACTGTTCCGCCGAGTTCGTTTTTGGCAGTGGTGACAACGAGCATCGACAAAATCTATGTTACGAGCAGCGCGGTGCAAATCGTTGGAACCGTTTCCCAAAGCTCTGCGACGCCCTATGGCAACTACCAGGGAGCAGCGGCAACCTACTCGTTCGGCTACACCAAGGACACGCCGCCGAAGATCAACAACGTGATTGAAACCGTCGCCGGGGTCATTGGTATCTACTCGCCCTCGGCGGCTGGGACCGTCAGCATAACGCAGCCCACCACTCCTGGCGGTGGCGGTGGCGGCACCGGCGTTACAGTCATCGTTAACGGCGTAACTGGCGCGCAAACTATCCAGACCACCGTCAACCAGGTGAATTTGGATGCCTCCGCGTCCACGTCCTCGAACGCTGGGACGCTGACCTACACTTGGTCTATTCCTCAGGGCTCTCCGAGCGCGGTCATCACCTTCCCGGGCGGCAACACGGCCAAGCCGTTTGTGCAGCTCAGCAGCGGTAAGGTCAAGTACACGATCGTTCTCACTGTGACCGATGCTACCGGCGCGACTGGTACAGCGACCATCACCATCGATTACATCTAACCTGACTAACATTTCGCGGCGCGCTGGATTGCGTTTTCGTCCTCGCGCCGCGACAACTGGAAAGTATCTTGGCACCACGGGGCGGCTCGTCTACTAATACGGGCCGCCCTTATTTCGTTCGTCCGCTTACTTCGTTAATACTATGCCTGGCTGTATCTGGGGCAGTTGCCGTTGAACCAACTCGCACGCCCGTCATCGTCGAGTTGTTTACTTCAGAAGGTTGCTCGAGTTGTCCTCCTGCTGACCAGTTACTCACTTACCTCGACCAAACACAGCCGCTGGCCGAAGCAGAGATCATTGTGTTGGGCGAACACGTCGATTACTGGGACCAGCTCGGCTGGAAGGATCGTTTTTCCGGCCGGTTGTTCACCGCCCGTCAGCAGACTTACGCTCACGTTCTAGGCGTGGAAGATGTCTACACCCCGCAAATGGTCGTGAACGGGCAGGCCGAGTTTAATGGCGGAGACGCGCAGCGAGCCATCCAACAGGTCCGGCGCGCCGCCGCTCAACCCCACGCCTCCGTGACCCTGACGCGTAAGGACGCTTCCTCACTCGCCCTCAGCGTGACCCGGCTGCCTTCCGGAAGCAAGGAGGTCGAAGTGTCACTCGCCATCACCGAGCGCGATCTGGCAAGTGACGTTCGAACCGGCGAGAATTCGGGACGCCGTTTAGCTCACGCCGGCGTCGTGCGTGCTTTGACGCCCGTGGCCCGGTTTGATCCGCGCAAGACGCCGGACTATTCGGCCGACCTTCCACTCACTTTGCGAGATGACTGGAACCGCGCGAAACTGAACGCAGTAATCAGCGTGCAGGATCGCGGCACCCCACAAATAACCGGCCCGCCAAAGCTCGTGCCTAAAATTCATCCCCCGAGACCGAACGCGCCAAAACCCACGCGC
>JACXTT010008654.1_pt1 | contig 14078 bp, 9 predicted proteins | sample 9270951 | NCBI WGS metagenome assembly JACXTT01 (sample SAMN15532306, study PRJNA645909) | rock metagenome | isolation source: weathered quartz diorite | place: Puerto Rico | collected 2017-06-21 | reverse complement strand
GGGCAGCCGCGGCAGCATCGCCAGCTGCGCGCTGTTCACGCCGTCGGTCTTGGGTGCGGCGCGGCGCCGGAGCGGCAGGCCGCGCAGCGTGACTTCCGCCTGATCGACGCCGGCCAGCCTGGCCTCGGCGGCCGCGGCCGCGTCCGCAGCTTGCTGCTCGGCGGCCTGCTCCTTGCTAAACAACGGATCGCCGAAGCCGATCATGCGCTCGCGCTTGTCGGAGCTCGGGGGCAACTGGCGCAGCGTGCGCAGCGCCGCGGCCGAGGGCACCAGCGTCACCGCATGCGTGCGCGCGAGCCAGGGCACGTCGCGATAGCCGGCGAAGTAGGGCCGGGCGTCGGCGTTGAGCTCCGACGGCGCGGACGGCAGCAGCCCGAGCGGCAACAGCCCGAGTGCGCCATTGGTCGTGACGATCAGGTTCTTCGCCGATTTCCAGCCGGCTTCGACCGGCTTGAGCAGCAGGCCATAGAGCTCGTGGGCCGCCGCCACGTCGAACGGCGGAATGTCGGCGATGGTCGTCGCCTGCGGTTCCAGCGCCTGTCGCAGCTTTTGCACCCTGGTATCGATGTCGCCGGCGCTCGCGGCGATGGCGGCGAAGCCAACCGGGCCGGTCTTGGGCACCGCCCAGACGAAGCTTGCGTCGCGACCGAAGTAGAACGAGAGGAACGCCTCGTCGGCGCGCAGCGTCGCGCGTACGTCGTCGACCGTCGTCGGCGGCGGCTGCACCAGCGCGGAGTAGTTGCGGAACTTGCCGGCGATCTCGCGATTGGCCGCGTCGCGCGCGGCCCGCATCTTGTCGATATCGGCCTGCAGCGTCTTGACCGCGTTGTCGTCGCGCTGTTCCGGCGGCAGCGCCAGCACGTTGTTAAGCAGGCCGAGCTGAGCGCCGATCTGCTTCTCCAGGTCCTGCGCCTTGCGGACGAGCTCGGCGAGCGCCGGATTGGCCGCGACCGAGCGCGCGCTCGAGGCCGCGAGCGCGCGCTGCACCGACTGGCCGCGGACGTTGTCGGCCAGGCGGAAGCTTTCGGTCGCCGGGTCCACGCCGGTTGGATGCTTGGTGCGTGCGAGCAGCGCGATGTAGGACTCGATCACGAGCTGTGCCCTTTGCTCGCGCGCGGCCACGGTCGCGGCATCGTCTTCGTCGGTCTCGCGCGAACGCGCTATCAGGATTGGGATCGCATTCTTGAATTCGCGGAGCGCATCCTCGTCGCGGCCGATGCGCGCCACTCCGATGGCGACGAAACCGCGCGTCAGGGCGGTCTCGATGTGGCCCTCGCCGAAGCGGCCCTTCTGCCGTGCAAGCAGCCGCTCGGCGGCGGCGAGGCCGGCGGTCAGGTTGTTGGAATTGTAGAGCGTGACGATGTGCTCGGGGTTGAGTTGCAGGGCCTCGCGCCGCGCCGGCTCCCACGATTTGGTCGCATCATCAAGCTCGGCGTAGGCTTTCTCCGCGTCGCTCCAACGACCCTGCAAATTGAGTATCGACGCAAGCTGGTTCAGCACCGAGGCATAGTTCTGAGACTCCGTCGGCACACCAAGCACGCGATGGATTTCGATCTGCTGGCGAGTGAGCTGCTCGGCCTCCGCAAATCGCCCTTGCTCGACCAGCATGTTTGCAAGAAAGCCGATGAACTTGGCGGTCTGAAGATGGTACTTGCCGGTTGACTTGAGCCTGCTCAGCAATGCGCGGCGCACATCGACTTCGCCTTCGGCAATGCGCCCTTGCCGCGCCTTCATGCGCCCCTGCGAAGCGATTGCGAAGTCGACGCTAAACTCGAGGGTCCCTCTTGGCGGCGCCAGCTGGTCTAAAGTGTTTATGGTGCGCAATGCTTCGCGCCGCAGGCTTTCTATTCGCCGGAACACCGGCTCGGCCTCGCGATATTGGCCGCGTGCCTCGAACAGTATTGCCTTGCCTCCTTCGATTTCGGCGTCCCACATCGCACGGCGAAAACCAACATAGATGGGCCAGCCGCGCGCCTCCTGCATCAAACTCTGGTTTCGACCGAGATAGGATTCCGCCCGGCTGAAGTCGCCGAGCTGAATATAGGCGTCGGCAATATTTTTGTGGATGATGAACAGCATCCCCTTTGCTCCCGCATTGACGTCGCGAGCCAGCGGCAGCCAGACCTGCAAAGCCTTCTTGGGGTCGCCCATCTGTGCGTGCAGCGAGGCAAGCCGCCACCGGATCATGCTGGAATCCCTGGGCGTTGTTGAGCCAGTTGCGGACTCGACTGCCTTCTCGCAATCACTCAGCGCTTCTTTTAGTCGTCCAAGCCCAATACGAGCATTGCAACGTTCGTAGAGGAATTTGGCCAGCTCGCCTCGGCTGGCGCCGGTCGGTGGCTTGGCGTCGGCCGCCGCTTGTCGTTTTGCGATCGCATCGGGATCGGGCTTTTCCTGATCAAGGATCGCGGTGATATCGGCAATGGTGCGCGGCGGTGCGACAAAGGCGGGGCCCGGTGTTTGCGCCAGTCCCGCGGCGCCGATCCACGGCAGTGTCCCGATCACTGCTGCGGCGCGGACGGCAATGTGCGCGCGACGCAGTTGCTTGCGGAAATTCATGGCTGACCCCCGCGGATGCTGAAAACAAGGATCCTGAACCACGGTCGTCCGCTGACGAGTCTATCGAATCCTGTTCGGCAAGGCCATCGCCTACGTATGTCCGCGCTGAGTCAATCGCGCCGATTTTGGCTTGCAACCCGGACGTCCGATTTGGCCTGACAGCGGCCGTGCGAGCGGACATGGCGGCAGATCCCAAACGTGCCGCAGGCCGACATTCGCGCCCATCTATTCGATGATCCCGTCGGCAGCGCCATGATCGCGCGCCGTCTCATGGCCGGCCGAAGGACGGCGTCGCTTCGCTCGCCTATTGAACCGTGACGTTCTTTTCCCTGATGACGCGGCCCCACAATGCGGTCTCCTCGGCAAAGAACTTGGTGGCGTCGGCCGGCGTGCCGAGCATCGGCTCCAGCGAAAGATTCTTCAGCCGCTCGCTCACCTCCGGGCGCGCCAGGCTCGCGTTGACGTCCTGGTTGATCCTCCCCGCAAGCTCCGGCGGCATGCCGGGCGGGCCGGCCATGGCAAACCACGTCACCGAGCGGAATCCCGGCAATGTGTCGGACACCGGCGGCGCTTCCGGCACGACGGCGGCGCGCTCGGAGCTGCCGACCGCCATGATCCGGATATTGCCGGCGCGATGCTGCGGCACCGAAGTGGTCACCGTGTCGAAGAAGAAATCGATCTGGCCGGCGATCACCGCGTTGAGCGCGGGCACCGCGCCGCGATAGGGCACGTGCACCATCTCGGTGCCGGCGAGCAGATCGATCAGGTTCGCCGACAGATGGCTGGTCGAGCCCGCGCCCTGCGAGGCGAAGGTCACCTTGCCGGGATTGGCCTTGGCATAGTCGATCAGCTCCTTGACGTTCGCGGCCGGCAGATCCTTGCGCACCGCGAGCGCATTGGGCACGCGAACCAGCAGCGCAATCGGCGCGAACTGCGACGGCTCGAACGGCAGATCGCGATAAAGCAGCTTCATAATGGTCAGCGGCGAGGGCGGGCAAAGGAACAGCGTATAGCCGTCAGGCGCTGCGCGGAACACCTGCGCAGCCCCGATCGACATGCCGCCGCCGGGGATGTTCTCGACGATCACGGCCTTGCCCCACTTCTGGCTGAGCTGGTCAGCCACGAGCCGCGCCAGCATGTCGGTGGTCGAGCCGGGGGCATTGGGCAGGACGATCTTGACCAGCCGCGATGGATAGACGTCCTGCGCGAAGCCTTGCGCGGCGCTCAGCACCGTGAACAGCAGGGCCAGCAGACCGCTTCGCATCGCTCGGCGCATCACTGCGCTCCTCAGATTTTTTTGTTTGAGCATGATCTTATCCGAAAACCGGTGCCCACTTTTCGGGATCATGCTCGAATACCGAGACGCGCGAGGCGCGGCAGCACCTCGTCGCAGAAATACGGCACCTCGTTGAGGTAGTTGATGAACGACACCGCGATGCCGCGGAGGCCTGCGCGGGCGATATTGGCCAGCTCCTCGGCGACGCGATCCGGCGTGCCGACGAACGGATAGCCGCCGATCGCCTTGGTCGCATAGTACTGCTGCTGCTGCGCATAGACCTCGGGCGTCACGGTCTGGCGGGTGACGTTCTTCAGCGCCATCATCTGCTCGATCGCGCCCCAGTCGGCATTGTCGACCTGGGCGTGGCGGTAATAGTCGTCGGCCTCCTTTTGCGTCGGGCGGCACACCACCTGGCCGACCGTGTAGACGTCGATCTCGCGGCCGATCGCAAGCGCTGCGCTCTTGATCTCGTCGACCTTCTTGGCGTTGGCGTCGATCGAGTGGCGCGAGTCCACCGTGGCGGTGAAGAAGGCGTCGCAGTTTTTCAGCGCGAAGGACTGGCCGATGCCCGAGCGGCCGGCGTTCATGATGATCGGCCGGGTGTCGCCGAACGGCTTGGGAAAGGCGCGCACGCCCCTGAGATTGAGAAAGCGGCCGGAGAAGTCGAAGTCTTCGCTATCGGTCCAGGCGCGCTTGATGACGTCGAGCCATTCCTGTGCGTAGTCGTAACGGGCGTCGTGCTCGCGCTGGCTCACGCCGAACATCTCGAATTCGCCCTCGTTCCAGCCGACCACCAGATTGATGCCGAAACGGCCTTCCCCGATGTGGTCGACGGTGACGAATTCTTTCGCCGCGATGATCGGATTGAACAGCGGCGCGTGCACCGTGCCGAACACCGTGATACGCCGGGTTGCCGCGAGCAGGCCCGCGGCCCAGGTCACGGTTTCGAGGGTGGAGCCGTGGAAGTTGGTGTCGCCGCCATAGCCTTTCCAGCGGCCGATCGGCAGCATGAAGTCGATGCCGGCCTCGTCCGCCATCTTCGCGAGCTTGAGGCAGTCGGGCCAGCTTGCCGACCAGCGCTCGGGGACTTTCGTGGCGGAGCGGCCCGACGAGCAGTTGGCGCCGAACAGGCCGATCTTGAACGCGTTGGCGTTGTACATCGCCGCGCGCTGTTGCATCGATGCGGTTGGAGCCAGCACTGACGTTTCCTCTGATTGCTATTGAGGTCAGAGGGTAAGCGCAAAGCCGGGCGGCGGTCGAGGGCCCGGGTGCAGGCCTAGTGGTCCGATTCTAACATTCGCATCCCGTTTCAGCAGACACTATTGCGAATGTTAGAATCAAAGGACCACCAGCAGTATTAGGTGCTAGTGGAGCTTTGGATTTGACATTCGCTCACGAGCCCGCGGTTGGCGGGTAGCGAATGTCAAATCCGCTCCACTAGCGCTTCTGGTCGCCGGCTTCCGTCGTGGGCGTGCTGGCCCAGCGCGCCAGCGCCTCGTTGAGGAGCTTGCTGCCGGTCTCGCCCTTTTCGATCGAAAGCACGGCGCGGTGGCTGCTGCCGTAGACGAACGGGATGCCGAGCCACGGCCGGTCCTTGAGGATCTGCATGTTCTGCTGAACATCGAGATCGATCGCCGAGAGCCCGATCAGGAACACGTCCTTGCTGACCTTGACGCGGGTGGCGGCAAGCTGCTGGCCGGAGGCCTCTTCGTTCGGCTTCATCATGATGCCGGCGACGTCAAGCACGCCCTTGGTCGGCGAATTCGCCGGGATGTCGAACTTCAAGTCGATGGTGTGGCTCGCCGGCAGTCCACGAGCGAGATTGCGGCGGATCGTAAGCATGACGGCCATCGGCCGCTCCGGCAGGGCGACCTGGCAGATGATCGCCGCGTCCGCCGCATTGCCGCCCGCGCCGGGATCGGTGCGCCAGACCACCCAGCCCGGATAGCTTTTGCCATTGGGATCGTCGGGATCCTCTTCATAGAGCATCACGCGCTGTGCACCCGGCGGCGCGCCTTTCGGCAATTCGGTTGCGGGCGGCGCCGCCGCCGGTTGAGCAGGCGCCGGGGCAGAGGCACCCGGGGCCGGAAACGGCGGCGCGTCGGACGCAGGCGCGGACGAGGCATTGGGGAAGGCGTCGCCCGGCAGGAACACGCGGATCAGCCGCCAGTCGCCGGACCAGCGGAACAGCAGCACCAGCGGGCGCTTGACGCTGTCGCCGTCCGGCCTGAGATCGACCCGGATTGCAAAGGGGCCGCCGCTGAAGAAGGCGTGGCGAATGCGCAGCAGGTCAAAGCCGCGGCCGGGCCTTGCTTCCATATCCCAGCCGCGGTCATTGAGCCGCGCCGAGCGAATGAGCGCCACCATGGCGCGCTGCGTCGTCAGCGGATTGACGACGCTGTCGGCGGCGGGCTCGCCCGGGCGGCGCGAGCCCAGCATGACGCGAAGATCCTCGCGCAGCCCTTCGCGGACCGGGATCCAGTCGATCCGGCGTTCGAGCCCGATGGCATCTCCCTTGTCCAGCGACGATGACAGGTCGTAGAGCGCGTAGCCCGCCCAGCCGCACCACAGCACCGCCACGAGACACAGCCAGCCCAGCCGGCGCAGCCAGCGTCGCGGTTCCCCGACCTTCACAGGCGCGGGCGGCGGGCGCGGCGGTTCGGGTCGCCGCTCCGGCGCGCGCCGGCCAGGCTTCGGCCGAGGCTCGATCATGACTTCCGGCGACGCCATCGTCAGCGGACTCCGGGGCGGGGGCGAAACGGTTCCCGATGATGCAATAACAATAAGGCGATGCCAAATCGGCGCGCCGCCGCATACCGCCAAGTCTGTCTATAAGTGTGCCTATTGGCCCACCGTAATACCGAGGGTGCGCACCGCGCGGCCGAAGGCGTCCCGTTCGCGGCTCAGAAAGGCCTTCACGTCCTGGCTCTCGCTGGGCTCGACGCCCTGGGCGGCCAGCGCCTCACGTATCTTCGGGTCGGCCAGCGCCTTCAACACCTCGGCGCGGAGCTGCGCCACGATCTCGGCGGGCGTGCCCTTGGGCGCGAGCATCACGGTCCAGCTTGCCAGGTCGAACTCCGGCACGCCGGCCTCCTTGAAGGTCGGCACTTCGGGCAGCGCCGCCGAGCGCTTGTCGCCGGTCACGGCCAGCGGCTTGACCCAGCCCGATGCGATAGCCGGTTTTCCCACCGCGACGCCGCCATAGAACATGTCGAGATGGCCGCCGACCACGTCGTTCACGCCCTGGGCGCCGCCGCGATAGGGAATGTGCGTGACGTTGAGATCGCGGATCCTGTTCATCCAGGCGCCCATGATATGCGGCGGGCTGCCGACGCTGCCGCCGTAGGTGTATTTGCCCGGATTGGCGCGGATGTCGGCGATCAGTTCGGCAAGCGTGTTGGCCTTGACGTTCTTCGACACCATCAGCACCACCGGCACGAGGCCGGTGACGGCGATCGGCTCGAAGTCGTCGATTGCCGAATACGTCGCGGTCTTCGAGATCTGAGGCAGTACTACGGTTTCCGAGGTGTAGCCGACATAGAGCGTGGTGCCATCGGGCTTGGCGCGCAATGCGCTGATGAGTCCGATGGTGCCGCTGGCGCCTGGCCGGTTGATGATGACGAAGGACTGGCCGAGCTGATCGCCGAGCTTCTGCGCCAGCGTTCGCGCCACGAAATCGGTCGAGCCGCCGGCCGCGTAGGAGACGATGATCTCGACACTGCGCGCGGGATACTCTTCCGCCGTGGCGTTCAAGCACGCCAGCGCGGTTGCCCATACGGCGCAGCACAGCCCCTGCAACGAGCGTTGCATATCGGCCTCCATCCATCGCGGCCGTTCTGCTGCGGCCGCTGACGATCGAAAGCTTGGCACCGCGCCCGCGCGCTGCCAAGGGCGCCAAACGACACAGCCTTTACGAATCCAAAAGTCTCGAGCGAGACGAAAGCGGCTAGACCGGCGTGAGCCCGTGCGATGGCATCGCGGCGCGGACATGCGGCTCGAGCAGGAGCTTGATCAGCGCCGCGCCTTGGTTCGGCGCTGCCGCGGATCTGGTGACGCCGGCCGTGAACACCGTGGTCTTGTTGAGCTCATCGGGCAGGGGCCCGACGACCTCGACGCCCGGCACCAGCATGTGCTCGCACAACTGCTGGATCGCGAGCTCGGCCTCGCCGCGCGCGACGAATTCGGCAACCGGGCCGCCGTCGCCGAGCCTGGCTTTGGCTTTGACCGCATCGGCGATGCCAAAGCGCTCGCAGACCTGCACGAAATGCACGCCGCTGGCGGCTCCCGTCGAGGGATCGGTGTAGGCGATGGACCTGGCGGCCATCAGCGCGGCCTTGACGTCGGCGGCGGTGGCGATCCTGGGCTTCGGCGCGCCTGAGCGCACCGCGACGCCGACCACGGACTTCGCGATATTGCGCTCCGAGCCGCCCACCGCGAGGCCATCATCGATCAGGAGCTTCATGGTCTCGGGCGTGACGATCACCACGTCGGCGGTCGCTCCGGCGCGAATGCGCTTTACCACAGTGCCGGCCGGCGCATAGACCGGCGCGAAACTCATGCCCGTCGATTGCCGGAACTCCGGCTCGAAGCGTTCCAGCACGCCCTTGAAGGCGACCGACGCCATCACGTTGAGATTTCCGGCCATGGCGAACCTTCTCTTGGAAAAACATCCGGCCGCGCACGGTCATGCGCGGCCGGGAATGTGGAACGTGCGGCTTAGAGCTTGGTCACCCGCACGTGCAGCAGCGCCGCGCGGCCGCCGCGCACCTCCTTCACGCAGCGCTCCAGCGCCGCGGGTAGGTCATCCGGATTGACGACCTTCTCGCCATGGGCGCCGAACGCTTCTGCGATCTTGGAGAACTCGGCGTTCGGCATGAGGCTGGCCTGGAACTTGTCGGCCGACTTGGCCTCGCCTTGCGGGAACACGCGCAGCGTCGATTCCTTCACCGCCGACCAGCCGGTGTTGTCGAGCAACAGCACCAGGATCGGCAACTTGTACTGCTGTGCCACCGAGAACACCGACGACGGGCCGCCGAAGTAGAAGCCGCCGTCGCCGACCACTTGCACGCACATGCTGTTGGGGGCCGCGAGCTTGGCGCCGAGCGCCACGCCGCCGGACCAGCCAAGCCCGCCGCCGCCGGAGCGAACGCAGGTGTTGGGCAGCGGCCGCGTGAGCTGCACGGCGCAGGCGCCGGCGTTGCGCACGCCTTCGTTGAACACCATGTCCTCGGGCTTGAGCAGCTTGTTCAGCTCCGCGAACAGGTAGTTCGGATTGATCTCGTCCGGCTTGCCCTTGTTGACGGCCATCTTGGCGACGCTCTCGCGCCACGCTTTGCGTTCCGCGCTAAACGCCTCAACGCGCTTGGCTGCCGCTTCCTTGAACTTTGGCGTGGCCTTGGCCTTCAGCGCCTCGAGAAGCTGGCCGAGGATGACGCCGCTATCGCCCTGCATGCGCAGGTTGCCCGGGAACGTCCACATCGGCGAGGCGGCCTTGAGCGTGTCGACGTCGATATGCGCCCAGAACGACTTTTCGTTATGCGATACGTCGGCCGGGAACCACGGCACGTCGACGTCCACCAGCAGGCCAACATCGGCCTTGGGGAGGTGCTTGTTCGGCGAATAGCCGAGGAAGCAGGGGAATTCGTGCGAGATGTTGAAGGTGTAGTTGCCCTCGAACACGGCGATGCCCGCGAACGCCGAGAGCTCCTCGATCAGCTTCGGCGCAGTCTTCGATTGCCCGGCATAGCCGCAGACCAGGATCGGGTGCTCGGCCGCGAGCAGCTTGTCTGCAAGCTGGGCGATCATTGCCGGATCGGCGCCGCCGCTTTGCGGCTGCGCATAGTTGTTGCCGGCGTAGCTGCGGATCTGGTCGCTCGCCCACTTCTCGGTCAGCGTCTCGCGCTGCGCCATGAAATAGACCGGGCCGGCGGGCTTGGTCTCCATGATGGTGTGGGCGCGCCGCAGCGCCTCCTTCACCACCACGCCCGAGGGCAGCGTCCATTCCCACTTCATGTAGGGCCGCACCAGCGCGCCCTGGTCAGTCGGCTCCTGCACGAAGTGCACGTAAGTGTCGCGCGATCCGACCAGCTCGTTGCTCGACGTGTAGGGCGCCTTGCCGGACATCAGCAGCACGGGGACGCGGCTCCGGAACAGGTTGTGCATCGCGTTCGCGGTGTTGGCGGTGCCGACGTCGACATGCACCAGCACGGCCTGGCCGCGGCCGGTCACTGCTGCGTAACCCATCGCCATATGCGCCGCGGTGTTCTCGTGCGGGCACAGCATCACGTTCGGCACCTTCTCGCCGTTCGTCTGCCGCTCCGCCATCGCCTCGATGGTCGGCGCGTGGTCGGTGCCGAAGTTGCAGAACAGATGCTCGATGCCGAGCTCGTTCAGGCCCTCGATGAAGTAATAGGCCGTGGAATGCTCGGGCGCGTTGCTGATCTTGGCGGCGGGCTGGGACATGGACTGATACCGATGGTTATGGGTTATGGGGGCAAAAGCCGGTTTCCTCGGGCCGCACTGTGCGATGTCGAAGGGGGGAGATTCAAGCCGATATCCGGCAGTGGGTGGCCGCAAATTTGCTCTATCTCCCTCGCCCAGGCTGGAGAAAGTCCGCTTTGGAACGGAAAAGCGGACATCATCTGCTCGTGGAGGCGCACCCGTTTTTGCCCCCAAAACGGCCATCGACTCTTCCCTTCCAGCGCTCCACCCTAATTCGCTACGATGCTTCGTCGGCCTCGGAGGCGCATGTGAGGCGTCGGGACTTCATCACGCTTTTAGGCAGTGGCGCGGTGGTCTTGCCGGTGGCTGCGCGTGCACAGCAAGACCAACGTGTGCGACGCATCGGTGTGCTGCTGTCCGTAGCCGCAGACACTGCCGGATATCAGGCCGGTATTGAGGCGTTCCAGCAAAGGCTGGCGCTGTTGGGCTGGGCCAACCTGCGAATCGACGTTCGGTGGGGCAATGCCAGTACCGCCGAAATTCACCGACACGCGGCGGAGTTGGCTGCGCTTGCCCCGGACGTCATTCTGGCCTCAGGCACCTCGACTGCGGGACCGCTGCTGCAAGCGACTCGCACCGTGCCGATCGTTTTTGCGCTCGCTGTCGATCCGGTCGGTGCTGGTTTGGTCGACAGCCTGGCGCGGCCGGGCGGTAACGCCACGGGGTTCACCCAGTTCGAATACAGCCTGAGCGGGAAGTGGCTGGAGTTGCTCAAGCAGGTCGCGCCAAGTGTGACGCGAGTTGCGGTCCTTCGGAATGCCGCCATTGCCTCCGGCCCTGCCCAATTCGGCGTTATCCAGGCGATGGCGCCCTCAGTCGGTTTGGAGGTAAGCCCGGTTAATATGCGCGACGCGTCCGAGATGGAGCGCGCTGTCACGGAGTTCGCGCGCTCCTCGAACGGCGGTCTGGTCGTGACGGCGAGTGGCTTGGCGCGGCAACGTCGCAGCTCGATCCTGACGCTGGCGGCGCGACACAAACTGCCTGCAGTATACCCCGAACGATCTTGGGTAGCCGCCGGCGGTCTGATCTCGTATGGGCCCGACTATGTCAATCAGTTCCGAGAAGCGGCCAATTACGTTGACCGTATCCTCAAGGGTGAAAAGCCTGCCGACCTGCCGGTTCAGGCGCCGACCAAATACGAACTGGTCATCAACCTCAAGACCGCCAAGGCGCTGGGTCTCACCGTTCCATCCACGCTGCTCGCTCGCGCCGACGAGCTCATGGAATAGTGTGGCGACTTGTCCGCGGTTTCTCTACGCCGGCACCGCTTCCGCGGCGGGCACGCGCTTGACCTGATGGGCCTGCAGCCGCGGCAGCACGTCTCTCCCGAAGCGGCGGATCTGCTCCAGGAACACGTCATGCGCCATGGCGCCGACGTTCATGTTGAGCAGCAGGCTGTTGGCGCCCATGCGCTCGGCGCCTTCGATCAGGTTGTCGGCGACATCCTTGGGTGAGCCCCAGGACAGCTCGCCCTTGTCGATCTTGCGCTCGATGTCGGCCATCGTGGTCTTCTGCATGCCCTCGCGATCGACGCCGACGCCGACGCGGTTCTCCGGCCGGATGTGGTCCATCGACGATGACGACAGGTAGCCGGTGCCCTTCGGCGACGACGCCTTCTCCAGCGAGCCGTGGTGCCACAGCGTATGCACGAAATAGAGATAGAACGGGCTGTATTCCTTGATCGCGGTCTCGCGGTCCTTCGCCACATAGGCGTCGGTGAAGTAGCACATGTGCTCCGGCGTGATGGTGTTGCCGTGGGCGTGAAGCTGCTTGGCGTAATAGCTGACGATGTCCTGGGTGAGCCCGCGATGATGATCGGGGATCACGGCGCTGAAGTTATGCTTGCCGGCCCATTCGATGGTTTCCTTGGAGCCGGTGAACGGCACCCACACCGGCGGATGCGGCTGCGTGTAGGGCCTGGGCCAGATCGCAATGTCCTTGTAGGACCAGAACTTGCCTTCGTAGGAGAACTTCGGCTCGGTCCAGGCCTTGAGGATGATGTCGACGGCTTCCTCGAAGCGGGCGCGCGATTCACCCATGGAAATGCCATAGACGTTGTATTCGCGCGGCACGCCGCGGGCGAAGCCCGAGAGGATGCGCCCGCGCGACATGGTGTCGGCCATGGCGAGCTCCTCGGCGATGCGCAGCGGATTGTGCAGCGGCACGAGGTTGCCGAGCATCAGGAACTTCAGCTTCTTGGTGCGCTGCGCCGCCACCGCCGCCATCATGTTCGGCGAGTTCATCAGCCCGTGCGGCGTGGTGTGGTGCTCGTTCAGGCCGACGCCGTCGAAGCCGAGCCGGTCCATCTCCTCCCAGGCCCGCAGATGCTGCTCGAAGGTCTCCGCCGCGACCTCGCGGTCGTAATGATCGTTGCCGAGCGGATAGGGCAGGTACTTGGTCTGCTTGTATTGGTCGAAGTGCTTGCCGTAGGCGAGCAGGTCGAAGATGAACACTTTCATAGTCGGTTCCTAAGACGTTGAATCCGTCAGCCGCGCGGCTTTCTGATCTCTTCGGCTGAATTGATCGTGGCATGCAAGTTCCGTGCATATTCCACGGCGCCCGCGGTCGGCATGTCGGGGCCGGTGCGGATGTATTCTTTTGCACTCGTGAGTGAAATCCGCGGCGCCTTCAGCATCGCGGCGGTGAGCTTGTCGACGTGGCTGTCGAGCTGCGCCGCCGGCACCACGTCGCTGACGATGCCGTAGGACAGCGCGCGCTCGGGCGTCACCTCGAACGTCGAATAAACCAGATAGGACATGGCTTTTCGCGGCACGCGGTCGACGAAGGACGACATCACCATGGTGGGCATGATCTGGTGCGCCATCTCGGGCACCGAGAAGGTCGCCTTGTCGCTTGCGATGGTGATGTCGCAGGCGGCAGCGATGGCGCAGCCAAAGCCGTGCGCGCCGCCCTGCACCACGGCGATGATCGGGATCGGGCAGCTCCGCATCGCCCCATAAGCATCGAACACCACGTCGGAGAAATTCCTTCGCGTAAAGGCGGTCGGCTCGACTGCGGGCCGCGACCCCATGCCGGCGCGGCCGACGCAGAAGTCCTTGCCCGAGCCGCGCAGCACCACGATGTCGGAGGTCTTGCCGGCCTCGCTGATCATCTTGGTGAGGCGGATGACCATGTCGTCGGTCACGGCATTGCCGCGGTCCGGCGCGTTGAGCGTGATGCGGAGGATCGGTCCGTCCTGCTTCACCAGAATATCGTCAGCCATTTCGTTCCTCCGTTCGGCCCGCTACATGGCCGCCTTCTTGCCGTCCCGGATCGCGCGCCACACCCGCTCCGCGGTCAGCGGCATTTCCAGGTGCGTCACGCCGTAGTCCGATAGCGCATCCACCACGGCGTTGACCACCACCGCCAGCGCAGGGGTGGTCCCGCCTTCGCCGCCGCCGCGCACGCCGAGCGGATTGCCAGGCGCCAGCGTTTCCGACAGCTCGGTGGTGAAGGACGGCAGCATGTCCGCCCGCGGCATGGCGTAGTCCATCATCGAGCCGGCCAGGAGCTGCCCGCTCGCCGGGTCGTAATGGGAATGCTCCCACATCGCCTGGCCGACGCCCTGCACGATCGCGCCATGGGTCTGGCCGTGGAGAATGAGCGGGTTCACGGCCCGGCCGACGTCGTCGATCGCGGTATAGGCGACGATCTCGGTCAAGCCGGTGTCCGGATCGACCTCGACCTCGCAGACCGCGCTGCCAAACGGAAATGCCGCGATCAGGATCAGGTCGTCGCA
>JACXTT010008653.1_pt1 | contig 14079 bp, 12 predicted proteins | sample 9270951 | NCBI WGS metagenome assembly JACXTT01 (sample SAMN15532306, study PRJNA645909) | rock metagenome | isolation source: weathered quartz diorite | place: Puerto Rico | collected 2017-06-21 | reverse complement strand
CGGCCTTCAGGGCCTCGTCAACCGAGAACGCGGGGATGCCGCGCGGAACCGGCACATTGTATTTGCGCAGGATTTCCTTGCCTTGATACTCATGGATATTCATGCGTGTTTCCTTTCGGTAGGCGTAAAAGGGTAGATAAAACAGAGGAATCTCAAGCGGCGAACTCTCTCGCCTGTGGGCTGACCATGACGTTCAGCCCGAAGTGCCAGTTGGCCGGCTGGCCGGGGCGTCGTCTTCGCGCACGGCCACGTTGGTATCCGCGCGCTGCGCTGTCTGGGGGGACGACGCCTGGGCGCCGGCTTTGGGCTTCGGCTGGTGACCATACCAGCGCGGGTAAAACTGGCGAACCACCTCGCCCTCGAAGTGCAGGGCATGGCAGCCGTGCAACTGGTAAGGCGGTTCGGAATGGGTGTCGTCGGCGCCGTCGCGGATGTGGAAGACATCGCCGGCAAAGGCCTGGATGGCGGCGGTGGGCAGCACACCGGCCAGCTCGGTCAGGTGCGTGCAGCCCGATACGCCTGCCAGCCGTTCGCGCACGGCCTTGCGGAAGCCCTTCATCAGGTTCAGGCCGATCAGCTTGCGGTACGCCGGGCCGATGGTGTCGCAATAGCCGGGGTACGGAACCCAGTCGGAGCACGCCTGCGCATCGACCACGTTCATGCGCAGGTCGATCGTCACGCGCAGTAAGAGGTCGTGCAGCGGCTGGCCGATCGGACGCACGCCCCCGCCGGCCAACTCGATCTCGCGCGGCTTGGTGTCCGTCAGCCGGGCCTCGATGTCCCACAGGCCGTCTTCCCGCAGATACGCCTCGGCCGTGATGGCACGGCGATGACGCAGGGTACGGTTGACAGGCGGGGACAGAGGCATGACACCAAATAAAACGGGGGCAATGATCGGGGTGGCCAAAACCGCCTGGTGCGGCATGGCAACCGGTCGAGCGGCTGGGTGGCAATCCCCGGTGGTTACCAGTCGGGGCGGCCGTCGGCCTGCTTCGTGGAAAAACCCAAGGAGTTTAACATGCCGGACCGCTTTGACCGGGATCATCTGGCGCCCCGGAATGTCGCCGCCGGATTGTTGGCCAACGTCTTGCCCCGCTCCACGGCCGCGAGCGGGCGGCGTGGCGCGGATTGCGACGAACGTTGAGCACGGCGCGGTGGTGTCGCCATTGGCTGGCACGCCGCCTGCCGGTAGCGAATACACCTGACGGCAGCACAGGTATGCGCACCAACAAGGGGCGCATGCACCACGCAAACACAACGCCTACGCGCCGGCGTCAACCGTCTGAGTCGCTGTAGCCGCCCTCATCGTCATCCGCCCCCTGGATCACCTTGCCAACCACGGCGCGGGAAAAGCCTCGCGCCATCATGAAGCGGATTTGCTTCGCGCGCGCCTCGGGCGTTTGCGGAGCGGCGCCAAAGCGCTTGCGCCAGACCTCGCGCGCGCGTTCGAGCTCCGTGGCGTGCAGGCGCTCCTTCAACTCGCCCAGTTGTTCGCTGCCCAGTTGATGGGTCTTGGCCTCCTGCATGACACGCGCCGCCCCGTAGCGGCTGGCGCGCCGGTGCACCAGGCTGTCGACGAAGCGCGCATTGGACAGCCAGTTCTCGCGCTCCAGCGCATCGAGCAATGCCTCCAGCTGCTCCGCGGATTCCGCATGCGGCGCCAGCTTGCGCGCCAGTTCCACGCGGCTGTGTTCCCGGCGGGACAGGTAGCCGACGGCACGGGCCTTCAGCGAAAGCGGTGGACGTGTGGCCATGAAACGCAATCAAGACTCGGATTCATATGAAAAATTGCCCCCACGCTCCGCCGCTTTGCGGGTCGCTGCCCCCCGAGGGGGCATTTTCATCTTGGGACGGCCCTGCGATGAAAGAAAGGCCGCCGCACCTGCATGCGACGGCCTTCTGGCGTTTCCAGCGCGCCGGACGCGCGCCGCCGGTCAGTCTTCCACCGACGCGGTAGCCAGCGTATTGTTCAGCGGCGCCACGCCGAGAGCCTCGCGGACCTTGTTCTCGATTTCCTCGGCAATGTCCGGATTCTCGCGCAGGTATTCGCGCGCGTTGTCCTTGCCCTGGCCGATCTTGTCGCCGTTGTAGCTGTACCAGGCGCCCGCCTTTTCGACGATCTTGGCATCCACGCCGAGATCGATGATCTCGCCCTGGCGGGAAATGCCCTGGCCGTAGAGGATGTCGAAGAAGGCTTCGCGGAACGGCGGCGACACCTTGTTCTTGACGACCTTGACCTTGGTTTCATTGCCGATCACTTCATCGCCCTTCTTGATGGAGCCGATGCGGCGGATGTCCAGGCGCACGGAGGCGTAGAACTTCAGCGCGTTGCCGCCGGTGGTGGTTTCGGGCGACCCGAACATCACACCGATCTTCATGCGGATCTGGTTGATGAAAATCACCAGGCAGTTGGTGCGCTTGATGGTGCCGGTCAGCTTGCGCAGCGCCTGGCTCATCAGGCGGGCCTGCAGGCCGGGCAGCGAGTCGCCCATTTCGCCCTCGATTTCCGCCTTGGGTACCAGGGCGGCCACCGAGTCGATGACGATCAGGTCGATCGAGCCCGAGCGCACCAGCGCGTCGGTGATTTCCAGCGCCTGCTCGCCGGTGTCCGGCTGCGAAATCAGCAGTTCGCCGACGTTCACGCCCAGTTTGCCGGCGTAGTTGACGTCGAGCGCGTGCTCGGCGTCGATGAACGCGCAGGTGCCGCCCAGCTTTTGCATCTCGGCCACCACCTGCAGCGTCAGGGTGGTCTTGCCCGACGATTCCGGGCCGTAGATTTCGACCACACGGCCGCGCGGCAGGCCGCCAACGCCCAGTGCAATATCCAGGCCGAGCGAGCCGGTGGACACCACCTGGATGTCCTGTTCGACCTCGCCGTCACCCAGGCGCATGATCGAGCCCTTGCCAAACTGCTTCTCGATCTGGGAGAGCGCGGCGGCAAGCGCCTTTTGCTTCTCGGCGCTCACGCCGGCACCCGCCTTCTTGTCGTCCATGGTCGTCCTTCAGTCAATGGTGTATAAATAGGCCGCATACGGCGCGGCGCCTGCTTTTCCGGGCCAGAGGCCATTTCAGGATGATACCGGCGCGGGCCGATCCGGGCGCCGGTGCAATGCCGGTATGCCCTGGGTTACGCCCTTGGGTATACACCCTTGGTGTCATGCTGAAACAGCCTGTCTTCATCAGGTCCATCAGGATTCGCCAGGCCAAAAGCGCCAGACCCGACGGAATGTGCGGGTACTGTATAAAAAAACAGTATGGTTGGCAAGTCCCGCCGTCTCAATGTTGCGGCAATGGATCGTGCCGGCCCAGGTGGAGACAACCATGCGGATTCTGATTGCCGAAGATGACGACGTGCTGGCGGACGGACTGACGCGCTCGCTGCGCCAGTCCGGCTATGCCGTCGACCACGTCACCAACGGCGTGGAGGCCGATTCGGCACTTTCCACGCAGACCTTCGACCTGCTGATCCTGGACCTGGGCCTGCCGCGCATGCCCGGCCTGGAAGTGCTCAAGCGCCTGCGCGCCCGCGGCGCGATGCTGCCGGTGCTGATCCTGACCGCCGCCGACGGCGTGGACGAGCGGGTCAAGGGGTTGGACCTGGGCGCCGACGACTACATGGCCAAGCCCTTCGCCCTGTCCGAACTGGAAGCGCGCGTGCGCGCGCTGGTTCGCCGCGGCGCAGGCGGCGGGGCCACGCTGATGAGGCACGGACCGCTGGCGTTCGACCAGGTCGGCCGCGTGGCCTTCCTGAACGACCAGATGCTGGACCTGTCGGCGCGCGAAGTGGGCCTGCTGGAGATCCTGCTCACCCGCAGCGGCCGCCTGGTGTCGAAAGAGCAGTTGGTGGACCACCTGTGCGAATGGGGCGAGGAAGTCAGCAACAACGCCATCGAGGTCTATGTGCACCGACTGCGCAAGAAGATCGAGGTCGGCGGCATCCGTATCGCCACGGTGCGCGGACTGGGCTATTGCCTTGAGAAGTTCCAGCCGGCCGCCGTGTCCGCGCATGGCTGATCGCACCCCGCCATCCCGCATGCCCCGATGAGCCTGTTGCATATGCCCTGGCGGCGCACGCCGGCCCGGCAGCCCGCCCCTTCTTCGCCGCCTTCCCCGCCGCCCGATCCGCAAGCGCAGGCCGCCGAGGACGCGGCGCTGGCCGCCGCGCTGCCTCACCTGGAAGACAGCGCGGCACAGCCCGCACCGCGTTCGCTGTTCGGCGAAATCCTCGACTGGATGCTCGCGCCGCTGCTGCTGCTGTGGCCGATGAGCATTGCCGTGACATACCTGGTGGCCAAGTCGATCGCCAACGGGCCGTTCGACCGCGCGCTGGAGGCCAGCGCGATCGTGTTGTCGCAGCAGGTGCGCGAGGTCAACGGCCGCGTCACGCTGCAACTGCCGTTGTCGGCGCGCGAGATTCTGCGCGCCGACGAGAGCGACAATATCTACTATCAGGTGGTGGGCAAGCGCGGCGAGTATGTCGCCGGCGACCACGACCTGCCGCTGCCCGCCGAGGGCGACGAGGCGCATGCCGGGCTGGTCTCGCTGCGCGACGACCGCGTGGCCGGCAACGACGTGCGCGTGGCCTACACCTATGTCGAACTGAAGGCGGCCGACGGCACGCAGCCGGTGCTGGTGCAGGTCGCGGAGACGCTGGACAAGCGTGCGCGGCTGGCTAACGAAATCATCAAGGGCGTGATCCTGCCGCAGTTCGTGATCCTGCCGCTGGCCGTCGTGCTGGTGTGGTTCGGGCTCTCGCGCGGGCTCTCGCCGTTGACGGCGATCCAGCAACGCATCCGTGCCCGCAACCCGGGCGATACCAGCCCGATCGACGAGCGCGCCGCGCCGCAGGAGATCACGCCGCTGGTGGCGTCGTTCAACGACCTGCTGGCGCGCCTGGACTTGTCGGTGCAGACGCAGAAGCGCTTCATCGCCGACGCCGCGCACCAGATGAAGACGCCGCTTGCCGGGCTGCGCATGCAGGCCGAACTCGCGCAGCGCGAGCAGTCGCCCGAGGAACTGCGCCGCTCGCTCGCGCAGATCGCCGGCAGCTCGGAACGCACCGCGCACCTGGTCACGCAACTGTTGTCGCTGGCGCGCATGGAAAACCTGGCGGGCAGCGGCGGCATGGCGCAACTGGACCTGGCCGCGCTGGCGCGCGAGGTGGTCAAGGACTGGCTGCCGCGTGCGTGGGCGCGCAACATCGACATGGGCCTGGACGCCGACGACCATCCGGTGATGGTGCAGGGCAACCGCCTGATGCTCACCGAGATGCTCAACAACCTGCTGGACAACGCGATCCGCTACACCCCGCCCGGCGGGCACGCCACGGTACGCGTGAGCGCCGATGCGTTCGAGCCGTTCGCCTACCTCGATGTGGAGGACACCGGCCCCGGCATCCCGCCCACGGAGCGCGAGCGGGTCATGGAACGCTTCTACCGCGTGCTCGGCACCAACACCGAAGGCAGCGGGCTCGGCCTCGCCATCGTGCGTGAGATCGTGCAGCAGCACGGCGGCGAGGTTGCCATCTCCGATCATGTCTACCAGGCCGAGCCGCGCCTGGCGGGCGCGCGTTTCCGTGTGACACTGCGCCGCCCGTCTGACGTGGCGCCCGCCTGACCCACTACGCAACATGAGCCAGCCCCCCGACACCCAGCCCGCGCCGCCCAACCCCGAGCGCCTCGCGTGGCGGCGCAACCTGCGCTGGATCGCCGCCCTGCTTGTGGTCTGGTTCGTGGTGACCTTCGTCGTGAGCTGGTTCGCCCGCGAGTTGACCTTCAACTTCCTCGGCTGGCCGTTCTCGTTCTGGGTCGGCGCGCAGGGTGCGCTGATCGTCTACGTGCTGATGGCCGCGTTCTATGCCTGGCGCATGAACCGGGCAGACGACGAGGCCGCCGCCCCGCCGCCGGACGACACCCCACTTCAGCAGGCCTCCCGCAGCGCGCGGCGCGATGCTGCATAGCACGAAGCCCGCAAGCGGCCGGCGCCATGCCGCGATTGCCCGGCGGCTGCCGCGGCGCAGCATCCCGCGTGCGACCTCGGCCTAGCGTATACCCCCATCATTTTGGCGTCTTGCGCGGCATTTCTGTCAGAACGCAGTAAGTTTCGCCTCCCACAATCCATGCAACTTCGGCGCCCCGGCTGGCGCTGCGTGTGCATCGTGCACGTGGCCGCCGGCGATCCGGAGACCCTTACGACAGATGAGGAGACAACATGGCTAACGCGCAGAACGTAGCGGTGCCGGGAGGCGGCACACAGAACACACCTATGACCAAGGAAGAGAGGAAGGTGATCCTGGCTTCCTCGCTTGGTACGGTGTTCGAGTGGTATGACTTTTACCTGTACGGCTCGCTGGCGGCCGTGATCGCCAAGCAGTTCTTCGCCGGGCTGGACCCGACTTCCGCATTCATCTTCGCGCTGCTGGCCTTCGCCGCCGGCTTCATCGTGCGCCCGTTCGGCGCACTGGTGTTCGGGCGACTGGGCGACATGATCGGGCGCAAGTACACCTTCCTGGTGACGATCCTGATCATGGGCCTGTCGACGTTCATCGTCGGCCTGCTACCCGGCTACAACACCATCGGCTGGGCGGCCCCGGTGATCCTGATCTTGCTGCGCATGCTGCAGGGCCTGGCGCTCGGCGGCGAGTACGGCGGCGCGGCCACCTACGTGGCCGAGCACGCCCCGCACGGCAAACGGGGAGCCTACACGGCATGGATCCAGACCACGGCCACGCTGGGTCTGTTCCTGTCGCTGATCGTGATCCTGTTGTGCCGCGAACTGACCGGCGCGAACTTCGATGCCTGGGGCTGGCGCATCCCGTTCCTGGTCTCGATCCTGCTGCTGGCCATGTCGGTGTACATCCGCCTGTCGATGAGCGAATCGCCGGCGTTCCAGCGCATGAAGGCCGAGGGCAAGACCTCCAAGGCACCGCTGACCGAGTCGTTCGGCCAATGGCGCAACCTGAAGATCGTGCTCCTGGCGCTGGTGGGCCTGACCGCCGGCCAGGCCGTGGTCTGGTACACGGGCCAGTTCTACTCGCTCTTCTTCCTGACCCAGGTGCTCAAGGTCGACGCGAAAACCGCCAACCTGCTGATCGCCGGGGCGCTGGTCATCGGCACGCCGTTCTTCCTCTTCTTCGGCTCGCTGTCGGACAAGATCGGCCGCAAGTGGATCATCATGCTGGGCTGCGCGCTCGCGGTGCTGACCTACTTCCCGCTGTTCAAGGCGCTGACGCACTACGCCAACCCGGCGCTGGAGCGCGCGCAGCAGACCGCGCAGATCGTCGTCACGGCCGATCCGAAGCAGTGCTCCTTCCAGGGCAGCCCGATCGCGCGCGAGATCGATTTCCGCAGCTCGTGCGATATCGTCAAGCGCACGCTGGCGCAGGCCTCGGCCAGCTATGAAGTGGTGCAAGCCCCGGCCGGCACGACCGCCACGGTGAAGATCGGCGACAAGGAGATCCCGGCGCTCAACGCCACGCTGGTTCCGGCCGGACACAGCTTCGACGACGCCAGCAAGAAGCAGATCGCCGCGTTCAAGAAGCAGGTGAGCGAGGCCATGTCCGCCGCCGGGTACCCGACCAAGGCCGATCCGGCGCAGATGAACACCGCCATGGTGCTCGTCATCCTGGTGATTTTGGTGATCTACGTGACCATGGTCTACGGCCCGATCGCCGCCATGCTGGTGGAAATGTTCCCGACCCGGATCCGCTATACCTCGATGTCGCTGCCCTACCACCTCGGCAACGGCTGGTTCGGCGGCCTGCTGCCCACCATCACCTTCGCGCTGGTGGCGCAGAACGGCAACATCTACTACGGCCTCTGGTATCCGATCATCATCGCCGCCATCACCTTCGTCATCGGCGCGCTGTTCGTCCGCGAAACCAAGGACGTGGACATTTACGCCCACGACTGAAGGCGCAAGTCTTGCGGCGGGTCTTGCGCAGACCCCGGGCAATGACAAAAAAGGCAGGCCAGACGGCCTGCCTTTTTTTTCGGGCTGCCCCGCCCGTGCCCGGACGCCTTCATCATCTTTTTCTCAAAGGTGTTGACAGCAAGAAACACACAGGTATAATTGCGGTCTTCGTTGGCGAATTAGCTCAGTCGGTTAGAGCGACGGAATCATAATCCGCAGGTCCGGGGTTCGAATCCCTGATTCGCCACCATCTATTTGAAAAGCCGCGATCCCGCAAGGGTTCGCGGCTTTTTGCTTTGGCAAGCCACGACAGGTGTCGCACACGGAGGCCTTGAGGCTGGCGACTTCCTGCAGCAGTCGCGACATGGGACGATGTTCGTGTTCCGGCGACGCTCCCCTTGATCTGGTGTCCGCATTTGGACGGGCGAAACGCTACCGCGACCATACCCAAGCGTCGAATACACCCCACTCACCGAACTGGGGGCGTCCTGCGGACGCGGAGCTTCCCGTGCGGCCAGCAAACCCGGCAAGCTCCCTCCGCAGTCGGCGATTGACGCCGACCTCTCGCAAAGCAGAGCAAAGCAAAGCCCGCGAACCCAGCCCGCCTACTTCAGCCTTTCGACATCCGGCAGCTTCCATTCCTTCTCGAAGAACGGCTTTTCGGGCCCGTAGAGACGGAACAGCAACTCGAACTTGCGCTGCGGATCGGTCGGCACCCAGTTCGCCTCCTTGCCGGGCGGCGCCTTGGGGCCGAAATACACGTCCACGCTTCCGTTGGCATTCTTCACAACTCCGGTGCTCGTCGAGGCGACGCTCGCGCGTGGCAGATGGCGAATCAGCGCATGGGTGTCGCGATCGTAGGCCGTGGCGGACCAGTACTGCTTCACCGGCGCGTTGGCCGGCACCGTCAGGCGATAACGCTTGCCGCCATCGAAATCCTTGCCGTCCTTGTCCTTGTTCACCATCAGGTAGAACTGCGCGGTGCCGATACGCTTGATGCCGGTGAAGCCGAGCGTGTAGGTCACGCCGCGCGCGTCGACCGGGTATTCGTCGGGATTGCCATAGCCGGTTGAAACGGCCCGCACGACTTCAGGCATCGCGGCAGGGAACCAGCGGTACTCCGGCACCATGCGATAGAAGCCGGCGTCATAGCGGGCGGCCAACTCTGCATGCGCTTGCCTGGCGGAGGCATCGAGGGCCTTCTCCATCGAGGCATCGGGCTGGTACGGCTTGCCTTTCTCGATACCCAGCGACCTGAGCTGGTCGATCATCACGCGGTCGCGCTGAATCCACGGCTCCTTCTGCACCACGTTGTTCAGCGTCTTGAAGAAGCTCGCGTTGTAGCGGATCGTGGAGTCGAAGAGGACGTCGTAGGCATCCACGAAGCGCGTCGGTGCCGGATTTTCCGCCTGCGACAGCGGATAGACCCGGATGCGTTTGCCATAGACGACCGAACGGGCGATGTCGGCATCGCTGTGACTGGCCAGATTGGCGCGCATCAGGGCAAAGCCGCCGTAGGTGTCGGAACGCAGCACGATATAACCATCGGGCGGCGTGCCCTGGTAGTCCGGTGGCAGAATCAGGTATTTGCCGCCCTTGCCCTTGTCGGCACCCTCAGGCCCGGCATCCTCCAGCGGCATCTGCCACGTGGTGACGATGTTGGCCGCCAGCGAACCGCCCTCGGTTGGCGGAATGTCGATGACCAGCGGCCCGGCTGTCTTCGTGTTAATGAAGGTCATGAAGTAGATCGAATCCGGATTGGGCGTCAGTGTCTGGTTTTTCCAGCTGACCGGCCTCGACCAGTAGACGACCTCGTTCTCCTTCGCCTGGGTGCTGTTGAGCATGGCCTGCAGCATCAGTTCGGTATTCACCGCCGGCATGCCCCAGATCACGGCCTCGACGGCGCGCCGTTCGATCACGCGCTGGCCCGGCTCCCCAGGCGTGGCGGCCAGCAGCTGCGTGGTGCTGGCGGCAAGCGAGAGCAGACCGATTGCGAGCGTTCTTGACATGGTCATCTCCTTGCTCACTTCACCACCTCGAAATCGCCGGGCTTCCAGCTCTTGTCGAACGCGGCCGGCTCGGGGCCATAGATGCGGATGTAGGCGAACCATCCCTTGCCGGGCGTGGTCTTGATCCAGCGCCCCTCCTTGCCCGCCGGTGCCGTCGGGCCAACGTAGAGGTCCAGCGGCGCGTCGGTGGGCACGCCCTTGAGCTCGAACAGCGAACGCAGGGCGGCCTTGTCCTGATCGGTCTGTACCTGGGAGCGAGTCGCGCTGTCGTAGATGGTCACCGACCAGAACAGCTTTCCGGGCACGGGCTGCGGAATGGTCAGCTTGTAGTTCTTGCCGCCGTCCAGGTACGCTCCGGAGCCATCACGAACGGCCATCCAGTACAGCGACCCGGCCCCCGCGGAGCGGCGGAACATGGCCGGCGACGTGACAATGGCCTGCGCGAACCAGCGGTCGCGCGCTTCCAGGTCCATGCCGGCAGGCGTCTCGAACTGGGCGCTGCCGGGCGTGAGCCCCACCCACTCCCACTTGCGATCGGGCCAGTTGACGCGATCGGCGCGGGCGCTGTCGAATGCGGACACGAGCATCTGGTCGCGGCCAACCTTGGCGGCGCGTTCGAGAATCTCCTTCATGCGCGCGTCGGGGTTGAAGGGCTTGCCCTTCTCGATGCCCAACTCGGCAAGCAGGCCGTACATCGGCAGAAACTGCGGGACGATCTTTTCCTCGTTGAGGATCCGGTGCAGCACTTGCCAGAACTGGAGGTTGCCTTCCCAGCGCAACGACGAGCTGTCCATCCGCTTGTCGCTGGTGTCGACGATCGTCAGCGGCTTCGGCTGCCCGGCCGAAGCAAGCGGGTAGATCTTGACCGCCCGCAGCGCATTGAGCGCCCTGGGAACGTCGCCGCCCACCGGCAATGCGCGCACCGCGAACAGGTTCTTCACCGACGGCGAGTAACCAACCTGGTAGCCCTTCGGAATCGCGCCCTTGTAGCCGGTCGGCACCACCAGGTGCTTGCCGCCCTTGCCAGCGTCCGGCCCCGGAATCCCAAGATCTTGCACCCATCCCTGATTGTGGTCGTCCACCAGGCCAATATACGGGCCGGGCGGCAACTCAATGACAACAGGGCCCTGACTCAGATCGATGACGGCCGAGCCATATGGCGTGTCGGAGTTGAGCGTGAAGCCGACCTGGCGCGGCCCTGCTGCCGCCATCCCCCAGGCTTCTCCATCCTTGATCCCCAGTTCGCGGTTACCGTTGAAGATGCCTTCCACCGAGACCGTCGGATACCAGAAGCGATAGGCCGTGACGGCACGCTGGAAGTCCGCGTCGCCGCGTGCGAGCTGCGTCGTCTGCGCGGAGGGATAGCCACGCTCGAAGATATAGGTGGGCGCGTTCTGCGCCAGGCAGGATGCGGAAACCGCCAGGCCCAGAACAGACAACAACAGGCGGGGACGTGCCATAGTGTTTCTCCGTGAGAGATGGATCAATGCCTGGAGGACTTGCCCTGAATTCTGGCAAGTGGAAGATCGGAAAAAGTTGTGCCGTCGACGGCTGGTCCGCCCGGGCGGCAGCCTGGCCCGGCTGCAGTCGGTGTCGTTGCCGTCGGAATCGTCAGCAGCGATCCGACGCCGAGTGGTATCCCTTCGGTGCCAAGCAGTAGGACACCGATATCGGTATGGGTAAGGCTGCCATGCGGTCGGGGCGAGTCACGGTTCTGGATAGAGATAGAGGCCGCCTGGTTGAGCGGCTTGTTTTTCTTGTGGGTACCGTCGGCCTTGCTCCGGGAGATCGACGCATGCATCAGTCCTGCCACGCGCGGCAGGCCGGCAATGGCACGGAACACAACAGCCCATACCGGTCGATTGACGCGCATGACTTCCTAACGTAGCCCGGCTTTTCTTGCTGGCCTTGCCTGCGGCAACGCCTGGAGACAGAAGCTCGGGCCAGCATATCGCAGCGCCCCAGCTACATGCGCCCGTTCCGTACTAAGAATTTTCGATGGGTGATTTAAGCGGAATGAACCCGGGCTGGCTTCCGACATTCCACGGACTCCGACAGGAAGGCTCGCCACGGATTACCGACCGGATGCACGAAGAACGCGACAAGTAACGCCAACGTGCATCCGGTTGCGCAGCGCGAGCCGACCGTTCGGACGACACGACCGGTGACGATGCGGCAGCGAATTCCGGATTGTGCAAACCCTGCCAGACCATGGTCAGCCGCGATTCCGCGCCCTGGCGTCCGGGCCATCCGGCATGCAGACCGCGCCGCCGGCATGCCCGTTGCATTTACACATGGATACACATGTAGCGATTTCACAATGCCTGCCAGCGGTCCAAACCACTACATTCGAGGCCACGGAATCACCGAATTCGCTGGAGTACGACGTGAGATTTCTTGGAACCCTTGCCATCCTTGGTGGCAGCCTGCTGTTGGCCAGCGGCGGCGCCCAGGCGCGCGTGAATGTGGATATCGGCATCGGTATTCCCTTCGCGCCGGTCTACGCGGCACCCGCTCCGGTGTACGTTGCCCCGCCGCCGGTGGTAATGCAGCCCGCGCCCGTGGTGGTGGCGCCCGCCGCCGGTTACTACGACCCGTATTGGCGCGAGCGCCGCTGGCAGGAGCGTGAATGGCGCGAACGCGAGTGGCGCGAGCACAAATGGCGTGAGCGCGAGTGGCGGCGCTGGCGCCGCGGTGACGACGACGACTGAGCGTCGGTCCTGCCTGGTTCGGACCCAGGCGCAGGCAAGAACGATGTCGACGGTCTCGACGGCCCGGGCAGCAATGCCCGGGCCGTTTTCGTCAGGAGCGCGTCAGATGAGCTTGTGACGCCTGGCAAAGTCCGCCAGTTCGATCAGCGAGCCGATGTTCAGCTTGGCCATGAGGTTGGTCTTGTGTGTGCTGACGGTCTTGCTACTGATCAGCAGTTCCGCGGCGATCGACTTGTTGGCATAGCCGCGCGCAAGGTACTGCAGCACGGTGAGTTCCCGGCGGCTCAGGCATCCCGTGGAATCGCCCCCGCTCGCGGCTAACTGGCGGGCAGCCTTGAGCGTATGGGCCGGGAAATGCAGGTAGCCCGACAGCACGCTGCGGGCGGCCTGCGCCAGGTCGTCCAGTCCGCACTGCTTGGCCACGAAGCCATGGGCGCCGGCCCGCAGCGCGCGAACCGGCGAGAATGCGATATCGGTCCCGGACAGCACGAGCAGCCGCACGGCCGGGAAGTCGACGACGATGCGCTGGATCAGGTCCACACACGGCATGCCGGGAATGGCCAGATCCACGATCAGCAGCGTCGGCGGCGTCTTGTGCACCATTTGGAGCGCGGCCTGGCCGTTGTCCGCTTCCAGCACCTCTTGAAACCCCAGCGCACTGCGCAACTGGGTGGCGACGGCCATGCGAATGGCCGGATGGTCATCGACAATCAGGGCACGATCCATCTGCAGTTCCTTGCTTCCTCCGGTTGGCTTGCCGCCGCCCCGGGCCTGGCCCGGCGAAACGACCGACCCGGAGCGGGCGGCAGCGCCAGCCCCTTCCGAACCATGGGAGAGAGCATAGGGAACCGCCGGCGGTGCGGGCTGCAGCCGGGGCTGACAAACCTGTAGGAAATATCTGCAAGGACGGGCCCGCCTGCGGGCCGGCCTCGCCAGGCGATCAGGTGCCGGCCGCTTCCAGCACCTCGGCCAGCTTGCGGCTGGCGTCGAGCGCGGCCGGGAATCCGCAATAGACGGAGCTGTGCACCATCAGTTCGCGCAGCTCCTGCGGCGTGACGCCGTTGGCCAGCGCGCCGCGCAGGTGACCGGCCAGCTCCTGCGGGCGATTCAGCGCGATCAGCATCGACACGGTGGCAAGGCTGCGTTGCTTGCGGTCGAGCCCGCCGCGCGTCCAGACGGTGCCCCAGGCGTATTCGGTCACCAGTTGCTGCAGGCTGGTGTCGCCCTGTTGCTGCGCGGCGTCCAGCGCGCGCTGGACATGCGGCGCGCCCAGGACTTCGGTGCGGACCTGCAGCCCGGCCTCGAAGGCGGGCGTGGCGGTGTAGGTGCGGGAAGGCGTTTCAGGCTGGGTCATGGGGTGGCTCCGGATCCGTCATGGAAAGACCGGCACATCTTATCCGAGCCGCGCGGGCCGGGCCGCCACCCGCCGAGTCCGGCCGCCCCGCGCT
>JACXTT010008652.1_pt1 | contig 14079 bp, 13 predicted proteins | sample 9270951 | NCBI WGS metagenome assembly JACXTT01 (sample SAMN15532306, study PRJNA645909) | rock metagenome | isolation source: weathered quartz diorite | place: Puerto Rico | collected 2017-06-21 | reverse complement strand
ACGCACAGACAAAAGTGAACAAAACCGGCTACTATCACCCGCATCTCAGGGGTCCGATCCATCCACGAGGGAGGGAGGGAGGCACTCAAACGGTTGGTGGGTCTAAATGGCCTTACCCTCTCCCCTGAGGACGCGCGTCATATCGTGCAATATCTCAGCAAGAACCACGGGCTCGCTCCGGAAGAAATCGCCGGAGTGAACTGGTTCCTCGAAAAACGGGCGATCGAAGAAGAAAAGAATATTCCTTCTGAAGAGATCAAGCGCGCGTGCGCGTCCTGCCATCCATTCGCGCAGCCGAATTCCTGGCGCAGGTCCGCGGACGAATGGAAGCTACTCGCTGACATGCATGTCGGATATTTTCCGGTAACGGAGTTCACGGCGTTCCGCCGCATGGGCCGCCCCGATCCGACGCAGCCGCCGGCCACGCAGCGGCATCCGGTGGAAATGGCGATCGAGCATTTCTCGAAATCGAATCCGCTGCAAACGCCCGAGTGGGCGAACTGGCAGGCCTCCATGCGCCCGGCGAAGCTGCAGGGCCGTTGGATCCTTTGGGGCGATCAGCCCGGCAAAGGCCACATTATGGGCGAGGTTACGATCGAGCCCGGTTCAAACGAAAACGAGTTCACCACCAATTCGACGTTCACCGAACTCGCGAGCGGCAAGCAATTCAAACGTTCCGGCAAGGCCAACCTCTACACAGGCCATGCCTGGCGCGGACGCTCGTCCGGAGCGTCGAACACGATTGACGACCCCAAGGAAATGCGCGAAGTGATGTCGGTGTCGCGCGATCAGTCCCGGATTGAGGGCCGCTGGTTCTGGGGCGGCTATCAGGAACTTGGCATCAGCGCCAAACTGGTGCGCGCGGGCGAGTCCACGATGGTTCTTGGGTTGGATCAAACCTCGCTCCAGTCGAACGCGACTGCCAAACAGGTCAAGATCTACGGCGACAAACTGCCCACCAACGTCAAAGCGGCTGACATCAGTTTCGGCAACGGCGTCACGGTGCAGAATGTCGTGAGCGCCACGCCCCGCGTAATCACCGTTTCGGTCAGTGTCGCGAAGGATGCGATTTCCGGCCCTCGCGATGTCGAAGTGAACCGCACGGTGTTGACCGGCGCGCTCTTCATCTACGACAAGATCGACTACATCAAGGTTTCGTCCGATACGACGATCGCGCGCCTTGGCGGCAACACCCATCCCAAGGGTTACGCGCAGTTCGAAGCCATTGCCTACCATCGCGGACTCGACGGCAAGAAAGACACTGCGGACGATATTGCGCTGGGTCCGATCGCGGCGAAATGGTCCATCGAAGAGTTCCTGGCGCGGTTTGACGACGACGACAAAGATTTCGTCGGGACGATCAACCCTACCACAGGCTTCTTCACTCCCGCTTCTGAAGGACCAAACCCGAAGCGCAAATGGGCGTCCAATAACTACGGCGACGTCTGGGTTGTGGCGACAGTGGACCTGGGAGGCGGAGCAAAACCGCTCACCGCCCGCAGCTACCTGGTCGTAACCGTGCCGCTCTATATGCGGTGGGACTCGCCCGAGATCGCGGAGTAGACGATGCCATACATGCAAGGTGAAATACACGCCTTCGAGGCGTCCGGTCAACGTTTTCTCTACCTTGTGCCGAGCGGCGGCATTGTGGATATCAATCCTGTAGCCGACGCGGTGCTCGACAGGGTTCGGACGACTCCGGCCAGCCGCGAGGAACTGCTCGCCACTCTGCCGTTCGCCGCTCCCGAGATCAACGAGGCGATCGACGAACTGTCGGATTTCCGCGCCATTCTCGAAGCCGGCGAGACGATCTACGACCCGCCGCAGGACGTCCCGGAAAACTTCCCGCTGCAGACGATGGTGCTCAATCTCACCAACCAGTGCAACCTGAGCTGCGGTTACTGCTACGAGTTTGGCGAAGACAAAGTCGCCACGCCCGAGGGCAAGCCGAAGTTCATGAGCTGGGAAACGGCGAAGATGTCCGTCGACCATCTGTTCGTCGAGTCGGCAGGCCGCAAGGCCATTCACATCACGTTCTTCGGCGGCGAAACGCTCATGAATTTCCCGCTGCTCAAGCAGGTGGTGGAGTATTCGCTGGCGAAAGCCAAAGAAGAAGGCCGTTTCATCGACTTTTCGCTCACCACAAACGGCACGCTGCTTACGCCTCAGGTAATCGAGTTTCTGGCGGCGAACGAAATCGGCGTCACGGTCAGCATGGACGGGCCGAAGGAAATGAACGATGCGCTGCGCGTCTTTTCGAATGGAAAAGGCAGCTACGACATCATCGCGCCCAAGGTGAAGGCGCTGCTCGAGGCGCACCGGACGCGGCCGATCGCAGCGCGCGTCACGCTCACCGCCCAGGTGACCGACGTCATCACGATCTTCAAGCACCTGAAACAGGACATGGGCTTTCACGAGGTCGGCTTCGCGCCGGTCACGACATCGCCCAATCGCCTGTACGCCATCGAAAACAGCGGTATGGACCGGGTGCTCCATCAGTTCCGCGCGCTGGCTCTCGAGTATCGCGATTACGCCGTCCGCGGCGAACATCACGGATTCTCAAACGTCAGCGACACGCTGATGGAACTGCACCAGGGCATCAACAAATCGCACCCCTGCGGCGCAGGCCTCGGGCTCGTCGGCGTTGGACCTTCGGGCGACATCGCCCCGTGCCATCGCTTTGTCGATTCCGACACGCACTCGCTGGGACACATTTCCACCGGCATGGATCGCGACAAGCAGCAGGATTTTCTGAAACGCGGCCACATTGGCGCGAAGTACGATTGCCACACCTGCTGGGCGCGGCCGTTGTGCGCCGGCGGCTGCCATCATGAGGCCTTCGTCCGCTACGGCGATACGGGGCATCCCAACCTGCATTACTGCGACTGGATCCGCGGATGGACCGATTTGTGCCTGCAGATTTATGGCGAGATCGCGACCCGTAACCCTCAGTTCCTGGATACCTTCGATCGGAGGAAAGCTGTATGAAGCATGTACGCGCGTTGAACCGTAAGGCGCAGCGCATCGAAGAATACGCGGCCGCTTTGCAAGAAGGCGACGTCATCGCATTGCAGCAGCGCGGAGGCGGGGGCCCGGCGGCGAAGCGTCCCCACTATCCCGTCGGTTGCTCGATTGTTTTCTCGCCCGGCTGGGAAGTGGACAACGCCGGCGGAACCGCAGGTTTGTGCCAGCCCGCCGAGCGCGACCTTTACGACTGTTACATCACGTGCTTCTGGCCGGCTCAGGTGCCGGACCATCTCAACAACTATCCCGACTGGACGGCCAAGTGCGCCAGCGCCACCAAGGATTGGCGAAATATCGACCTGGTGTTTCCATAGACATGAGAAAATCCATCCTGCAGTTCCTTACGGTGTTGATTTGCGCCTCGGGGTTCGTGGCGCCGGCGCAGAAGATGTACGTCGGGGCCTGGCCGGGGCGCATCATGATCATCGACGAGAAGACCGGCGCCGTCGAGGGCGACATCAAGCTCAAGACCGGCGCGGCGCGCGCGTTGTTTCTAAGCAGCGACAAGAAGCACCTGCTCGCGATGACGCACAAGGAATCGGGCTTCGAGACGATCGACCTTGCGACCCGGCAGGTGACATCGACGTTTCAGTTGACCGAAGGCAATAAGCGCATTCGCGTGGATGCGGGTCCGACGCCAGATCGCGAAGGCAAGCTGCTGTATGCCGTGACGCGCGACATCGAGAAGAAGATCGACCGGTTCGAGATCGGCAAGCGGAAGTTCTCGGTGATCGACGTGGCGCAGCAAAAGATCGTGCGCCAGGTGGAGATGGCCGTTGCGGATGCCGAAAACGTCGGCCGGCAGTTGCGCTTGTCGCCGGATGGCAAGTATCTGTACACGTTCGGACAGGCGGTTGTGGTGTACGACACCACCGACGACTTCAAGGAAGTGGAGCGGATCGACATGATGAAGCCGCCCTTTGCGAACACGGACACCTTGTTTGTGGGCGGCGATTTGGATCCTTGGGGCGACCCTGCGGTTCTGACGTCGACGTTTCAAAGTACGGATAACATCGTGCATCGCGGCACTTTCGGACTCGCGCGCTTCGACCTGAACAAGCGGACGTTCGACTTTACGCCGATGGGTCCGGTGCCGTCGCAACTGTCGGGCCTGCAGGTGGCGCCTGATGGCAAGACGGGTTACGCGGTATCGGTAGAAGGCCAGCATGGCGACCGGGTGACCCAGTTCATGATGTTCGACATGGCGAAGAAGAAGCTGCTGAAGCGCGCGGAGTTCGGCGGGCGGACGCGGTTTACCTTTGCGATTTCGTCGGATGGGAAGCACCTGCTGATCTACGGCGCCGGCAATACGATCGAGTACTTCGATGCGCAGACCCTGGCTCCGGAGCGGACGGTGGACGTGGCGGCGGATATGACGACGTCGCTGGTGATTGTGAAGTAGTAGTAGTTTGGAAGGTTAGTCTCAAAGAAACGGCGGGACGAAGTAGCGCTGAATTGCTACATGGTCCCGCCGTTTTGCTTTATTCGGGTTCGTAGTTTTGCCCGGATCTTTGTTTTCAACAACCTCCTGGGTTCGTTCTGCAAAATCGGGTTTTGCGCCGGACGTTTTCTTCGCCATCAGGAGGTTCGGGGCGGATATCCCCGAACCTCTCTTTGGGTGCGCGGCGAAAAGACACTGCTGATATTCAACTGAGAAAGATCCGCCGGGCAAGGCTCGCCTCTGCAGGCGGCGCCCGAAGTCCAAATGAAAGAGGCGCTTGCCGGAGTGGATCCGCAAGCGCCTCTTTCTACTTTTACGGTAGCAGGCGGAATCCAAGCTTTCCTTGGTGGATGCCGGTAAACAATTGAATCTAGGCTAGATAAATTCGGAGACGACCTGAACCACAGAGGAGTTGGGCGGCCCGATTCACAAAATGAGGCCGAAGCCGCAGGCCTCCAGGATCTCCGCCAGGAGCGTCCGGTTCGCCAACCAAGGATTCGCCGGACCGACGGCTTCAACCGCCGTAGCCGCTCGATCCTCAAAAAGCACAATTGCTCGCTGGGATTGATCGTGCCGAGGATGGTAGAGCAAACCATCCACGGCCGACGGGTGATCGTGAAGGGCGCTGCTCCATTTCTGTGGGGCTTTATATCCAGCGCCGGCGGTCAGGCTACCTTCCGCTCCAACCCGGGCGAGGCCGCCGGGATTCGCCAGATCGATGAGTTTGACTCTTCGCCTGAATTGGACGGTGCTCCAGCCGCTGCCCGCGAGGCGAGCCTCGGAAATCGCACGCGTTGCGAGAAATTGCCGGCCGATGTGTTCCAGGAATACGCACAGTGGGCTGTCGCCGAGGTAGAGAGTCCCGTAGGTTCGGAGGGGGTCGTCAAAGCGGCCAATCGCGAGCTTGCCGAAATAGACTGGATCGAACGCCAGTTGATGGGAACGGACCCACAACGAGCCTTTTTTGACGTTGAAGAGTAGCGGGTCGAGAGTGTGGAGGGCGCGAGGCGGGGTCCTGTTCACCGGCATGACCCTCGGATCGCGGCGGGCTCACTCACCCGTTTTCTGTTAGGGATGCGGCGGCTTGTTTCACCTCCGCGAGCCAGCTCTTGCGGTTCGAAGAGGAACGTAAGACCTCGACCGGGGTCTTGCCGCCCAGAAGGCCGTGTGTGTTGAGAAAGAAGGAAAGCTGGGTCCAAGGGTCGAGCCCTCTCAGTTCTGCGAGGACTTCCTCGAAGCCTGGCAGGTCGAACTGCCAGACCGGGTAATGAAAGCCTTTCTTGCCGAGTTCGATTGCGATGAGTTTGCCCTGTAGGCGACGTTTGTCCACCGCCTGCCGGCTGATGTGGAGGATTTCCGCCGCTTTGGCGCCCGAAACGGAACCTCCGTGGCTGTGCAGAATCTCGCGTTTGGCGTTCATGCCGCGGAGCCGGGCGGCCAACAAAGGGTCGGCCTCTTCGAGGGATTCGGCGCGTTCCAGGCTGCGTGCAAGGACGCAGGTGTCTGTGGATGCGGACAAGGCCCGCAACAAAGTAGTTTCGTCGAGGGTGCGGGAAAGAAGCTGGATCGCACGCATGCCACGCTCGGCGAAGGCCTGCCTGGCGTTTTCGACGTGTGTGGAGTTGGTTGACATAGTTGCTATTAATATTAAGTATGCAACGCTTGTCGTGAGGATTCAAACGGCGCGAACATCTCGAACGAACATGATCCCCGCTCCGACTTGGTCGTGCTCAAGATCGAGGCGGCGAATCTGCCGTCCGTCACAGTCGCCGACTCATCCAAGGTCCAGGTTGGAGAGTACGCGCTGGCCATCGGAGATCTTTTCGGTGTCGGCCAAACCGTGACCATGGGCGTCGTGAGCGCCGCGGGCCGAAATAGTCTGGGCATTGAAGCCTACGAAGACTTTATTCAACCCCATGCGTCGATCAATCCGGGCAATTCCGGCGGGGCGCTGGTGAATGACCGCGGCGACGTGCATCGCAAACCCGTGGACTTACGCTCCTGCTCGTCAATCGCCACGGCAACACGCTGTACCTTGCGGTTTGATGACTAAACCAGTCGAGAGGGAATATTTTCCCGGCGGTTGGCCTCTTGTATTCGATGGATGTTTTCTCTCAGCAACCCACGAATACGAGACGCCAGTTCGTCAGCTGCCTCAGCTTCGCGGCGCTCGGCGGAGCAGCGGCCCAGGCCTCAACCAAGTCTCCCTATCAGGCGGTTGCGTTCGACGGATTTCCTATTTTCGATGCACGCCCGGTCTTCGCTCTGACGGAGGAGTTATTTCCCGGCAAAGGCGGCGAGCTGAGCAATGCGTGGCGCACGCGGCAGTTCGAGTATCAATGGCTGCGCACCCTCTCGCATCAGTACAGCGACTTTTGGAGCATCACCGCGGATTCCCTGACATTCGCGGCGAAGAGCCTGCAACTGGACCTCACGGCAGACAAGCGCACGAGGCTGATGGATTCCTATCTCGCGTTCAAGTGCTGGCCCGATGTTCCGGAAGGGCTCGACGCCTTGCGACGCGCCGGCTTGCGCACTGCGTTCTTGTCAAACCTGACGGAAAAGATCATTCTGGCAGGGCTCAAGAATTCGGGACTCGAGGGCCGCTTCGATTACATTCTCAGCGCCGACCGCGTGAAGGCGTTCAAGCCGGATCCGCGGGCCTATCGCATGGGGCTCGACGCCTTTCGGTTGAAGCGGCGCCAAATCGTGTTTGCGGCCTCCTCGGGATGGGATGCCGCAGGCGCGAAGACCTTTGGGTATCCGACCGTCTGGGTCAACCGCCAGAATCAACCGGTCGAGGAGCTGGGAGTCACGCCCGACGCAATCGGCGCGAACCTGCACGACCCGGCAGCCTACGCCACCGGCGGAAGTCTAATCAAGACTTAACCGCAGTGAGCCGCATCGCCATTTGGATCGCGGCCTGGAAGCTGGTTGTGGACGCGATGCCCTTCCAGGCGATGTCGAAGGCCGTGCCGTGGTCCACTGAGGTTCGGATGATGGGCAGGCCTAGCGCGATGTTCACGCCTCCTTCGAAGTCGAGCAACTTCGAGGGGACATGCCCCTGGTCATGGTACATGCAGACCACCGCGTCGTACTTCTTGCGGCGAACGGCCATGTAGAAGAGGGTGTCGGGAGGGTGGGGTCCATCGACATTCCAGCCTTGCGCTTGCGCCCATTCGACGGCGGGACGGATCTCTTCGATCTCTTCCCTGCCAAACAGCCCGTTCTCGCCGGCGTGCGGATTGAGTCCCGCTACCGCGACACGAGGGTTTTCCGGCTTCAGGCGCTCAACGGCGCGCCAGGTGAGCTCGATGATTTTGGCCACACGCTCCGTCTTGCAGCGCTCGATTGCCTGCCGCAGCGAGCAATGCGTGCTGACGTGGGTGACGATCAGGTCGGGCGAGGCGAGCATGATGGTGACGTCGTCGCTGCCGCAGAGTTCGCCGATGAGTTCGGTGTGGCCGGTGAAGCCCGGGTCCGTTAGCTGCGTGGCTTCTTTGTTCATCGGCAGCGTGACGATCGCGGCGATGTCTCCGGCGAGAGCGGCCTTTGTGGCGCGAATCACGTACTCGCGGGCGGCGGCGCCGGATTTGGCGTTGATACGGCCGGGGGTGAGGTCCGCAGAGGCGAGCATGCGCTGGTCGATGAGGTTTACTTTGCCTTCGACGCACGCTTCAGGGTCCGCGACCACGTGCAGATCGAGCCCGAGGCCGAGTTGCGAGTTCAACGCGTCGAGCGGTGTGAGGTCGCCATAGACGACGTAGGGCACGCCGATTTCATTTGCCTTGGCCGCCTTCAACAGGATTTCAGGGCCAACGCCGCTCGAGTCTCCCATCGTTACGCCGATGCGCTTCATCTCACCCTGCCGCATTTCTCGAGAATTCGTTCCACTAACCTATCGTCGCCGAAGCCGCCTGCCTTTGTCACAAACAGCAGGCGCCGGTCCGGGGTGGCGCAAGCGGCGATGCCTGGCAGCACCTCCGGTGACGGGATCAAATCGTCGACTCCCAGGGCCTGCCAAATTGCCCAGACCGTGTCCCCGCCCATGATCAGGACGCCGTCCGGATTCTCGCGCCTGATGTGTGCGACGGCCTCACGGGCCAGCGTTGCGGCTACCTCGGCCGGGGATTCCTGTGTTTCCGCGATTGTGCGCAATACTTGAAGGCCCAACGATTGCGCCGCATCGCATTGGCGCTGCGACTGAGGATGCCGGCTTCCGCAGACAATCAACCACTTCCTCGCCTGCGGCGGGACGGGCGCCTCGGCCGTTGCGGGAAACTCGCATAAGGCGGTCCAATTTCGAATGAAGCCTGCCGGACTCGCGATCCACGGCCGCAGATCGGTTTTGGCCAGAACACCGGCAAGGTCCGCGAGATCGGCATCTGTGGTCGCATCGCAGACGAGGATCCTGCTTCCACCTTCTGGCAGGGCCTTCGCGAGTGCGTGCGCGTCCGGAATCAGCGTTGCACGAGAATGTAGGACATCGGCGACTAGAGAGGTTTCCACGGGTTTCCGGATGTCGGCGGCGAAGTCTGTTTGCGCCAGCGGGACTCCGTGAACGGAGAGCATCCCGTTCTGGACTGTTCGACCCAGAGCCGGATACGCGGGGACATACACCAGCGGACGGTTTCCGCCTTGCGCCTCGAGCATGGCTTCGAGCTCCGCGCCGATGTTGCCGCGCAGCGTCGAATCGGTTTTCTTGAAGACGGCGCCATCTGCTTGCTTCAGCCATTCACGGACCCGAACGGCAGCCTCGACCGGCGACAAATGACGGGTTTCGGTGTCCGCAACGACGACCGCGCCCCTCTTTCGCCGCGCGTCCAGCGAAAGAACAACCGAAACCTCCACGCGCAGGCTCGCAAGCAAGGATGCGCACTCGAGCGACCCGGTCGCGTCATCGGCCAATACCAGCCCCGTTGGCATCATCAATACTTATTCCATCCGCAACGCGGTCATGGGGTCAATGCGCCCAGCCCGGCGCGCGGGGATGTAGCTTGCCGCGAGCGCCACGGCCACAAACAGAACGAGCACGGCGCCAAAGGTCGCCGGATCGTTCACAGTGACTCCAAAGAGCATGCCCTGCAGCAATCGCGTCAACGCCAGTGCGCCGGCAATTCCGGCGATGCCGCCTACGATGGACAGCAACAACCCATGCCGCAGAACGAGGCGCAGAATATCCGCCGGCTGAGCGCCCAGAGCCCGGCGGATACCCACTTCCTGGGTGCGCTGGGCGACCGAGTACGCGATCACTCCATAGACGCCGATCAGCGCGAGAAGCAGCGCCACTCCCGCGAACGAACCAAGCAATATGAGAGTGATCCGCCGCTGGCCGAGGGTTGCTTCGAACACTGCCTCCATCGTTTTGATCTCGGCAACCGATTGTGAGGGATCGACGGCGCGAACGTGTTCGCGAATCGCGCCCGCGAGTTGCAAGGGATTGGCCGCGGCCGTCTTGACGATGAGAAACGCGGTCTGCGGCGGATGCACCGCGGCAGGTATATAGAACTCGGGGACTGGATTTGCAGCAAGGCCGCCCTCGTGAATGTCTTTGGCGATGCCCACCAATTCGAAGGTCCCGCGGTCGAAGCCTTCTTTGATATGCGCACCCAGTGGATTGTTGAATCCCGCCGGGTCGCCGCGCCAGAGGCGGCGCGCGAGGGTCTCGTTAACGATAATCATAAGCGGGGCGTCCGGCTGGTTATCGCGTTCCGTGAATTCGCGGCCCTGCGCCATGCGGATGCCGAGCGTGCGAAAGTAATCCGGCGTAATGGTCTGCACGACGGCGAAGGCGTTCGGATCCGAAGAATCGAGCGGCGGCTTGCCTTCGACCTCTATATTAGTGCGGATCCACGCAGTCGTCGGCAACGATTTGACCAATGCCGCGCTGCGGACTCCGGGCGATGCGGAGACGCGCTGCAACAATCCGTCGAAGAAGGCATTTCGCTTGGCGTCCGTGTCGTAGCTGGCCAGGGGCAGCACGATCTTCGCCGTCAAGACTTGCGCTACATCGATGCCAGGGTCGACATTGCGGACTCGCGCGAAGCTCTGCAACAACAGGCCGGCGCCGATCAACAGGATGATCGAGAGGGCGATCTGCCCGGCGACCAGCAAATCGCGCGCGGACCAACCGAATCGCCACCATCGCCGCTTTTCGGTGGCGGCGCTTGCCACGCTACGCCCGGCGGCTCGCAAGGAACCCGCCAGGTCCACGCTCGATGACGAAGCATGCAACGCGGGCAACCATCCGCAAAGGACCGCAGTGGCGGCCGCCAGCACAATGGTGAACGCCAACGTCATGGCATCCAGCTCGAGCGTCTTCGCGCCGGGAAGAACAGGGGAATTGACCGCGCCGGTGAGGCCAAGCGCGCCGGCCTTTCGAACGGCCGAAAGAATCCACCTCGCGATGAAGATCCCGATGAAGCCGCCCGAAATCGTCATCACGAGGCTTTCCGCCAGCATTTGGCGGATCAACCGCCCGCGTCCCGCGCCGAGTGCGGCGCGCACGGCGAACTCACGGGACCTCGCGGCGATGCGCGAAAGCAGGAGTCCGGCAAGGTTCGCGCAGGCAATCAGAAGCACGAAACCCGCGGCGCCAAAGATCAGCCACAACATCAGCCGGACGCTCGCGACCAACCGGTCATGAAGAGGTACGACTCGCATCGTGAATCCGGGATCCGAATTGGACGGGCTCCGGTGAGCGGCGGCGTATTGGCGAGTCAAGCCCGCGAGTTCCGCGGAGGCCTGGCTGAGGGTCGCGCCGGGCGCAAGACGCGCGAAGCCGGTCAACAGAGCGGCGTTACGCCAATAGCGCGAGGGCAGCAGCGACCACTCATTGGGTCTTGGGACCCAGATGTCGACGCCAGCGTAAGGGAACTCGAAGCCTTCGGGCAGCACGCCTACGATGACATGGGGAACCGAGTCGAGCACCGCGGTTGCGCCCGCAATCCGCGGGTCACGGCCAAAGCGACGCGCCCATAGGGAGGCGCTAATCATGGCGACCGAGGGGCCGCCAGGAACGTCCTCGGAAGCGAGAAAGCCGCGTCCCGTTGCAGGGCGCACACCCAGCACATCGAGGAAGTCGGCAGACACGCGCGCACCCTTCAAAAGTTCAGGATCGCCGTGGCTGGACAAGGTCATGTTTTCCGGCCGGCCGTAGGCGCCGAGGGACTGCAGGGAACGGGCGCCAGCCTTCAGATGCTCGAATACCGCAGGGCTGAACGATTGGTCATGCTCGTTGCGGCTGGGGTTGCCGGTCGTGAAGTAGACGAGCCGGCCAGGTTCGCGATAGTCGAGCGGCGCCAGCAGAATGGAGCGGACGATGGAAAAGATCGCCGCGTGGCCTCCGATGCCGATCGCAAGCGTCAGCGCCGCGGTGAGCGCAAACGCAGGATTCTTGCGGAGGGTCCGGAACGCGAAGGAGATGTCCTGCGCAAGCGATTCGAAGAAGGCCGCACTGCGATTCATGTTGTGGATGTCCTCGTGAATTCTTGTGAGGTTGCCCAGTTTGCGGCGCGCTGCGAAGCGGGCATCTTCCGGCGCCATGCCGCGGGCGATGTTGTCTTCCGTTTCGGCGTCGAGGTAGAACTGGAGTTCCGCTGCAGGGTCTCGACGCCGCAGTAAGCGCGTCAGTCGCTTAATCATTGGTCACCGGAGGTTGCAGGACTCTTGCGATGCCTTGGACAAGCCTTTCCCAACGACTGGTTTCGACGGCCAACTGCTTGCGGCCGGCGGGTGTGAGCCGGTAGTACTTCGCCTTGCGATTGTTCTCCGAGGTTCCCCAGAACGAAGCGATCCACGCGCGTTCCTCGAGGCGGTAGAGTGCCGGATACAACGATCCGTGTTCGACCTGCAGGATCTCGCTCGAGCGGCGTTCGATGGCGTGTGCGATCGAGTGTCCGTGGGCGGGGCCGATCTGCAGGGTTTGCAGGATCAGCATATCGAGGGTTCCCTGCAGCATGTCGCCTTCGGGCTTGGCCGGTTTCCTAGGCATACTCTGCTCAGGATACTCCATATGTTTGTCTAGTGGAAGGAGCAGGCGGCGTTTACAGAGAGATCGCTTCTAAGGGCCCATTTCTTTAGTCGACGGTCTAACTGCGTCAAGTCTGTTGTGCAAACAAGCCCCGCGTCTTACACGCGGGGTTAACCTGCATGCAAACACCGCGGCATGCGCGGCCGGGGCCTGCCTAGAATCCATAGAGTGCGGCAGGGTTGTCCACTAAGACGCGCTTGAGGTCGAGCTGGAACCAACTGGCGCAATGGTTGAAAAGCCTGCCGTCGTCGATGGGATTGAGCGGCGTGAGTTCCGTGGCGGGACGGCCCGAGGAGGAGTTGGGATGCGGCCAGTCTGTACCCCACAGGATTCGGCTGGTGTTGGCCTTCAACAAGACCCGCGCCAGCACTTCGGCATCCTCGAACATCGCGGAACGCGACGTATAGAGGAAATTGTGCGTGATCTTCACGTAGACTTTGCCCGCGCGGACGAGATCGGCGAGGTCCGCGAAACCGGGTTGTGCGGGGCCAAGATCCGGAACCGCGGCCGCGACGTGGTCGACCACTACCGGCACAGGCGAATCCATGATGAGGGGCTTCAAATCGACAATGGCAGGGAGCATCGTGAAGAGCTGAATGTGCCAGCCCCGCATCGCCTTCACGCGCGCCAAAACCTTCAGGAAGGCCTCGCGCGAAACGGCGGGATTGTTGATGCGAACGCCGCGAACGCCCTGCCGATCCATTTCCTGCAGTTCGCGATCGGAGATCTTCACCGGGTCGATCACCGCGATGCCGCGCGCACGCTTGAGTCCGCCCATCGCTTTCATGCCGTAGAGTGTCGCGGAATTGTCGGTTCCATAGACGCTCGGCTGCACAATTACAACGCGATCGACATGCAGCGTGCGATGCAGCTTCTTCATTTCGTCCGGCAGCGCAGGCTCGGGCGTGTAACCACGTCCGCTGAAAAAGGGAAAGCGCGTGGGACCGCCAAATATGTGGGTATGGCAATCGCACGCGCCTTTTGGAACTTTGAAACCTAACCGCGTCGATGGCTGTGAGGCCTTGCCCGCTGCGAGCCTTCCGGCTGCCGCCGCAAGCGTTGCCGCCCTCAGGATTGCATCGCGCCGTGTCATTTGTTTATGGCAACGTCTTCACACGCAGGTTGCGGAACTCCACCAGCGAACCGTGGCCCAGCAGACCCAGGTGTCCGGTGGTGCGGGCGAGGCCCGGGTGCTTCTTCAACACCGCCGGATCTTTCACGTCGTCGAGGTTCGTGTCCACGATCACCGTGCCGTTGAGGCGAACCGTGATCTTGCGGCCGTTGGCGGTGATCTCTTCGGAGGTCCATTCGCCGAGCGGCTTCAGCAAGCCCGTCTTCGCGGCCACGACATCATAGACGGATCCATGATGCTGGGCGGGCTTGATCTTGCCTTTGTACATCTCGTCGTCATGGTCGAGGATTTGGATTTCCATGCCCTGGAAGGCCGCATCGCCAACGAGAGGTGCGCGAACGCCGATGCCGTTGTTGCCTGCCTTCGATAGCTTGAACTCGAACCGCCGGACGAAGTTCGCGTACTCGGCCTCCGTAAACAGGTTGCCCCCGCCGTCGGCAAGGCACACCA
>JACXTT010008651.1_pt1 | contig 14080 bp, 16 predicted proteins | sample 9270951 | NCBI WGS metagenome assembly JACXTT01 (sample SAMN15532306, study PRJNA645909) | rock metagenome | isolation source: weathered quartz diorite | place: Puerto Rico | collected 2017-06-21 | reverse complement strand
CGCCATGATCGAAGGCGTGCTGCGGCACTGTACGGAGATGGAAGTCGAGAAGAACTCCGTCGATAGCCATGGCCAAAGTGAGGTCGCCTTCGCGTTCTGCCACCGGCTGGGCTTTCAGTTACTGCCCCGGCTCAAAGGCATGCACGCGCAGAAGCTCTACCGGCCCCACCCCGGTCAAGCTGAGGCCTATCCGCTTTTGCAGCCCGTGTTGACCCGCCCGATCAACTGGGAACTGATCCGCCAGCAATATGATCAGATGATCAAGTACGCTACCGCCTTACGCCTGGGGACAGCCGAAACGGAAGCCCTCCTCCGCCGCTTTACACGCCAAAACATCCAACATCCCACCTACCGTGCCCTAGCCGAATTGGGCAAAGCCATCAAAACCTGCTTCCTCTGCGATTATCTGCGCTTGGAAACTCTGCGCCAGGAGATCCACGCGGGCCTGCAAGTGGTGGAGAACTGGAACAGTGCCAACGACTTCATTCTGTATGGCAAAGGGGGAGAGTTCGCGAGCAACCAGCGGGAAGATCAAGAGCTCACCATGCTGGCGTTGCATCTGTTGCAGATCTCTCTGGTGTACATTAACACCCTCATGATCCAGCAAGTGCTGGCGAGTCCGGTGTGGGAGCAGCGGCTCACCACGGAAGCCCTGCGTGCCTTAACGCCCCTGACCTATGCCCATGTCACGCCGTACGGGCTCTTTCAGCTCAACATGGAGGAGCGCTTGCTGCTGGAGCCGGTCAGCACGGCCGTAATGTGGTAAGGATTGGTCACTCCACGTCGTGCACTCCGGCTACTTTGCCCCTGGTGACAGCTTCGCTATATCTGGGCCGAATCAGGATGCGCCCAGTGCCACAACCAACCTCCAAGACTGGTCCCCCTGAGGCGTGGGCTGCTTCCACGAAGAAGGCCACATCGTGGCGTTCACGATAAGGCACAACGTGGTCATACAAGTCGGCAATACACGCGTATTCAGTATTTCCTTCTGCCTTGTCCATGCCTGACTCCTTAGCAGCCAACGCCTTGAAGGGGCAGCATATCGTCTGCCGCAGGCTAAAGCTCAGCAGCGGGCAGCGCGTGACGTGGAGGGCACAGTCGGTGCCGTGCTTTGATCGCTGCCCGTGCCCGAGAACACCGTGGCGTGCGCAGGTTTCCGCGCGCGGATGTGGAGAAAATACGCCACTATTTGTGCATCTTGCACAGCGGGGCACGCGCGGACGATAGCGTCGCTTGGGCATGGTTCTTCAAGGCGTTCCAGGACAAAGCCGGTTGCCATCACCAGATTCAACCATTGACTCACCGTGCGGGTGAACCGTGGCGTCTTGAATTTCGGCAGTCCTCTCTTGACCTCCGGTGGTGCTGCACTGAAGAGCCATTCATTGATCTCGCCGTCGAGATTGCGAAAGTAATCGCCAACCTCGATCGCGTATGTCAGCCCGTCCTCGGCGCGCAGATTGCGGCGGTGTGGGGTATCGAAGCAGGGATGCGTGATGGAGAACTGCAAAAAGCCCCCGGACTTCAGGACGCGATGGGCTTCAGCTAGCACCCGATCTATCTCCGGGATGTCCATAAAGCTCATGCAGCCCGTGACAAAGTCGAACGTCGCCTCGGGAAACGGGAGTGCCACGGCACTGGCGATGAGATACTTGATCCCCAATGGCTCGTGTTGCTCTGCATGTTGAGCGTGCGCAATAAAGCGTTCGGCTATGTCGAGAGCGGTCACATGGGCGCCCCGTTTGGCGAGCAGTCTTGTATTATGGCCTTCCCCGCAGCCGATATCTAATCCCGACAGCCCGTTCACGTCTGGCAGCATGGCAAAGAAGGCTGGGGTGTTGAGATAATCCCGGTAGACGTCATAGCCAGCTCGGGCAAGTGTTGTCCAAGCCTCGGCGTTGGCATTCCACAAACGCCCGACTTCCTGGTGATTCATCCTGAATGCCTCGTCTTTTGGTTGGAGAATGAACGCAGCAGGATTCAGCGCCGCGCGAAGTATGGACGCTGCCTCTCAAGGGAGAGACCTTCCTTGCGGTGGCCGATGAGCTGGCGCCCAAGATCGTCAGTCCCACGATTTCTGCTTCAACCTTCTTCGCCGGCGCGATGCGCAGGCGCGCTATCGTCATCGGCAAGCGAAAGCGGCGGGGGCCTGCACTGCCAGGGTTGATAAAGAGTACTCCCCGCTGCTCTTCAACCCGTGGACGGTGCGAGTGCCCCGCGACGACCGCCCGAAAACCGGCGGCAGCGGGGTCGAAATCAAGGTCGTTGACGTTGTGCAGGACATAGAGGGACACACCGCCGGCTTGGATGACTGCGGTGTCCGGTAATTGGCGTACCCAGATTCCCCTATCGTTGTTGCCCTGAATGGCCACGACAGGCGCAACCTGACGAAGGCCCTCGAGTACTTCTGCCGTGCCGATGTCGCCCGCATGGACGATGAGGTGACAACCGCGAAGGGCCACAAGCGCCTCGGGACGGAGAAGTCCGTGTGTGTCAGCAATAAGACCGATTACAGTATTGGTTCGGATCATAGAAGATCTACTCGTCCCAGCTCACGCGCGGCGGGTACCTGCCGTGGCTAGACCATGCCTTAGGCGTTCACGCCGAACCGTAATAGCGCTACGGCCGGGCGTAACGGCTCGGGGTGGATCCCTATTCTCTGCGGAACTCTAGACTGGCTTTACATGCCACTCGGAGGCCACAGTCAACCCGGCCGCGCGCAGCAAATCGCGTTTCGCTTGGTCCCGCTGCGCACAGACCACGACCGATAGGACCGCACCGTGAGCCTTTGCCTCCTGTTCGACTGCTGTTAAGAGGGCTGCACCAACCAAACCCCACTCCGTCGAGTTGGCAACCGTAAAGTCGTCTACGATGCACACCGGCCCGCCGGGGTTGTAGACGGGCGGGGCAGTCGTGACCGCCCCGATGATGAAACCTACCAGTGAGGTGTCAGTTTCGGCGACTAAGGCAATGACATCGGCGGCCGCCAGCAACCGCTGAAAGAACAGTTCTTGTTTGGGCGATGAGTCCGGCGCCTTGCGCCAGAAAACTGGGGAGTAGCCCTCATACTCCACGCGCTTGACTTCAGCGATCGCCACCATGCGCGGGATGTCTGCTGCTGTTGCCCTCCGGATATTCATGACGTCCCTCCCTGTCGTTTAGCAACGGCCTTACACAATGGCTGAGAGGTATACTTCGTCGCCCTGTTGCGCGAGCCAGCCCGCGGAGATCCCTGGCCTCCCACCAATGTCGAGGAGCACGATGGGGGCAGAGAGCGCGTGAGGAGTTCCCGGGTGCGGCCGACTCCAACTGCCCCGTCACTCTGGTGAGGCGAGGCAGTGCAATTTCCCTCTCATTGTGAGAAAGCGCCTCGGGCGAGAACCGAGGGTCTGGCCGTAAGAGCTGCGACATTTCTCCTACCGCCTCCTTCAACACTCTTCACACGGGCTTGTCCCTGAGGCATGCGGGCATGAAAGAACAGGGGCAAAGCCCGGTACCGAGTTCTTATCATAGAGCATGATTGCTCTGGGGGCATTGGCATCGTGCCATCGCAATGCGTGGGCAAGAATGCTCCCTGACTTCGTTACGGCTCCACATTGTTTCGCAAGAACTGCAAGACCTTCGGCCACACATCTGCCCGGGCGAACGCGTCCGCAGCGGCAGTGCCGCCGAAGCGATAATCCCAGCCAGTCACGGGGTGGCGCAGATGACGAATAGTGGTTGGTCCGTACGGCGGGAGGAGGAGATGGCCGGCACCGGGATAGCTGAGGTGCTCCACCGGGAACGCGAAGTGGTGCTGGGCGAGTCTGCGGATCGCGATCTGCGCGAGCTGAGCCGATGGCCACATCTGATCGTCCGCGCCGGAGATCAGTAGGATTGCTCCGCGGGTTTGCTCGACAGGAATGGTCGCTTGCTCCACGGCGGCGGCATCGTGGAGTGCGGCTAAGAAGCCCGGCGTCAGCGCAATGGGAGGACGACTCCAATCGATCACGCCCCCCGAGAAGCGCATAAAAGGAAGGGAAATGCCACCGAGAGTCCACGAGGCACATTGCTCCTCCCGCGAGGAGCCTGGAGCAGGGACACCACTCCACATGACTCCACTCGGGACATAGGCGACGACGGCTCGGACCTCGGAGAAGTTGGCCCCGAGCAGCAGGGCCAATTCGCCGCCGCGCGACCAGCCCATTACGGCCAGCGCCCGCGGGTCCACCTCCTTTTGCCTGCTGAGCCATCGGATGGCTGACCCGAAGTACTCCAGCGGGATCTCCACGAGCCCCGGCGGCAGAGGGTCGATGCCGAAGTAGGCGAGCGCCAGCGTGACGAACCCATGCGAGGCCAGGAGTGCGGCCGGGGCCTCGCGTAACCCACCATCAGAGCCCCCGAGGACAATGACAGCCGGGTACGGGCCAGCACCCGGCGGGCAGAACAAGGTGGCCACGAGATCGTCCTGCCGCACCTCCGTGCGCCTCACCGCTGGCGAGAGGAACCTCCGCTCAATCGCGGTCGAGGCGACGACTGTACCGGCGACCGCGGCGTCGAACTGTACCGACAAGGGGGCGAGGAGAGGGACGGAGGCGGAAGGAGGGCTCTGGAACTCGCTGCCCGCCGCTAGTGCCATCGACCAGAAGAGGCCCATAGGATCACGCTGGGCATAGGTGCCGCTGAGAGGCGGCTGGGTGCTCAGGTCCACGGAGCCCTGCGCGTCTGTGAGGAAAGTGGCATGGGACTGAAAGGTGTAGCCGAAAGGATCTACCACCTGGGCACGGATGGTCACCTGCTGCTCCGCAGCCATCCCAGTCAGTCTGATGGTCACCGCCTCATCGATCAGTGCCTGCAAGGGTTGAATCTCAATCTGGGGTGCCATTGTCCTCTCCGTCAGCTCGGAGGTCCTTCCCGCGCGGTGGCAAGTTTACCATAATCCCCCTCGTTCTTATCCCGGCCGCCACGGCGGTCCTACGGTCGGCGCGAGACGACGTATTTGTGGACCTCGAGCTGCGCCCCTTGCCCAAACAGGCGGTTGGCCTGCAGGCTGTGGTCATCCAGGAAAGTGACCCCGGTCGGCGCCCCGGCCTCAGGGATCCAGTACTCCAGGCGGCTGGAGAGGCGCACGAGCCCGCGGTTGCCACGACAGCCGTCGAGCAGCGTGAACATGCCCATCCCTGCGGCCAGCTGATTAGGCGAGACTTCCACCTGCACGCCCCCGTGATCGAGCGTCAGGTATTGCCGCTCCACCACACACCCGAGCTTGTCTACCCGATAGACCTCGACTTCGTCTACATACCACCTCACCGTCCCTGCCGCTTTCTCATAGGCCACGGTCAGGTGGTGCACAGCGTCGGGCGCGCGCTCTGCCACGGGAATCATGCAGGTGAAGGCCGCATAGTTGCCCAGGGTGTCCCGCGCGAACGGCAACCGCTCGTAGAGGACGTAAATCCGCGCATTGGTCAGAAAGAAGTTACAGACTAGCCCGGTCTCAAAGTCGAGCGTGTTCACGGCGCAACAGGCCAGGCGGACGTCATCGTGGGGATCTTGGATCGCTGTCCCAAAAGGGTGGGCGGCCGTGCAGAACGTACGGCCCGACAGCCACACCTCGCACGTCAGGATCTGCCCAGGCAGTACGTCGAACCCCGGGTAGCCGCGGGAAGACGTATGGTTGAGGTAGACCAACCACTTCACATGGTCGAGGGAGCCGGGCAGTCCGCCATTCTCTGTCTCCTGGCCCAGCGTGCGCCTGAATGCTGGCTCTCCCGTCTGGGGATGCGTCCCACTAGCCACGACCCGCAGCCCCTGCGCAGACGTCGTCGTGATGCCATCGTCGCCCACGCAGGAGCCGGCACTGAAATAAAACCACTTGGCGTTGGGGCTCCCAATGCTGAACCCTTGCTGGAAATCGTCCCACACGAGGCGGGAGGTCCGGTCTGCGCTTTCTGCTGCCACGCGAATGTCCTCCTTGGTACTGACGGAGCTACTCCTGCGTTGTCCCCCACGACTGCCGCTCTGCCGTCCTGCATGAGCGATGGTGGCGGACAACTCGGGCGGACTGCCACGCGCCTCCACTTGCCCCAGAGCGCTACTCTGCCTTGAGGAATCGCCGCGTCGCCTGTTCCAGGTCTTCCAGCTGCTGCAGGACGCGCCTCCACTCAGAGGCTTCCTCTGTCGGATACGCCCCTCGGCGCAGCCGGGCTGCCAGTTCCTGGCGGGCCGTTGCAAAGAGGCTAGCGTCGGCGGGGTCTGGCGCGGCCCTGGCCAAGGCGGCGAGTTGGGCGAGGCTAAAACGGTAGGCGGCCATAGTCCCCTACGTGCTGCTGTACCATATCCCGACCCGCTTTTCACGCCTGCCCCACGCCAGCCTTCTGCTCGAGGACCCGCAGTCACCGCCCCGTGGTGCGGGCTGAGGGGCACGTCCGGCAACTTCAGCCGCGTCAGAGCACACAGGGAGAAGGACGACTGAGCAGGACCGAGCGTGGCCGCTCAGTCAGCACGGGATGTGGCCACACAGTCCCACCAGAGGCCTGGGTGCTGCGTACGACAGGAGCAGGAAATGCAAAAGAGGATCCTGGCACTGCCCTCCCCGTCTCGCTTTTCGTAGCCACACTGCCGGTTTCCCTCTGGTTTTGCGCACGATAGTGTCTCGTTCGCATTTTCGCCTTTGCCGCTGAAAATTCGTCATTTTTTCCGTCAACGAGTCAAAACTCCCCTTCTGACTCGTTCATCCATTGTGCGTTTTTCCGCATTCATCAAGGTTAATTTCCCCATTTTTGCTATGTGCGGACGAGCGAAGAGGACAAAATTTTCTCTCCCTCGGTCAGTTTTGCTGCGCCCTTGTGTCTGCCATCTTGGCCTGTCATAACGACAGGTGAAAAACGGAGGTGGCGGATGGAGCAAAATGTGAGGATGGATGGAGAGTTATCAGAGAGTTGGGGGGAAGTGGTACGGGCATATTGCGAATTCATGGATGATCTCCTCCCCTATCTGGCGCCCGCCGAACAGATTGTGTATCAGCGGTTATTTCGCCTGTCGTACGTGCGTCAGAGTCCCTTCACGAAGGGTCGGTACGAGGACTTGGCCGTGCACTGCGGTCTCTCGTTACGCACCTTGCAACGCGCGCTGAAGGGGCTGCGACAGAAGAAGCTCGTGAAAACGGTGTGGCAGAGTCACGGGACCACGACCTTTCATGTGCAGCTCTTGTCTACTCTTCCTCATCGCCCCGCATTCCTCCCACGCCGGCTCCGCGGCGAAGCGCCCTCCCCTACGCTTTCCCGTACGATGCATCCACCCGTGTATGATGCATTCAGTCCCGAGGACCGCGATCTCTTCCTGGCCTGCAAACGCAGCTTGAGCCCTGGGCATCTGAACGAACTGACCGACCAGGCGGTCGAGTGGCTCACAGAGCGGGCAAACAGTGACCCGGAGGCGTTTACGGATGACCTGCTCAGGGACAAAGTGGATGAATTGATCTTCCGCGAGGTCTTTGGAGTGGATAGGCAGCAGCGGTATGCAGGGGTGTTTGGACACTTATGCCACGTGGAGGTTGAGGGATGACAGCGAGCTGAACTCAGCGTTTAAGCGTTATAGCGTTTTAACGCTATAACATCATGAAGCTGATGCCTTAACCGTCTGGCTTCATGTCCCGCTAGGGATAACCCCGGATGCTCTGTAGATTTTCACCTTTAGTCGGGATTTTAGAGTGTCAGTGTTTTTTTGAAATCTTCCCCGATCCCGACTGACCCTCATAGAGATAGCTTAACGTTATGACGTTTTAGCGCTATCGCGTTCGTTAAGGCCCAAATAGGCTCGTACCGCCGCCCGCACTATTTCCGTATACGTGAGGTCTTCTTGGTAGCATCGGGCACGGATTGCTTGCCATTCACCTGCATCGAAATAAATCGTTTTTCTCAAGAGACCGCTCGTCTCAGGCACTGGTGAAGTTCTACGATCTTGTGGCGTCTCTTCGGACTTTGCCGGTTCCCCACGGAGCATACCACGGACGATCGCCTCAGATTTCTTGAGCGGATTTGATCCAAGAGCGGGCGTTTTTGCAGCCACGGTCTACTTCTCCTTGTCGATGACGGCAACCAAGGTGCGAAAATCATCGGCACCAGGTGAATCTGGAGCGTAATCAAAGATGCTCTTGTGGTAGCTCGCTGCCTCTGAGAGCTTTACGTTTGTGCGGATCGGTAGCGTCACCGCAGCCCCAAAAGATTCCTTCAGCGACTCTAGCACAGCATTCGATTTCCGCGTGCGCCCGTCAAAAAAGGTCGGGATGACATACCGCACTGGCAGATGGTGACCAAGTTCCTCGTCGACCATCTTCAGGGTGTCAAGAAATTGACTGACGCCGGTGAGACTTAAGTAGTCCATGCTCACAGGCAGCCAAGCTTCCGTCGCGTAGACTAACGCGTTGAGGTTCAAAAGACTGAAGCTTGGCCCCGTATCCAGGATGACAAAGTCGGTATTATCAAGTTTCGCCAGACGCTTTTTCAGGATCTCCTCACGGCGATTCTGCATAACGAGCCAGTTGCTCACCGGAGCCAGTGCTTGAGAACTCGGGAGGAGCCGAAGGCGATCTTCGATCGGGATGGCAATAGTTTCCGGCGCAGTCCCTTCGACAATCACACCGTACATGTCCGTTGTTCCATGATCAGCATACCCGAACATGTCGGTTGCATTTGCCTGCGCATCGAGATCGATCAGTGTGACCCCTCGTCCTAATCGTGCGAGCCCCACGGCCACACTCGTGGCCACCGTCGACTTCCCAGTTCCACCCTTGAACATCGCCACCACCACACGCCGCATGGATCCACCTCCTTTTGCCTCAGGGTCTCTGCACTACAGCGTTAAAACGCTAAAGCGTAATAGCGTTGTAGCAACAAAAAGTATAGCCTTAAAAGAGTGGGCGGGAAACACCGAACTAGTGAACGTCCCTAGAAGCACGGAGACGCAGTTGCCCGCGGGGGCTGTGGCTGTCGCAGGAGGAGTTAGAGCGTGTTTTCTGAGCTCGAAGAAAACGCTAAAACGCTAAAGCATTATAGCGTTATAAGTGTAGAGGAGCAGAACGGGAACTTGCGGAGGGGTGGTGCCAAGTTACCCGGCGCGCGTTCGGACCGAGTGGGAGCACGTCTCAGTGGGAGAATACGCGCAGATCGAGAAAAACGAGAGAAAAGGGACCGCAACGGAGCAGCTCACGGAGAACAGAGATCAAACTATAGCGTTCCAGGGTGGGGCGCTCAGAGAAAGTGAGGAGAAGACTCGTGTGCGAGTTGCGCGCAAAGAGTTACGCGTATGAAGCTGGATGAACTTGAGGGTATGGTGAGGGGAGGTGAGTCAGAGACGCTAGAACTGAAGCAATCCACTGGGCAACTTGCCCGTGCTGCGGAAACCCTCTGTGCCTTCCTCAATGCCAACGGCGGAATCGTTGTGTTAGGAGTCACGCCCCAGGGAAAGCTTGTCGGCCAACAGGTCGCGGATAAGACCCAACAGGAGCTTGCCCAAACCTTACGCAAGTTTGAGCCGCCGGCGCCCGTGACGATCAAGCGGATCCCCATTCCCCATACGCAACGAGAAGTGGTTGTGCTCGCAGCGATTCCGTCGGGCGAAGCATTGCCGTTTGTGTATGACGGGCGACCCTACCAGCGCATCGGAACCACGACGTCGGTCATGCCGCAGGAGCGCTATCAGCAGCTTTTGCTCAACCGCCTCCATAGTCGTAGCCGTTGGGAGACTACACCTGCCGCTGGAATGACGCTTGATAATTTGGATCAGGAAGAAATCCGCCGGACCGTGCGAGAGGGGACTGCGGTTGGGCGCCTGCCCGAGTCTACAGGCACCAACCCGGTGGATATTCTCGATCGCCTTGGCATGCGTCTCGGCGGGCAACTCTTAACCGCTGCTGTCATCCTGTTCGCCACTCGCTTCCTGCCCGACTAGCCCCAGTGTCAACTGCGCATGGCGCGCTTCAAGGGAGTCGACAAGACAGAATTCCTCGACAATCGACAGGTCTATGGTCACGGCTTTCAGCTCCTCGATGAAGCCATGCTGTTTTTACAGCGTCACCTTCCGGTCGCCGGACGTATCCAGCCAGGCCTCTTTGAACGGATCGACGAGCCGCTGTTTCCCCCGGCAGCGTTGCGGGAGGCGCTCGTCAATGCGATCTGCCACCGGGATTATGTTCAAGGCGGGGGGGCGATCAGCCTAGCGATTTACGATGATCGCGTAGAGGTGTGGAGCGATGGAACGCTCCCCTTTGGGCTCAAGGTGGGAAGATCTCAAACGTGATCATCGTTCGCGTCCACGCAATCCGCTTATCGCCGATGTCTTTTATCGGCGCGGGCTAGTCGAACGCTGGGGACGTGGCACCCAAAAGATCGTCGAACTCTGTGTCAAGGCAGGTCATCCCGAGCCAGAGTTCCTTGAGCAAGTCGGTGCAGTGGGAGTACGGTTTCTCCCGAGCGGCTACATCGCCCCACACCGCGTGACTCATGCTCTGACTGCCCGGCAACGCGAGATTCTGCACTTACTGGCCCGGAAAGAGCACATGGCCCTGCGAGAAATCCGCGCAGGACTGGCGCATCCGCCGTCAGACCGGACACTGCAAGAAGATCTCGCGCACCTCAAGCGCGTGGGCGTGATCGATGCGAGCGGGCATGGGCGGGGGGCGACGTACCGACTGCGGTATGAAACTGAAGAATAACGCAAAGAATAACGCAATGACACCGCGCTATTTCTGCGCTATTCCGATCGTGCCAGGCTCTGTTTACACTGCCGGTCACGATGGATCCACGGGCAGCAACGAGACTGTAAGTCCATGGGCACGAGAGCGATGAGCAAGAAAGAACCGATTTGTCCCCGGCGGCCGATTCTCACCCCGTTGGCACGAGGAGTAGCGCCCGCTTACGCAGGAGCAACCGCTCCGGGATTTACCGGAGCGGTTGATTCCAACGTCAAGTCCCACCTTCGCAGGGGCAAGAGCCAAGTCTCTCCGGCAAAAGGCGCCGGGCGCGGTCAGCACGGCTAGGAGAAGAGGCATGGGCGATGTTGTTTCGCTAAAGCTTAAAAGGGGCACGGCGCGCGACCAGCTTCTGGCGATGGTCCAGCACCAGGCCCAGGTACAAAGCAAGACCGTAGCGCAGTATCTGCGGGAACTCCAAGCCCAGGCTGAGCGCAACGGACAGGGGAGGGGAGTTCCCCAGGCAGTCGCCCCGCGTGCCCCCCGCGAGAAATACACCTACCTCACCAAGCGCGAAGTAGACTTACTCTTTGAGCAGATCACCGATCTCCGTGACCGCGCTCTCTTTGGTACCATGTATTACTTTGGTCTGCGAGCCTCCGAGGTGGGCCTGCTGCTGCGTGAGTACGTGAATTTCCGCACCCGGCGGATCTATGTTCCCCGGCTTAAGAGTGGCGTGCCGGGTGAGAAGGTGATGACCGCGGACTGCCGTCGCCTGCTGCAAAGCTACCTGCAGAGTCGCCGTGACGCCTTTCCATATCTCTTTCCCTCTCGGAATGCGCGGCCTATCAGCCGTAAACGCATTGACGCTTTATTTCGCCACTACGCCACGCAAGCTGGACTGCCGCCACACAAGCGTCACTCCCACTGCCTGCGCCACTCTATTGCCACCCATCTCATTGACGCCGGCCAGTCGCTAGAGTACGTGCAGGATCATCTGGGACATCGGTCGATCCAATCGACGGGGGTGTACGCCAAGATCTCAGATGCTAAGCGGGAACGAGTGGCCGCACAGCTTGAGCTGGCGCAGGAGGTGGCGAAAATTACGACTAAACGGGTGAGGGGAGGGCGCTGAGGAAGCAAAGAACATTCTCCTGAAACAGAACGACGAGCGCTACCATGGACCGATATGTCTTCTTCGATCCCACACGCATCCCGCCTGGGTTGCCTGTCCTTGGCGTCCCAACTGCGAGCGGGTTTGTCTGGGTGGAAATTACGGCTGCAGAATACGAAGCCACCGTGCCGTATCCGGACCTGGCCCGTCAGCTAGTAAAGTATGCGAGAGCAGTGCTCACCAACAGGTTGTCCAGGCCTGAGTAGCTCAAAGACGGATGAGTGACAAGGGACGATAAGGTATGAAGTTATCCTGAACCGCACTCAAAACCTTCCACTAGTGTCATTTCCATTACCATCTTCGCTATGATCGCGGTCTGGCCAGCCGGCCCCGACCAGCGGCACGGTCCTCCCGTGCCCTGCACGGCGCGCTGTATTTCTTCCACCTGGGCTTGAAGAGCCAGCAGACGGCAGCGGTCTCTCTCGATACGCTCCTAGCCTATTTCAAAGGCTACTACGACAACCCCACTCGGCCTCTCACCGAAAGCCAGTATCAGGAGGGCAAGGCGCTCCTCACCCGCTATTGGGAAACTCACCGCGGCCAATTTCCCACACCCTACCTGCTGGAGGACAAGTTCACGTTGCACGTCGGCCCATTCCTCCTGACTGGCCGGTTCGACCGGGTAGACATCACGCCCAAAGGCTACGAAATCATCGACTACAAACTTTGGCCCCGCAGACCGCTGCCGCAGGTCATTCCACAGTACCGTGACACAGCTTGTAATTACCGTAACGAAAAAGGAGAGCGCAGTATGCAGGCAGCGGGGTATTTGCGGGTTTCCTCTCCCGTACATACCTGACGTAGAGGTCTTCTTGGTTCATGTACTCGTCCGAGTCACATCTATATTCGTCTCAAGGCAAGGACGCAAGTCGAGGTCGTTGGAGCCCACCTGGAGCCAATCGTCAGGACGTTGGTAGATGTCGAAGCCGCGCCCGATTTTGATCGTCCAGCCATTGCTGAGCCGAATCTCGCGGTCGTGAAGGTTATTGTTTTCTTTAATCTCTAAAACTACATCGAACTGTTTCAGACTGTCACCAATTGTTGAGAGCTTTGGCAGAGCTTCATCTTTCTCAAATTGGTTCTCAAATCGAGTGACTAAAGTGACTTTTTGGGGCTTGCCTATACGTACAACGGTCTCGCAGAAGCGAAGAAAGTTGACGATCTGGTGGCGATGGCGGATATACGGGTCTTCAATCACGATCTCCTCGGCACCGGGCAGATACTCACCGAAGATGGTATCGTAGGAGTAGCCGGTTGCGCCGTAGTGGATGCGGTAATGTCGCTCTTTGGGGTCACGTTGTGGCGTGTTCCCAACTGCCTCGTGATCAGGAGCCGTTCTCTTTGCCTCGGGTGCAGCAGATGTTTTCGCTCCAGAGGCAGGTTCTTGCTTCGCTACAATAGTTGCGGACAGCATAGCCTGTTCTGCATCCGTCAGCGGCACACGTACGGGATGTTGCGTTGCTGCCGCATTCTGTGATTCGGGGCAGAAGACGATGATCAGCTTGCCGGCCGCATCTACATACCCAAGATTGATATTGGCAAATTCCTCGTCGGGCTTTTTCTTGTTTAGCTGTTCCTTGACTCGCCGTCGCCCTTCGATGGCGTAGGCGAGATATTCGTTAATCTCTTCTTGGGCCGGGTCGTCGCCTGGATGGAGTAGCTTCACAAAAGCACAGACTGTCTTGAGAACGGCGGTTTGATCCCGCTGATCATAACCCGGTCCTAATTTGCAGGCAGTCTTCACCTGCGCGAAACGGTTCGTTTTGCGGGCAAGGTGGTGAAAGGCTTCCGCCAGGTACTCGATGATCAGCCCGTAGCCACGCGTCAGGTTTTCATCCCTGTTCTTGGGGATTTCCCACCCCGGGACAAAGGCGTGAAAACGATCCAGGATCGCCAGGTCAAACACCGGGTGCAGCGGCTTGAATAAGGTATGCTCAGGCGAATTCACGATCGCCTCGACGGAGTCGTCGATGTTGCCGACGAAGGCGAGGCTAGCATTGGCCGTCACGGTCGAGGTAGAGCGGGTGAAGTTGCCGTTGGCCATGTATTGCTTCATCACCTGGAAGGTTTCTTTGTCGCGGACGCTTATGCCCTCCCCGACTTCATCGAAAGCCACCACGTCCCAGAACCCGATAATGCCCACCTGCCTTCGGGCATTGTTCCACCAGAGCGTGGCTGCCGTGGTGGGCCCGCCGAGCAGCGTTAAATAGGGCCGACACCCGCCAAAGGGAAAGGTATTCCCC
>JACXTT010008650.1_pt1 | contig 14081 bp, 10 predicted proteins | sample 9270951 | NCBI WGS metagenome assembly JACXTT01 (sample SAMN15532306, study PRJNA645909) | rock metagenome | isolation source: weathered quartz diorite | place: Puerto Rico | collected 2017-06-21 | reverse complement strand
AGCCGGCGCCGACGTGATCATCACGTACTTCGCGAAGGACGTCGCGCGGGGGCTCGGCCGGCGATGAGACGGCCGGCGCGCGGCATCGCCGCCACCGTCGCGGTCGCGCTCGCGCTCGCGGGCTCGCCGGTGTCGGCACGCGAGGGCGGCGGCGAGAGTGATCTCGGGCGGCGCTTCTTTCTCATGGCGCGCTCGGAGCTGCCGCTCGTCGAGGACCCGGCGGTCGTCGAGTACGTAGACCGGATCGGGCATCGTCTGGTCGGGACGCTCGGCGCGCAGCAGTTCGACTATCGCTTCTATGTGGTGCAGCAGCCGGTGCTGAACGCGTTCGCGGTCCCCGGCGGTTACGTGTTCGTGTTCTCGGAGCTCCTCGCCCGCGTCGCGAGCGACGACGAGCTGGCCGGTGTCCTCGGCCACGAGATGGGTCACGTCTCGGGCCATCACATCCTGCGCCAGCAGACCCAGGGCCAGGTGTGGACGGCGGCGGCACTCCTCGGTCTCCTCCTCTCGGCCGTGAACCCGGTGGTCGGCGCGGCGGCGGTGGGCGCGGCGCAGACCGCGGAACTCAAGTACTCGCGCGAGTTCGAGCAGGAGGCGGACTACCTCGGGCTTCGCTACGCGAGCGAGGCGGGGTACGACCCGCACGCGCTCGCCTCCTTCTTCAAGCAGCTCCTGCTCGAGCAACGGGTGAACCCGGCCGCGGTCCCGCCCTACATGCTCTCGCACCCCGTGACCGAGGACCGTATCGCGCACGTCGACACCATGATCACCGCGCAGAAGCTCCGGACGCCGAGCGGGCGGCCGGCGGCCTCGCCGGAGCTCGCCGAGGTCCAGGCCGTCGCACTGGCGAGCGCCGACCCGCCGGAGATCGTGGTCGCGCGCTACCGCCGCCAGGCTGACGAGCGTCCGGACGACGCCGAGCGGCAGTTTCTTCTCGGGCGCGTGTACCAGACTGTGGGGCAGTTCGACGCGGCGAAGACGGCGCTCGAGCGATGCCGCGACCTGGGCGGCCTCGGCGGGCGCGTCGACCGTCCCCTCGGAAGCGTCTACCGGGCGCTCAAGGACCCGGTGAAAGCGCGCGAGGCGCTCGACCGCCATCTTGCGCGGCGCCCCGACGACGGCTTCGGTCACCTGGAGCTCGGCAAGGCGCTGGCCGACGCGGGCGACGCGAACGGATCGCTGGTCGAGCTCCAGCGCGCGGTCACGCTCTCGCCCGACCTCGACGAGGCGCATCGGCTGTTCGGCATCGCGCTCGGCCGCAAGGGCGAGGAGGCGGACGGTTTCTACCACCTGGCGGTGGCATCACGGCTTCGCGGCGAGCTCGAGCAATCGCTCAGCCACTTCGAGCGAACCGACAAGCTGCTCAAGCCGGGGAGCGCGCGGCAGGCCGAGGTCGAGCAGGCGATCGAGGAGCTCCAGCCGCTGGTCCGCGAGCGCGAGCGCGAGCGGCAGGAACGGCGCCGGACGGGGCGGCGAGGCGTGGCGCTCGGCGCGCCCCAGCCTGTTTACGGCCCGCCGCAGGCCCGGCGGGCGAGGTAGACCGCGCTCGTGCCGTCGCGATCGTCTTCCCAGGCGACGTAGCAGAGGCGGCGCGGGCCGCGGCGGGAGATGGCGAGCGACGGGCGGCTCTGCTCGCTTGCGCCCGCGCCGGTGTCGTCGACACGCTCGGCGGGCGCAAAGGTCCCGCCCCCGTCGAAGCTCGTCGTGAAGAAGATGTCGTCGTTGCCGAGCCGATCGTCCTGCCAGGCGACGAAGAGCTTGCCCCGGTCGACGGCGAGGCTCGGATGCCACTGGTTCGTCGGCGTGTCGTGGTCCGCGTCGAAGCCGACCTTCGAGTCGTCGAGCTGCCGGTTCGGCGAGAACGTTGCGCCACCGTCGTCGCTGCGGGCGTAGAAGATGTTCGTGTCGGCCTCGCGCGCGCGGAGATCCGTCCAGGCGACGTGCAGGGCGCCGGAGCGGTCGATGCCGAGCGTCGGGCGCTCGTCGAGGCGCTCGAGATCCGGGAAGTCGTCGATCCGCGCATTCGGCCCCCAGGTGACGCCGCCGTCGTCACTGCGCGCCGCGAACAGGTCCCAGTTGTAGTTCCGGAAGTCGGGCCACGCGAGGTACACCGTCGAGCGGCTGGCGGCGATCGCGGGCGCCCATTTGTTGTCGTCGTGGGCTGCGAGCGGGTCGGGGGTGCCCGCGTCGACGCGGACGGCGGGGTCGAACGTCGTCCCGTCGACGCGCCCGCGCGCGGCGTAGAGATGCTCGAGCGGCTCGCCCTCGGGGCCGACGTCCCGTTCGTCGATCCAGGCGACGACCGGATCGCCGCCGACGAGCGCGATCGAGGGTACCCACTTGCCGGAGCCATCGGTGCCGTCGACGCGCACGTCCGGGCCGAGCTTCACGCCCCGCGGGTCCAGGCGGGCGAGCTCGATCCGCCCGCTGTCGTCGTCGTGTCCGACGACGAACTCCTGCCAGACGACGAAGAGGCGGCGGCCGCGGACGGCGAGCGCGGGGTTCAGCTCGGCGACCGTCCCGGGCGGGTTGTCGCTCACCCGGATCGGCGCGCCGAAGGTCCGTCCGCGGTCACGGCTGATCGCCAGGTAGACGTTCTCGAGGCCGGCGTTCGCCTCATGCCAGACGACGAAGACCCGGGCACCGCGCGCCGCGATCCGGGGGGCGTGCTGCGCCGCGACCGGGACGCCCGTCACGCGCACGCTCGGCCCGAAGCGGGGCGGAGCGGCACGCACCGGATCGACGGGCGCCGTCACGGGGCCGGACGGGAGGTCGAGGTCGGCGAACACCACCGCTTCGCGGTAGCCATTCTCGCACGCGCCGAGGACGAGGGAGCCGCCGCAGGCGACCCCGGAGCCGGGAAGGAGCTTCGCTCCGTCGGCGGCGAGCGCGGCGCGGCGGGCCGCGAGGCCGAGCGCCGGGTTCGCGATGCCGGGGTCGAGCTCGATCCAGGGCGCAATGGTGCGGAAACCGGTATCGGCGTTCTGGCCGATCCATGCGTTCCCCGCTCCGAGCGAACCCGGATTCACCTTGCGCCGCCGGCCGAGGATCGCGCTCTGCCCGTCGAACGTGACTTCGAAGAAGTTCCCGGTCATGCTCGCGTCGACGTTCGCGACGAAGGGGACGTTCTTCTGGAGGTTCGCGAACCCCCCCTCCTTGAAGATGTCGGGCTGCCACGGCTCGGTGGCGTACGCCCACTCGCTGAACGCTTCCGGCTGGAGCACGAGGTTCGCGCCCTTGGCGAGAAAGCGGTCGTTCACGTCCACCATCCATGCGTCCTTCGAGATCACGATCGCGAGCCGGCCGACGGGCGTGTCGAGCACTTCGAGGTCGCGGACGGGGCCGAAGGCGAGCGAGAGTCCGGTCGCGTTGCCGGGCGGCGGCTCCTCGATGGGCGTCAGGTACGCCTTGTTCGTGGAACCCCGGACCACCCCGGCAGTCTCGGACGGGCTTCGCAGGGTGCCCCCCATACCGTCCGGGACGAGCACCTCGCCGTCGGGCGCGAAGACCAGCGCCGTGTTGTAGGGAGACGGGGAGACGGCCTCGTAGGCGTAGGTCCGTGACGGCTCGTCGGGGTCGCGGAGGAGGGCGACGAGGGCGGGCTCGGATGCCTCCTCGACTCGGCGCGCAGGCGCGACGTTGGCCGAGGCGGCGAGATACACGCCATGGGTCATCGCGAGCTCGCGGAACGTCTCGTAGAAGCTCCGGTAGAGCGTGTCGGTGAGCGCGAGGACGAGCTGGCGGACGAGCGGCTCACCCGGAAACTTGGTGTTGTAGTAGGCCATCTGCGGCCCGTAGGGACCGAGGAGGTCGACGATCGCGACCACCGAGCTCGTCTGCGCGCGGGCGGCGGCGCCGCGCGTTCCGATCAGCGCCGGCATGAGCCCGACGTCCTCCGGGAACACGACGAGGGCGTCCGTCGGGGCGGCGGGATCGGCCGGAAGGAGATGGGTCGCGACGTCGTCGACCCCCGCCTGGACCAGGCCGGCGCGCCCGGGGAACGCCGCATCCATGAGCGCGGCCATCTTGTCGTGGTAGGTCTGGTAGCTCACCGCGTCGTCGAGTCGCTGCTTGTGGCCGACGGCGAACAGGCGGACTGGGTGCGCCTCCGCGCCGGCCGCGATCGTCAGCGAAAGGGCGACCGCCGAGAGTGCACGCCGCACCATGGCGGGAGAGTCTACCGCCGTGGCGTGCGCGCGGGGAACCGGAATCTAGATCAGCGAGGGGCGTCCCGCCCCTCGCCCCGTCGGGCGAAGCCCGCCGGGTCCTCACTCCTCGCTCGCTTGCGCTCGGCCGCGCGCTGCGCGCGCGGAGATCGATCTCGAGTCGACTTCCTAGTGGAGAGGATGGTACGGGCCGTGCAATACGCCCAGCACCGTGAGGCCGTCTTCGTCGAGATGATAGAGGATGTAGTAGTCGTCGATCGCGATGTAGTAACAGCCGCCGATGCCCTTCAGCGTGGTGGAACCGGGCGGGTGCGGGTCGTCGGCGAGCGAGATGATCGCCTCCCCGATGTCGCGCAGCGGACTCTGCGGGATCGTCTCGAGCTCGCGGTAGGCGCTGTACGTGATGTTGAGCCGTGTTCCCATCGAATTCGGCCGCGTCGCGGGGGGTTTATCGGCAGCGGGCGGGCGCTTCTTGAGGCCGACGTCCACGGCCGTGCTTCCAAACCTGCAATTATGCAGGTGCTTTGTCGTCATACGGCTCCGAGATGCCTTGCAATTCGCGCCCGGCGTCGGTTAAGGTCTTTAGGTTGCTGGGTGCGGGGGTCACGCCGTGAGTGGAGGAGGGTGCGCGCCGATGCCTGCTAGTGAGTCCGAGGTCCTCGTCGGCCGCCGCTATCTCGAGCGGGGCTTCCTCGACGCCGCCATGCGGCTCTTCGTCCGCAACGCGGAGCTCGTGACGGCGGCAGACTGGACTCGCCTCGCCGAGCGGCTACTCGAACGGAACCGCGTCCCGGACGCCGTCCGCGTGTGCGAGCTCGGCGGCGTCCCGCTCCCCCGCGAGCGCCTCCTCGCCGCCGCCGACGGTTTCTTGAAGCGCAAGGACATCGACGCCGCGGTGCGTCTCTACGAGCTCGTCGGCGCCGATCGCGAACGCTGGACCAAGCTGGTCGACATCCTCACGTCGCTTCCCGATCGGGCCCGGCAGGCGATCGAGATCGTCGAGCGCCACCTCGGGTCGAGGACGCCGCCGGAGCCGCCGATCGAGGAGCCGCGCCCGACTCACGACGCGAAGCCGCCGCGCCAGATCAAAGCGGTGAAGTAGCTGGGCCGACCCGCCGACTGCCTCCGTCCCGCCGTCCGTGCCGTCGCGCCTTACGTCCCCGGGGAGCAGCCTGCTCCCGGGCGGCGGGTGATCAAGCTCAACACGAACGAGAACCCGTACCCGCCCTCGCCCAGGGTGCTCGAGGCGCTGGCGCGGGTGGCGGACGAGACCCTGCGCCTCTACCCCGACCCCGAGGCGTCCGCCCTCCGGGCCCGGGCGGCGACGGTGTACGGCGTGCCGGCGGAGTGGATCCTCGCCGGCAACGGGTCGGACGAGCTGATCGCCCTCGTGCTGCGCGCGGCGATCGATCCGGGCGACCGGGTGGCGTTCCCGGTGCCGACCTACAGTCTCTACGAGGTCCTCGTCGCGACGCAGGGCGGGGAGGCGGTGATGGTGCCGTTCGGCGAAGACTTCGCGCTCCCGGCGGCGCTCGCCGACGCCCGCGCGCGGGTCACGTTCCTCTGTAACCCGAACTCACCCTCCGGAACGCTGGTGCCGCGCGGGGAGGTCGAGGCACTGGCCCGCTCCGTCGCCGGCATCCTGGTGGTCGACGAGGCCTACGTCGACTTCGCGCGCGAGACGGCGCTCCCGCTCCTCGGGCGGCACGACAACCTGATCATCCTCCGCACGTTCTCCAAGTCGTTCTCGCTCGCCGGCCTCCGCGTCGGACTCGCCTTCGGGCACCCCGAGCTGCTCGCGGGGCTGCGCACGGTGAAGGACTCCTACAACCTCGGCCGGCCCGCGCAGGCGGCTGCCGAGGCCGCGCTCGCCGATCTGCCCGCGATGGATGCCAACGTGGTGCGCATCCGGGTTACCCGCGCGCGCCTGGTGCACGAGCTCGAGCGCCTCGGCTTCCGGGTGCCGCCCTCCGAGGCGAACTTCGTGCTCGCCCGGCGGCCGGGCATCGACCTCGGTGCGCTGGCGCGCACGCTCGCCGGACGCAACATCCTCGTCCGCCACTTCCCGACCCCGCGTGTGCGGGACGCGCTCCGGATCACGGTCGGCACGGATGCCGAGATCGATGCGCTGCTCGCTGCGCTGCGCCCGCTGGTGCCCTGACCCTAGTCCGCGTCCTCGTCCGATCCGCCGTCGTCACCGGCCCCGTCGCCCGCATCCCCGGCCTCGGGCATCGGCGCCGGCACGGTCGTCGTGCTCGCCTTCGCGGCGGCGGGCTCCTCGACGAAGTCCTTCGGCTGCTTGTCGAGGCGCGCGTACATGTAGTCGCGCGCCTCGAACACCGTCTCGCTGCCGGCGCGCATCACGAAGTACTTGCCGTCGTGCTTCGCGATGAGGACGGCGCCGATCGGCTGGTTTTCCTTGTCGGTGAGGGTCACGCGGAGGTCGGGCGTGTCCAGTCCGAAGGGCTTCAGGTCCCGCGCCGGCTCGGCCGCGACGTCCGAGCCGCGGAGCTCGCGGACGTCCGCGAGAAAGCTCGTGATCACGGTGTCCTTCGGCTTCTTCGCCTCCGCGCCCTCGATGCGCCACCCGCCGTCGGCGCGCGCCAGCGTGACGTTGCCGCCGTCCTTGCGCTCGAGGACCGCTCGACCGACGCGCGCGGGATCGAACCCGAGCACGGTCTTGTCCCGGAACTGCCCGGCGGTCTTGCTGAGCGTCCGGAAGGACCACTCGCCGAGCGCGTACACCGTCGGCTGGTCGGCGCGCTTCGCGTAGACCTGCTTCTGCGTACCTTCCGTCGTCTCGGCGCCGACCAGCAGCGTCTGCGCGCCCGCGCCGTCGGCGCCGCTCGCCACGGTGACCGTGAGCCGCGGATTCCCGAGGCCGTACTTCCCGAGATCGGCGGGCGCGTCGTCGGGGAAGTCGACGGCGCGCGTCGCCCGGAGCGAGGAGAGGTAGGAACGGACCTCGGTGGGATCGGCGGGGTGGTCGCCGGGTTCGACCGTCCAGTTGATCTCCTTGGTGGCCGCGTCCTTCGCGTCCAGCGCCTTCCGCGCGAGGGTGACCGTCTCCCCGCCCTGCGGCTTGATCTCGACGCGGGTCACGTCGTCGTCCCTGAAGGTGAGGATCTGCTTCTCGCGCAGGTCCTTCACCTGTTTGTTCAGGCCGAAGCCGATCGAGGACGTCGTCAGGTAGAGCTTCGGATCGTCTCCCTTGCGGACGTAGGTCTTGCCACCGATGGTCGTGTTCTTGCCGACCGCGACGGCCGGTGGTTGCGAGCCATCCTTCAGGGTGAGGCGCGCGGTGACGGTCGGTTTGTCGAGCCCGAAGGGCGCCAGGTCCGCGGGCGCCTCGTCGAGGGTCCGCTGCACCTCGGCGTCCGTGATGGTGCCGAGCAGTCCCTTCACCGCGGCCTCCTCGGCGGGCGCCTGGACCGGCCGCACCAGCTTCCACGTGCCGTCGTCGCGATGGAGCTCGATCTCGCGGTCGGGGTAGACGAGCGTGATGCCGGTCACCGCGTCCTTGTCGACGGCGACGAGCTTCTCCTTCTTGCCCTCGCGCTCGGCCTTCGGGATCTCGTAGACGTACAGGTACGTCCCGAGCCCGGCGACGAGGACGAGGAGGAGCAGGATCCGCCCGAGGTTCACCTACTCCGCCTCCCGCACCTGGAGGCTCGTCAACGGGACTTGCGCCGCCACCAGACGGCGATGCCGCTCGCGATCAGGAGCTGCGGGACGATCAGCACGGACAGGTAGAACACCTGAAGTGCCTGGTTGCCGGTCAGGTCGGCGCGGGACGCCCGCACGCTCCGGCTCCGGATCGAGACCAGCTCCTCCTGGCCGACGAGCCAGCCGACGGCGTTCAGGAACAGGTCGCCGTTCAGGCGGAACTGCGCGAGGTCCTGGTTGTCGGCGAAGCGCGGCGTGCCGACGACGACCAGTCGCGCCTCCTCCGGCGCCTTCTTCCCCTCGGGCATGGCCGGCAGCTCCTCGCCCATCTCGCGCAGCTTCGCCTCGACCGCGACCGCGACCGAGAGCGGTCCCCGCCGATCGCTCTCCTCGATCGTCGCGGTCCCCTTGTTGAAGAGGTCGTCGACCTTGGCGAGCGCACGGCTCGAGGCGGCGGTCTTCACGAGCGAGGTCACCTGCAGGCCCTTCTTGCCAGTGGCGTCGGGTTCGACGGTGCGCGTTTCCGGATAGGTGGTGTAGTCCTTGAAGTTCTGCGTGATCGGGTGGGTGCCGTAGATCTTCGTGATCGGCTTCGTGCCGAGGCTCGGCCCCTCGAACAGGCGGAGCTCGCGGTCGATCACGATGTCGTTGCCGAGCTTGACGCCCCAGTCGGCGAGGAACTTGGTGAGCGACTCGCCACCCTCGCGCGGTCCGATCAGGACGAAGAGCCGCCCGCCACGCTTGAGGTAGCCAGTGAGCGTCTGGAGCTCCTGCGGGGAGAGCGGCCGCTCGGGGCCCGCCATCACGACCGCGCTCGCGTCGTCCGGCACCTGCTCCAGCAGGACGAGCGGTTTCACCTCGTAGTTCTCCTGCTCGAGCGCGAGCTTGGCGCTCGCGTAGCCCTTCGCCTCCTGCTGGTTCTGGATGTCCGCCTCGCCGTGCCCGTCCGTGAAGTACACGACCTTCTTGGTGGTGCCCGCGACGCGGATCATCCCGTTCGTCACCGCCTCCTCGGTCGGGTTGGTGACGACGAACGACTCCTTGCCGTACTGGAGGTTCACGCTCCGGAGGGCGGTGATCTTCATCTGCTCGACGAGCGCGGGCTCCTTGTCGGGGTCGACGAGGCGGACCCTCACGTGCGCGGGGGCGGCATACTGGTAGCTGCCGAGGAGCGTCTCCAGCTGCGCGTCCTGCCCCGCCTCGACGAAGGCGGTCATCTGGAGGTCCTGCTGGAGGTTCTCCGCCACCTTCCGCGACTGCGGCGCGAGGGTGTACACGCCCGCCTCGGTCAGGTCCCAGCGATGGTGGTGCCGGTACGAGAGGTAGTTCCCGCCGACCACGAGCGCGACGAAGAGGACGGTGTAGACGAAGGCGCCGGCGCCGTAGCGGGTCGAGCGCTGCCCGAGCACGGTGCGGAAGTCCTCGAATCCGAAGGCGAGGTAGGCGAGCACGAGCGCCGCGCCGCCGACCAGGTTCAGGAGCACGTACGGGTCGGTCACGCCGACGAGCGGCGTCGCGACGAAGCCGAAGGCGAGGAAGAGGAGCCCGAGGAGGCCGAACAGCGACGAGGAGCGACCCACGCTCATCTCCAGCGGACGGACTCGACCGAGCGCTGCGTCAGGAAGAGCCCGATCACCAGCAGGGTCGCGAAGTAGATCAGGTCCTTGGTGTCGACGATGCCCTTGGTGAGCTCCTGGAAGTGCTCGGTGATCGAGGCGTAGCGGACGAGCCCGCCCGCGACGCCCTGCACGGTCTCGCCGAGCCAGCCGATCGTATAGAGGACGAGGAGCGCGAAGAGCGCGCCCACGTACGCGATCACCACGTTGTCGGTGAAGGAGGAGATGAGCGTCCCGACCGCCAGGAAGACGCTCGCCATGAGCGCGAGGCCGAGGTAGCCGCAGAGCATCATGGGCAGCTCGGGGTTGCCGTAGGCGGCGAGCAGGAACCCGAACATCCCGGAGAGGAGGACCATGAGCAACACGAGGACGAGCCCGCCGAGGAATTTCCCGAGCACGATCTCGCCGACGCGTACGGGCGAGGTGAGGAGGAGCTCGTAGGTGCCGGCGCGCTTCTCCTCGGGGAACATCCGCATCGTGATCGCGGGCACGATGAAGATGAGGAGGACCGACATGTTGTGGAGGAGCGGGACCACCACCATCTGGTTCAGGTTGAACCGCGACAGCATCTCGGGGTTCCGCATCATGCTGTAGATCTGCAACGTCTGGTTGAACGCGGTGAGCAGCGCAAAGAAGAAGTAACCGGCGAGCGCGAGGTAGGCCGCGATCAGGACGTAGGCGACCGGCGAGGAGAAGTAGGACCGGAGCTCCTTGCCGGAGATGGTGAGGACGTTCCGCACCGCGCTATGCCTCGCTCTCGGCGGCCGCCCGCCCCCCGTCGGCGGCCTCGCGGCCGATCGCTTCGATGAACACCTCCTCGAGCGTCCGGCCGCGGATCAGGTTCGCGAGCTGATCCTCGATCACGATGCGACCGTCGTTGATGATGACGACCTTGTCGCATACCTGGGAGACCTCGGGCAGGATGTGGGTGGAGAGGACGACGGTGCGCTTTCCGCCGAGCGTCCGGATGAGGGTCCGGATCTCGATGATCTGCCGCGGGTCGAGCCCGATGGTCGGCTCGTCGAGGACCAGGACCGGCGGGTCGTGGATGAGCGCCTGCGCGAGTCCGACGCGCTGGCGGAAGCCCTTGGAGAGGTGGCCGAGCAGCCGGTCTCGCACCCCGGCGAGGCCGCAGGTCTCGATGACGCGCTCGAGCGCGGCGGCGATGTCGCCCCGGCTCATGCCCTTCAGCTTGGCGACGAAGCGGAGATACCCCACCACGGACATGTCGTTGTAGAGGGGGGGGTTCTCCGGCAGGTAGCCGATGCGGCGGCGCACCTCGGTCGACTGCTCGAAGACGTCGAACCCGTCGACCCGGACCGTGCCGGAGCTGGCCGGCATGAAGCCAGTGATGATCCGCATCGTCGTCGTCTTCCCGGCGCCGTTCGGTCCGAGGAAGCCGAGGATGTGGCCGTCGGCCGCGGTGAACGAGACGTCGCGGACCGCGGGCAGGTCGCCGTAACGCTTGCTCAGGTTCGCGACTTCGATCATCGAATTCGTTTGGACTGTGACAGCGGGAACAAAATTCGACCGGCGTATCTAGCGACGGCCGATCAGGATTGCAAGGTCCCGCACGGTCAGGGGTGGTGCCGGGCCGCTCAGCGCTCGGAGCGCGCTTCCTCGAGTGGGAAGTCCCGGCATGGAGCCAGGCGGGCGTACTCGGCGCGGGTGAAGAACCCCCCGAACCGGGCGAGCTCCCCCAGACACGTGCACTTCGCCGCCGGCGTCGGCAGGCGCGCGTCGCCCTCGATCTCGGCGACGACCCGCGCCTTCGTCATGACGTCCGAGGACATGCGGATGCCGCCATCCGCCGGGGTATCCAGAATGGCGAACGTCGGCGCGTTCTTCCCCGCTCCATCCCATGGTTGCCAGCGCGGCAGCTCGCCCCTGCGTCCCGTTCCCGGGTCGCCCGCGCGGGCGAACTCCGCCCAGTAGGACATCATCGCCGCGGAGAGCGCGAGCCGTCCAGGCTCGTTCTCCTTCGTCCACAGGATGTCGGCTTCCCGCCCGAGGTCGAAGTGTCCGAACTCGAACGGGATCTCGAAGCCGTGCGACGCGCCGAGGAGGCGGGGGAGATCCGCGCCGAGGAGCTTCGGCTCCTCGTCCCAGTCGAAGCGGTAGACCCACACGCGGTCGGCGCCGCCGGCGTGGAGGCGCATCGCCGGCTCGTCGGCCGCCGCGGCCTTCCACATCTTCGGGGTGTAGTCGCCGCTGACCTCGTAGCGGCGGCGGTCGAGTACCTGGGGAAAGAGACCGAACCACCGCCGGACGAGCGTCGGGTCGGTGAAGAGGAAGAGCTTGTTCTCGTCGCGCGTCGTGCCGAGGATCACCGGGACTTCGTTCCAACGCCCGCGCTGCCCGAGGAGATCGAACGGGTTCTCGCGGGGGAGGACGACGCCGTCGCGGAAAACGGTCGGGACGTCGAGCATGCCGCCGAAGTTCCCGGGCGCGGCGGCGGTGAGGATCTCCACGCTCGTCTTGCTGCGGAGGTAGCGCGCCACCTCCTCGCCCGACATGGCGGCGACGCGGGCGACCGCCGCGCGGCGGTCCGTGGCGCTCCCGTCGCGCTGGAGCAGATCGAGCAGGAGCTCGGACGAGGTGTGCCGGGGACCCGGACTGCTCGCCTCGTCGCTCGCGTGCTCCCCCTCCTCGGCCGTCGCGGTCGAGAGGCCGGCGCTCTGCGCGATCGCCCTCTGGAAGAGCCCGCGCGCCAGCGGGGACACGAGCAGGCTCGCGACGTTCGTCCCGCCGGCGGACTCGCCGAAGATGGTGACATTGTCGGGATCGCCACCGAACGCCGCGGCATTCTCGCGCACCCACGAGAGGGCGCGCACGAGATCGAGCGTCCCGAAGTTTCCCGAACGCTCGACCTCGGTCGTGCCGGCGTCGCGCAGCGCGGGGTGGCGGAACCAGCCGAGGGGACCGAGCCGGTAGTTCACGGTGAGGACGACGACGTGTTCGCTGCTCGCGAGCGCGCTCCCGTCGTAGAACCCGCCGTGGCCGACCGAGTTCCCGCCGCCGTGGATCCAGACCATGACGGGGAGACGCGTGTCGGTGGCGCGGGCGTCCGTCGGGGCCCACACGTTCAGGTAGAGGCAATCCTCGTCGCCGGCCGGCTCACCCTGGCGAACGTCGGAGATGCCGCCGAAGGCGCTCGCGAGCTGGGGACACGGCGGGGCGAAGCGAAGTACTTCCCGCGTGGTGGTCCAGGACGCCGGCGGCTCCGGCGCGCGCCATCGCCGCTCGCCGACCGGCGGACGGGCGTACGGAATGCCGAGCCAGGCGTCGCCGCCGTGCTGTCCCGCCGTGCCGATCACGGCGCCCGACGAGGTCGAGCGGACGGTCGCGGGATCGGGCGGGCTCGCCTCGCGGCTCGCCTTCCCGCGCCCGAGACCGCACGCGGAGACGACCAGCACCAGGACGAGCGATCGAGGACATGCCTTCATCGTCCCACCCCCCACCGCACGAGTTAGCGCGAACGACGGGTGTCACGCCAGGATCACGTGCGGACGTCCGTGAGATCCCTGCCGCGGTGTCGACAGGCCGGGACCCGTCTGCTAGCGTCCGGGCGCGGCAATGGGAACCGCCGACCCCGGCGACCGGCCGCGCCTGTATCTGATCGACGGCAGCGGGTACGTCTATCGCGCCTTCCACGCGCTCCCCGGCCTCGGCACGACGCGCGGGGTCCCGACGAACGCCGTCTACGGCTTCACCAACATGCTGGCGAAGCTCCTCCGCGAGGAGAAGCCGCGCCTCGTGGCCGTCGTCTTCGACGCTCCCGGCGGGACCTTCCGCGACGGGCTCTACGCCGACTACAAGGCGACCCGCGCGCCGATCCCGGACGAGCTCCGCCCGCAGCTCGGCTACGTCCGGAAGATCGTCGACGCGCTCCGCCTCCCGGTCGTCGAGGTGGCCGGCGTCGAGGCCGACGACGTGATCGGGACGCTCGCGCGCCAGGCGGGCGCGGCCGGGCTCGAGACCGTCCTCGTCACGGGCGACAAGGACCTGATGCAGCTGGTCGACGAGCGCACGGTCTGGCTCGACACCATGCGCGACCGTCGCTGCGGTCCCGCCGAGGTGCGCGAACGCTTCGGCGTCGAGCCGGCGCTCGTGCCCGACGTGCTCGGGCTCATGGGCGACGCGATCGACAACATCCCGGGCGTGAAGGGCATCGGCGAGAAGACCGCCAGCGCCCTCGTCCGCGAGCTCGGACCCGTGGAGACGATCCTCTCGCGGCTCGACGACATCGAGCGCCTGCCGATCCGCGGCGCGAAGAAGGTGCGCGAGACGCTGGCGCGCGATGCCGAGAGCGCGCGACTGTCAAAGGACCTGGCGACGATCCGGCGCGACGTCGGGGTTGCGCTCGACGTCGAGCGCCTGCGCTGGGACGGCCCGGATGCCGAGCGCCTGCGGCCGCTCTTCGCGGAGCTCGAGTTCAGCTCGCTCCTCCGCGAGCTCGCACCGAGCGGCGAGGCGGCGGAGGTCGAGCACTGCGAGGCGCGGACCGCGGCCGAGATCGCCGCCGCGCTCCCGCGACTCGCCACGGCGGGCGTGGTGGCCGTCGTGCCGATCCTCGACTCGGTGCGGGCGACCGCGGCGCGGATCGAGGCGCTCGCGGTGGCGGCGCCGACCG
>JACXTT010008648.1_pt1 | contig 14081 bp, 12 predicted proteins | sample 9270951 | NCBI WGS metagenome assembly JACXTT01 (sample SAMN15532306, study PRJNA645909) | rock metagenome | isolation source: weathered quartz diorite | place: Puerto Rico | collected 2017-06-21 | reverse complement strand
ACGGCATATCGCATATCGATACCCTCGACGCGGCCTTCGGCAAAGCGCGCGTGATGGGCGGCAGTTGCCAGATCGCGGCGACGCTCACCAAGGACGGCGTGGTCAAGTCCATGGCCGATGTGAACATGATCACCTGGGGCGCGCGCGAGCCATCGCAACAGGCCGCCGCGGAAAAACTGGGCGCGGCCTTTGCCGGCGCCACCTTCGTCGACGCCAAGGTTTCGCCCACCAGCATGCTCGATATGTGGGAAAAAGTCGCCTTCCTTTCCACCCTGGCCGGCATGACCTGCCTGATGCGCGCCAGTGTCGGCGAGATCATGGCCACCCCCGATGGCCGCAACATCATGCTGCGTTATGTGCGCGCCAGCATGGCCATCGCCACCGCAGCCGGCTATGCGCCACGCCCGGCAGTGGTGGAGCGCTTCGAGAAAATCCTCACCACGCCCGGCCTGCCGCTGACGGCCTCGATGCTGCGTGATCTCGAAGGTGGCGGCGAGGTCGAGGCCGACCATATCGTCGGCTTCATGCTCGGCAAGGCGCGCGAATACAAGATCGACGACAGCCTGATCGCGACGGCCTATACGCATCTCAAGGCTTACCAGAATCGCCGCGCGGCCACGCGTCTGCCAACATAGTCTGCCGACATAGCCTGCCGAAATAATTTCGGCTTGCCGATTGAAAGGCCGCGCATCGGCAACGATGGCGCGGCTTTTTTTGCGAGCTCGCCGCGAGTGATGCATCGCGAAATTTGCGCGCTCACACTCCGCACGCAACCCTTAGAAAAACTCAAAAAACCCTTAAGGGAAATCCCTGTGGCCCTCGCGCAACAGGCACGAAAAATTATCGCCGAAGCGTATACGCGCAAAAAAACGAGTGCTAATTTCTGCCTGCCTCGGCGCGTGCACCCATTGTCGACTCATCAGCAGAATGAGAGGGACCCATCAGGAACTCGCTTGCGTGCCTGGCGTTTCAAACCAGCTTCACCGTAAACAATCCACTCAACAGGAAAGGTGACAAATGAAACGAATCTTCATGCTGTTTCTCTTGTGCTGCGGCGCCATCAGCGCTGCGTTCGCGGGCGGACAGGGCGATCTCAGAAAGGCCGACAAGGCAATACGCAATAAGTACATTGTGGTGTTCGAAGAGCATGCGGTTCGCGATGTGCGCGCCGCCAGTGCTGCATTGGCCAATGCACACGGCGGGCGCGTCGGCTTCGTCTACGAGCGTGCGATCAAGGGTTTTTCGGTGGAACTTCCCGAAGCCGCCGCACGCGCCATCGCGCAAAACCCGAACGTCGCATATGTCGAGGAGGACAGCGAAGTGCATCTGGGCGCCACACAATCCGGCGCCACCTGGGGCCTCGATCGCATCGACCAGCGCTCACTGCCGCTCGACGGTCTCTACGGCTATACCGCCTCGGGACTCGGCGTGAAGGCCTACATCATCGATACCGGCATCCGCAAAACGCATAGCGAGTTCGGCGGCCGCGCCATTGACGGCTATACCGCCATCAGCGACGGCAACGGCAGCAACGACTGCAACGGGCATGGCACCCATGTCTCCGGCACGGTCGGCGGCGCAACCTACGGCGTGGCCAAGAACGTGACCCTGGTGGCAGTCCGTGTGCTCGACTGCACCGGCTCCGGCAGCAACTCGGGCGTGATCGCTGGCGTGGACTGGGTGACCTCGAACCATGTCGCCGGCGCACCGGCCACCGCCAATATGAGTCTGGGCGGCGGCTTGAGCTCGGCGCTGGATACGGCGGTGCGCAATTCCATCGCCGATGGCGTCACCTATGCCGTGGCATCCGGCAACAGCAATGCCGACGCCTGCACCAGCTCGCCGGCCGATGTGGCGGAAGCCATCACCGTCAACGCCTCGACCTCGACGGATGCGCGCGCCTCCTTTTCCAATTACGGTTCCTGCACGGATATTTTCGCGCCGGGTCTGAACATCACCTCGGCCTGGTACACCAGCGATACCGCGACCAACACCATCAGCGGCACTTCGATGGCCACGCCCCATGTCACTGGCGTGGCCGCGCTGTATCTGGAAACCAACAAGACGGCTTCGCCCTCGACGGTCTGGGCGGCCATCCGCGACAGCGCCACGCCGAACAAGATCACCGATACGGTCGGCTCGCCGAACCTGCTGCTGTATTCCCTGCTGGCGGCCGTGCCGCCGCCGGTTCCCGGCACCACCACACAGTTGCTCAAGAACCCCGGTTTTGAACTGGGCAACAACGGCAACTGGACCATCACCAGCGGCGTCATCACCAACAGCACCGGCCGTACGCCCAACACCGGTACTTGGTACGCCTGGCTCGACGGCTATGGCGCGGCCCATACCGACACCGCCTATCAGGACGTGACGCTGGCGTCGACCGATACTGCCGTCAAACTGGTGTTCTACATCGGCATCGACACCGCCGAAACGACCACTACCACCGCCTACGACAAGCTGACGGTGACAGTTCGCAACAGCGCCAACACGGTGCTGAAAACGCTGGCCAGCTACTCGAACCTGAACACGACCACGGGCTATGTGCGCCAGGAGTTCGACCTGCTCGAATTCAAGGGCCAGACGATCCGCATCCATTTCAACGGCGTGGAAGACAGCTCGCTGCAAACCTCCTTCCGCATCGACGATGTGGCGGTGAACGAGACGAAGTAAATTTTTTTTTGCGGTGAGGTAATTGCCGCGAGTGATCGGGGCGGGTGGTGGCCAAGCAGTAGTGGTCAGCATCCGCCCCTTTCATTTTCGTGGCATCGAGCGGTGAAAACTTTAGGTGCTGTGCAGCCAATCCGTTTCTACGCATGCGAACTATTCACCACCGTGTCGCCCCGGATTTAGTCCGGGGCCCAATTTTGTTAGTACTCGCGTGGCACCAAAAATTGGATCCCGGACTAAATCCGGGATGACGGTGCAAATTTTGGCTTGGCCAAGTTATGCCTTTTTATAAAAAGCGCAGAACGCCATTCCGCGCGCCTTACCAGCCACTTTTGCCTCGAAACCCCCTTCAATGCTTGAGTTTCAATTTCAACAACGTCGCGAAACTCAAGAATTCGTCATTCCGGCGTAGGCCGGAATCCAGCCCGTCGTAGATTCAAACACTTGGATGGACTGGGTCCCGGCCTACGCCGGGACGACGCAGTTTTCAGAAGCCTTTTCCAAACTGCCACACAAGTATCGCCGCAGAAAAACCGCCCTCGGCTATCATGCCCCCCATGTCTACCTCCTCTGCCCTCAACCCCGGCGTCAAGAAACGCGAAGTCTTCGCCTGGGCCATGTACGACTTCGCCAACTCGGGCTACACCACCGTGGTGCTGACGGCGGTGTTCAATGCCTACTTTGTCTCGGTGGTCGCCGCCAAGGCGGAATGGGCGACCTTCGCCTGGACGGCCACGCTGGCCGTATCGTATCTGGCGGTGATGTTCGCCGGCCCCCTGATCGGCGCCTATGCCGATGCGCACGCCGCCAAAAAACGCGTGCTGTTCATCGCCACCACTGGGTGCGTCATCACCACCGCCCTGCTCTACTTCGCCGGCCCCGGCTCGCTGGTGCTGGCGATTACATGCATCATCATTTCCAACTTCTGCTACGCCATCGGCGAGAACATCACTGCTGCCTTTTTGCCGGAATTGTCGACGCCCCAAGCATTGGGCAAGGTCTCCGGCTGGGGCTGGAGCTGGGGTTATGTCGGCGGGCTGTTTGCACTGGGGCTATGCCTCGCCTGGATCATGGGCGCCGACTCGCGCGGCCAGCAAACGACGGACGCGATCGCCGTCACCATGCTCATCACCGCCGCCGTCTACGCGCTCGGCGCTTCCATCACCTTTCTCTGGCTCAAGGAGCGCGCGGTACCCGTAGCCGTCACTGTCGAAAGCAAAGCGGAAAGCGCCATCGCCAGATTGCTGCGCTCGGCGCGCGAAGCCTCGTGCTATCGCGACCTGATGCGAGTGTTCGTCTGCGGGGTTTGCTATCAGGCGGGTGTGGCCACCGTCATTACGCTTGCCGCCATTTACGCGCAGGAAGAAATGGGCTTCACCACCAAGGACACCCTGCTGCTGGTACTGGTGGTGAACGTCACCGCCTGCATCGGCGCCTTCGGCTTCGGCTATCTGCAGGATGCCATCGGCAAGAAACGCGCGCTGGCGATCACGCTGGTCGGCTGGGTCGCGATGGTGGCGATGGCCTGGTTCGCCGTCACCCCGCCCCTGTTCTGGCTCGCCGCCAACCTCGCCGGCATTTGCATGGGCTCCAGCCAATCGGCCGGGCGCGCGCTGGTGGCGTATTTTTCACCGGTCGAACAAGCCGCAGAATTCTTTGGCCTGTGGGGCGTGGCCACACGCCTCGCCGCCGTGCTGGGCCCGTTGACCTACGGCTGCGTGACCTGGATCACCGGCAATAACCATCGCATGGCGATGCTGATCACGGGGGTGTTTTTTGTGGCGGCCTTGCTGGTGTTGATGGGGGTGGATGAGAAGCGGGGGCGGATGGCGGTTGGGGCGCGATGAATAATGGACTTCGGGTAAGCGGCTTCACCACGACGCAGTAGCCCGGATGCGGCGCAGCGAAATCCGGGGCAACGTCTACCAAGCCTCCCCACTTGACACCGCCAATTTTCGGCGTAATGTATGTACATACCCTGTCCATAGCCATAGCAGATTAGCCGAACGGAGGAAGTGATGCCAGAAGCAGCAATCGAGCGGATCGTCGTACAAGCGACCCCGCAGGAAAAGAAAGCCATCAGCGCCAAAGCCAAGAAGCTGGGCCTGCCCGTATCCGAACTCATGCGTCGTGGCGCTACCGCCTACCAATCCAGCGACTCTGACGAGGAACTCGGCACCGTTGCCGACGCTGCCATTGCTGCAGCCAACCGCGCCTCCGCCGCCATCGACGACATGCTCAGCTTCGTGGAAGCCAGCAATAAACGTATCGCTTCCATGGAAGCCAAGGCCGACAAAAAACGCAAGGCCGCCTGATGGGCGTAACCGAACGCGTATGGGGTGCCCTCACCTCCATGATCAAGCTGGAGGACAAGGTTATCCGCCAGGGCGAAGTGATCAAGGCGCAGCAAGCCAAGATTGAAAACCTGACCGAGCGGATGATCAAGTTGGAAACGACGATTGAATTGTTGATGCGGGCCAGTGAGCAGAGACGGATTCGGTGAGTTTGTCTGCGAATTGAGGCAGACGATTTTGACCTTCACCTGCAATTCATCAATTGGGCAATTGAAATTGCGGGAATCTGCAACGCGTTAACCAAATCAGCGGATTGAATTCGATATGCAGAACGCCATTCCGCGCGCGTTCCCAGCCAAAAAAGCTCCAAACACCGCGCCAATGCTTGAGTTTAGATAACGCGCCCGACCCTACGCACTCTCTATATATCCATTCTCCGGGAACACAATCAGCGTCAGTACAGTCGCCGACACCATGCCACCGGCCAACTTCGATTTATCGCTATGTACCGCGACGGTATTTAATCGGCGCATGCGACAATTCTCGCTGTCAATTGCAAAAAATCTCCACGACCATGCCAATCGCTAGGGCAGCAAATAATTCCATGAGATCGCCAGCGCCGAAGGGTCTCTTGGCAATGGGGCAAGGTATCGTGGGAATGCTGGTTCTGGCCGTCTGCTTCGGTCAGGCGCATGCCGCATCCGCAAGCTCCACCGCGGCTGCGGCCACCACGGACAAATGGCATGGCACAGCCGGCGCTGGTGCCATGGTGTTCCCCAAATATGTCGGTGGGCGCGGCAGCCAGACCTGGCCAATTCCGCTGCTCTCACTCGACTACGATGAAACGTTCTACGTCGAAATCGAACGTGTCGGCGTATACGTGCTGGCCAGCGATGACAAGAAAATCGGCCTCGGCTTCGCCGTTGAACCCCGCTTTGGTTATTCCGCAAAGGACGGCGGCAAATTGAGCGGCATGGCAACGCGCCGCGACAGCATCGAGGGCGGCCCCACATTCGACTGGGATTTCGATTTTGTAGCAGTAAGCCTTGCGGCATTCGGCGACCTCAACCGTTCCAGCCACGGCTATTCCCAGCGCGCCACGGTCTACAGCCCATTGATCAAGAATGCGAAATGGGATGTGGGCGCCCTGCTGGCGGTGGATCATATGAACGCAAGGCTTGCAAACTATTATTTTGGCGTGCCGCTCAACGAGGCAAACGCAATGCGTCCGGCCTATAGCCCCGGCGCCGGCAACAACACCACGCTTGGTCTGAGCGGCACCTACAATCTTGATAAGCGGAACGCCCTGATGTTTGGCGCCAGCAGTGCGAGACTGGCGCGCAGCGCCGCGAGTAGTCCAATTGCCGAAACCAACCGCGCCACCACGTTTTACTTTGGGTACGGCTGGCGACTATAGACTCAGGCGGCAGGCTGCTTGAGCAACAGGGCGAACACTTTTTGGTGCGCACTCAACGCGAGCGAGCGGAATACGCATACCACCTCGACATGGCCGCGATCGCGGTTTGCCATTCGCAAACTGAATTCGCGATGCTCCTTCAACCCGTCCAGCACATACGCCAGCTCTCTTTCGACACGCGGTCGATCATCGATATGAACAAGCTCAAGCCAGTCTAAAGAGCATTCTTCTCCCGGACCTCCGGTCAGTTGCATCAGCAGAGGCAGCGCGTAGACATTTTTAGCCTGGTTAACAAGGAGCAGCACCTGGTCGAGATGGGCGAAGATTTCGGTTACCTGCCGCAAGGCGCGCACTGCCTGGCGCTGCTGAAAAACGCGATGATTGTCGAGGCGCAGAAGCGACCTGTACCGCGATTCCGAAACTGCCAGCATCAGGCGCCGCGAGTACCGGGTGCGCTGCAGATACTCCAGCACCGCAATCCCGACAAGGCCGATGGTGAAATAGTTGACAGTGCGAATCACATCCGATTTGGTGACGGAAGTGAACTCGCCGAATGGCGGCACGAAAAAAATGAGACCCAGAAACCAACCTGGCAGCAGGACCATCATGCCGAGAGCATACCCATATCTCAGCGTGACGAGCATCGCCACCAGCAAAAAAAGCTGCACGGGATAATGCAATTCGACATAATCATTGATTGCCCATCGGAACACGAAAGCGAGGCAAAAAATCGCCAGCGTGCTGATCACCCTGGTCGGCAGGCTGGCACTCACCCAGTAACGCGAATTTTTCAGCAAGGTCGATTTTATGAACACGACTGGATCATCCCAAATAATCGCTACAAACCGAAATGCAGTTCTTTTGCTTCATGGTCTCGCCGGCAGCAGCCTTGAAGTTGCCCGACTGGGCCAGGTTCTTCAGCAAGCAGGGTTGACGGTCCTTGCGCCGGACATCCCGGGATTTGCCTTTGGCACGCCACCTGCCCCCTGGCAGAACTGGGTGGATACCGCACGCGCCCATCTGCATCAGCTCAAAGCGGAATACACCACCGTTTCCGTGGTCGGCATTTCGATGGGAGCAACGCTGGCGATGGAGTTGGCGGCGCTCGATGACGTTACCAGCCTGGTGTTGCTTGCGCCCGGCCTCGCCTACGACGGCTGGGCCATGCCCTGGTATCGCGTCTTGCTGCCGATTGCGCGCTACATCCCATTTCATGAGCGCTACAAGCATCGCGAGGGCGAGCCTTATGGCGTCAAAAATCCGGCCTTGCGGGCAATGGTAAAAAAAATGATGGCCGATCGTCACGTATCGGTGGTTGGCGGCGAATCGATTTCCCTGTCGCAACTGATGGAAGGGGGCAAACTGATCCGGCACGTACGGAAGCGCGTTTCGCTGATTTGCGACCCCCTCCTGATCCTGCACGCCATAGAGGACGAATGTGTCCATCCGCGCAACGCACAGTATGTCCACCAGCAAGCGAGCTCGGTTGACAAAGAGCTGATTTTGCTCGGCGACTGTTATCACATGATCACCGTCGACAACGAACGAGATACCGTGTTCTACGAAACCGAGATGTTCATCAAGCGCTGCATCAATGCACAACTGCAGCAGTCCGTGTTCGAGGTTCCGCAACAACTGACACGCAGTCTCGAACGTTTCGCAAAATGGAGCCAGGCTGCGGCCTGAAACGCCCCAGCTCACATTGCCTTCCACTGCGGCCCCTGTTGCTTCGATCGCTGGCATTTTGTCGTGCCGCTAAGGCCGTGAGGCGATCAATACGGCATTGCTGCCGCCAAACGCAAATGAGTTGGACATGATGTGGTCAAGCGCTACGCCTTCGCGGGCCTGATTGGCGACGTAATCGAGGTCGCACTCGGGATCGTTTTCGTCGAGATTCATCGTTGGCGGAATGAAGCTGCCTGCCATGGCCGCCAGCGCGGCAATAAATTCGACTGCGCCCGTGGCGCCCATGACATGGCCGTGCATGGATTTGGTTGAACTGACAGGGATGCGCGCTGCGCGCTCGCCGAATACCGATTTGATGGCATTGGTTTCCACCACGTCGCCGGCCAATGTTGCAGTGCCGTGCGCATTGATATAGCCGATCTGCTCCGTCGATAGTCGCGCCTCTTTGAGGGCAGCGAGCATGGTCGCAGCCTGCCCGGCAGCATCTGGCTTGGTCAGATGCGTCGCATCCGTACGAGCGCCGTAGCCGCTCAGAATTGCGTGGATATGCGCCCCGCGTCGCCGGGCGCTACCAAGTTCCTCAAGCACCAACGCTGCCGCACCCTCCGCCAATACCAATCCCGTTCTTCCTCTGGCGAACGGCTTGCAAGAGGCAGCGGGATTGCCACGATCCGGCAAGGCCAAGGTACGCAACGCTTCCCATGCCTTGACTGTTCCGGGTACCAGCATCGCTTCGGCGCCCCCTGCAATCATGCAGTCTGCATATCCGTGCCGAATGGCGCGCGCTGCTTCACCGATGGCCATTGCGGACGACGAACACGCTGTGGAATAGGTCAGCACCGGGCCGTTACAGCCAAAGCTCATTGCAATATGGGCTGCGGCCGCATTGTTCATTGCCTGCACAACGGTCAATGGTTTTATGCGGCTGCCCCCGCGCAGGAAGAACTCTCCATAGGCAGCCTCAAGCGCATTGACGCCGCCGATTCCTGTTCCCCAATACACACCAGCATCGCCAAAAAACGGCGGCTGTGAGTTGCATTTGGCATCCTCGACTGCCTGCTGCGCGGCAACCAATGCCATCAGGCTCACCCGATCAAGACCCGGAATGCGATTGGCTGCGAGGTGTTCGGAAAAATCGATATCGACCTGCCCTGCCACCTGCAATGGATCATCACTGCTAGGGCGTTCGATCTTGCGGATGCCGGAGACACCCTTGCGAAGGCTGGCGCAGAATGCCTCCAGCCCCACACCTATCGGGGAGACGATACCCAAGCCGGTAATACAAACTTGACGCATGTCAGCCAGCGGTTTTCCTGGCCGCCAAGGCCTTTTCGATTTCCGCAAAGACATCGCCTAATGTCTTCAATGGCTCGCGCGAGTCGCCGAGGCTGACTCCCATCTTGTCTTCCATTTCAAACAGGAATTCAATCATCGACAGCGAATCGATATTCAACGACTCCATGGTTGCCTCAGGCACGATGCTTTCGACCGGTACGCCGAAGCGCTCGGCAATCGCTTCGCAAATTTCTTTCCGCAATTCTGGTTCCACGTGACAATCTCCTGATTGAATCAACCAACAACTTTGCGGCAGAGGGAGGGCAAACTCACTCGACGACGCAAAAAATGCGAGTGCGCTGAACCTGACCCGGGTAAAATTGATGAATGGAGAAACAAATCACCTCCCTAACCATCGCAGCAATTTGCCGGCTTGTTTTGCCTATGACGTTGCTCATTTCACAGGCTGCCGGTGCGGCTGGGGCTGTTGACCCACTTCCTGGCATCTGGGAACAGTTCGACGACAAGACTGGAAAATTGCAGGCCCTGGTCCGCATCGTCCAAACGCCCGCGGGTGAATACGAAGGTTTTATCGACCAGCTATTTGTGGAAGAGGACGAAGACCCCAATCCACGTTGCGAACTGTGCAGCGACGAGCGCAAGAACCAGCCCGTAGTTGGTATGCGCATTATTGAAGGCCTCAAACGGGAAGCACCGACTGTATTCAGCAGCGGCCGTATCCTGGATCCCGATAGCGGCGATTCATATCGGCTCAACATCACTGTTATCAACGCGGGAAACCGGCTGGAAGTACGCGGTTTCATCGGCATTTCTCTGTTCGGACGTACCCAAATATGGCGCAAACACGCTGGGCCTGCAACGCATTTCTGAAAAAGTTTCTGCATGGTAATTGCGGTTAGTGTCCGGCGACGCCCAAGGATGCATTGATTGGTCTTTGCTCTTTGCCAAAAAACACGCAATAAAGTGTCGGAAGCACAATAAGCGTCAGCAGAGTCGCCGACACGAGACCGCCGATCACAACTACCGCCAGCGGCCGCTGGGTCTCGGCACCGATCGCATGAGAAAGCGCCATCGGCAGCAGACCGAACATGGCCAAAAGTGCTGTCATCAAAACGGTGCGCAAGCGCTGAATGGAACCGGTGATGACGGCTTCAACGACTGGCATGCCGGCATCGCGTAATTGGTTGAAATAAGTCACCATTACAACACCGTTCAGAACCGCCTGTCCGAACAGAGCGATAAAACCAATGGCTGCCGACACCGACAATGGGATACCGGTTGCCAGCAATGCAAGGATGCCGCCGATAAGTGCAAAAGGAATATTTGCGACAATCAATAGTGCGCTCTTCACGGATTGGAATGCGTCGAACAACAGGAGAAAGATCAGCATGATCGAAAGCGGAACGATCCAGGACAGGCGCTTCATCGCGCGCTCCTGGTTTTCGAATTCTCCGGACCAGCTGATCGATTCGCCTTCCTGAAGGGGCGCCATTTCCGCCACGCGCGTTTGCATGTCTTTTACGACACTGCCCATATCCCGGCCATGAATAAACACGCCGATCGACGCCACCCGATGGCCGTTTTCCCTGGCGATGTTGATTGCCCCGGAAACGCTTCGGAAGCGCACCAGCTGGGCCAGCGGTACCTGGGCCCCATTCGGGCTTGCAACGAGAAGATTGGGCAAATTGGGCAACGCGCGCTCCATGTCCTTGAGTCGCACTACGACGCTGAAGTGTTTTTCACCTTCCCATAACTCGGATGTTGCCTTGCCGGCCAGCGCCGTCTCCACCAAGTCCTGGATATCGCCAATATTGATCCCGTAGCGGGCAGCTGCAGCTCGGTCGATGTCGAGCACATATTGCGGCAAGGTGCCCTCGCGATCAATGAAGGCGCTGGCAACACCTTGAACAGAGGAAATCCGGCCGAAAACATCGTGCGCAAGCGTGCTGATGCGATCCAGATCATCGGCGCTGACCTTGACAACAATTTGCCCTTTGACTTGGGAAATGCTCTCTAGAACGTTATCCCGGATTGGTTGGGAAAAGGAAGGGTCTATTCCCGGCATGGCCGACAGCTTTTCGTCCAGCTCTCGAAGCACGTCTTCCTTTGACTTACCGCCGCGCCACTCGCCTTCCGGCTTCAGGTCGACCAGGAATTCGCCGTAATTGAAGATTTTGGGGTCAGTTCCATCGTCCGGACGCCCGACTTTGGAAATAACGGTATTCACCTCCGGCACGGTACGCAAGGCGGCCCGGATAGCCCGAGCCTGCTCCTGCGCCTCCTTGGGAGAAACGGACGGAGGCAAGGTCACGCTAGCCCAGATCGAACCCTCATTGAGTTCCGGCAGGAATTCGCTGCCCAGTTGTGTGGCCATCAGCAGGCTGAGCAAAAGCGCACCTAACGCGAACAAAATGACTTTCTTCGGCCGCATGACCGCTTTGCGAAGCGCCGGCTCGTACCAGCTCTTAAGTTTGGCGACTAACTTATTGTCGCCATGGGGCACATCGCGCTTGAGGAACAGATAGGTCAACAATGGCACCAGAGTCAACGACAGGATCAGCGAGCCAATCAGTGCCGAGGTCACTGTCCATGCCATCGGTGAAAAGATGCGGCCTTCATGGCGTTGCAAGGTGAAAATGGGAATATGCGCAGCGATGATGATGATCATTGAAAACAGCGTCGGCCGCCCCACCTCCACGGTGGCATCGCGGATGGCGATGAACCGCGATTCCGCATCGGCCACACCGCTTTGCTTCAGCAGCGACAATCGGTACACGATATTCTCGACCACGATCACCGCGCCGTCGACGATGATGCCGAAATCCATCGCGCCCAGCGACAGCAGATTGGCAGGAATGCCTACAAAAGTGAGGCCGAGGAAGGTAGCCAGCAGCGCCAGCGGGATGACAGCGGCAACTATTAATGCGGCACGCAAATTGCCCAGGAAGATGAACAGGATCAGAGTAACCAGCATCGCACCTTCGGTCAGATTGCTGAACACCGTTCGCAGGGTCTTGCCGATCAGCCATGAACGATCGTAGTAAGGGACGATTTGAACACCCTTGGGCAGGACCGTTTTGTTCACCTGGGCAATTTTTTCCTTCAGGGCCGCCAGCACGATGGAGGGGTTTTCGCCCTTGCGCATGATTACCGTGCCGTTGACGATGTCGTCGGCATCATCCTGTCCTGCCAGTCCCTGCGGTGGGGCGCCACCAACCCTGACCTGCGCTACATCGCGCACCAGGATAGGCGTGCCCTTGTTCTCGGCGACCACCACTTGGGCAATGTCGGCGGAAGTCTTGAAGCTGCCGAGACTACGCACCAGGAATTGCTGTCGGCCCTCAGTTATTCCACCACCGCCGGCATTTGAGTTGGCGCGCTGCAAAGCCGTAAACAATTGCGCGAGCGTGACCTTGTAATCGCGCATTTTGGCAAGATCGGGATTGACTTCGTATTGCTTGATGGTGCCGCCCATGGTGACCAGATCGGCCACGCCCTGTACTTGTCGCAATTGCTTCTCCACCACCCAGTCCTGCAGGGTGCGGAGTTCCTGCGCGGTATAGGTATCGCCATTGAGGCGAAAGCGGAAAATTTCGCCGATCGCAGTGGATAGCGGCGCCAGTTCCGGCTGTACACCATCCGGCAAATCGATCCCCCGAAGGCGTTCGATGACCTGCTGCCGCACCAGCTGGTCGCTCGGTTTGTCGTTAAAGGTCAAAATAATGAATGACAAGCCAAATTGGGTATGCGAAAAAGTGCGCACCGCATTCGGCATGCCCGACAATGCGGTCTCAATTGGGATCGTTACCTGGCGCTCAACTTCTTCGGCGGCGTGGCCTGGATAGAGCGCAATCACATTGGCCTGCGTATCCGAAACGTCGGGGAATGCTTCCACCGGCAGATTCAGAAAGGCAAGCACACCCCCACCTATGAACAGCAATGTACCAAGCAGAACGAACAGCGGCTGCTTGAGGGAGAAAGCAATAAGACGGTTCATCATGGCCTGGAGGCCGCTTTGGCGGGCGCCGTGTTATCCGCGTTGCCATCCGCGTTGCCTTCCGGCTTGACATTCGGCCCGCTTGGGGGAATGGCCAGATCGAGCGTATCTCCTCCCAATCGGGCGGAAGCAACCATCTGCTGCAGGAACAGATTGCCCGCGACAACGACTTCCTCTCCTTCCTTGAGTCCGCTTATCACCGGCATCGCGCCATTGCTTTCTTCTCCGACTTTAACGCCACGGCGCGTAAATTGATGCGGTCCGCTTTTCACAAACACAAAGCGGCGGATGCCGTCGAGGAACACGGCTTTGTCGGGCACCATCGGATAATCGCCCTTGGGCATGGCGATGCGCGCAGTGACGAACATCTCGGCCTTGAGGCGATGGTCCGCATTGGCCACGCTGCCGCGCAATTTCAGGGTGCGCGATACCGGATCGATGTAATCGGCGATCTGCTTCAGTTCGCCGGCGAAATTGTCGTCCGGATACTGGTTGCTCATCACCAGGATGCGCGTGCCGGGCTTGAGGAAGCCGAGGTCGGCCTCCGCCGCATCGAGCTGCACCCAGAGCCTGGTCGGATCGGTCACCACGAATTGCGGCGCGCCGGGTTGATCCGGGCGCAGCTCCTGGCCGGGATTGATATTGCGTTCGACCACGACACCGGCGATCGGACTGCTGAGGGCGAAGCGCTGGTCGACATCCTGCTGGCCGATGTTCCTGC
>JACXTT010008647.1_pt1 | contig 14081 bp, 15 predicted proteins | sample 9270951 | NCBI WGS metagenome assembly JACXTT01 (sample SAMN15532306, study PRJNA645909) | rock metagenome | isolation source: weathered quartz diorite | place: Puerto Rico | collected 2017-06-21 | reverse complement strand
GGAGGGTTGGGGATGCAAGGGGGGGCCGGAAACTGAAACTGGCAAGGACGCATTAACCGAAGCCACATTCCGGAACAAAGCCCGCGCTCTGGAAGCCGTAGCGGAGGCACTGAAGCCGTCCCAGTCAGCCGGCGTCAAACTCTACTGCGCAACCAGCCTGGCGGTGGTTGGGGAAGATGCGCGCGCGACCAAGCTTGCCGACGAGGTGGCGAAGAAGCGCCCTTTCGACACGTTAGTTCAATTCGTGCAGGTGCCACTGATCAAGGCGCAGGTTGAACTGAACAAAAACAATCCGGGCAAGGCGATTGATTTGCTTGACAGCGCGCTAGTCTACGCGAGAGCCAGCTCAGGAGTGCTATACGTCAGGGGAAACGCGTTCCTCAAGGCCGGCCGGGGCAGTGAGGCGGTCCAGGCCTTTCAGCGGCTACTGGACATGAAGAACGTACTCTCTGTCGATCCGGTCATGCCATTGGCCAAGGTAGGGTTGGCTCGCGCCCATGTGATGGCGGGCGATAAGGCGCGCGCCCGTGTTGCCTATCAGGATTTCCTGGCCGGGTGGAAGGGCGCGGACCCGGATGTTGCGGTGCTACGCGCTGTCAAGGCGGAGTATGGGAAAGTGCAGTAGAAGTTAATGTCAAGTTTCTGTAGTCAGGAATGGACGCCTTAAGGTGGATATCTACCTCGTGCTATGGCGAACAAACTTCCGCTGATCTCGCCCGGAACTCGCGCAAGACTGGAAACTGCGCGCGTTGCACGACTGGCCACGCTAGACGCCAATCGCACGCCACACGTGGTTCCTATCTGCTTTGCCTTTGACGCGTCGGTTTTCTATTCTGCAATTGATCGCAAGCCGAAGCAGGTGCCTGCGAGCCGGTTGGCGCGGTTGAGGAACATAAGAGAGACGCCGCAAGTCGCACTGCTCGTGGATCAATACGACGAAGACTGGACACGTCTCTGGTATGTTCTGGTGCGTGGAGAAGCAGAACTGGTTTCTGCCTCAGCGGAACGCAAGCGTGCCATTCAGCGTTTGAGAGCGAAGTATTCGCAATATGACGCGGATATGCTCGCCGACAATGCTCCGATCCTGCGAATTACGCCTGTGCGCATCACCGCATGGGGCAAGATATAGAGCTCCAGAGACCAGCTTGCGACTAGCTTACCGTCATCATTCCCTGCAGTTGTTCCAGCAGAGACAGCCAGTGATCGAGCGACTGCCCTCCGGGAGCAAACGCCGGATCAAAGAAAACTTCGTCGGCCCCGATTTTGGCGCAGCCCCTGACATCCTCGCTGATCTGTTCGAGCGAGCCGGAGAAGATCGCCCGGTCTTTTCCCAACGTTTTGTCAGTGATTTCCAGCCCGGCATGAACCACCATGCGCAAGGCGGATGGGTCGCGCCCGGCTTCCTTCGCCATCTGTTTTATGCTGCCGAACATCTCTGCCATAACGGGTATGGGAAGAAAAACCGGATTCCATCCGTCGGCCAGGTTTGCCAGGCGTTTGAGCGCTGCTGGGACAAATGCCCCCAGGTAGATCGGAGGATGCGGCTTCTGCACGGGTTTGAGATCGATATAAGACTTGGGCACGTTAAAAAACGTGCCGTGGAATTCGACAGGATTCGTGGTCCAAATGGCTTTGAGCAATGGCAGAAATTCATCGGCCAGAGCCCCTCGTTTTTTTATGTCGGCGCCGGTTGCGTCCATTTCGTCTTTGTTCCAGCCGAGACCTAAACCGACGCACAGCCGGCCGTTGGAAAGGACGTCGAGAGTGGTCAGCCGGCGAGCCAGCACAACGGGATTGTGGTAGGGCATATCCAGCACACTGGTCCCGAGCTTGATCTTCTTAGTCTGAGCGGCGACGTACGTAAGCGCGTCGAGCGGGTCAAGCACCTGCTTGTAGATTTCAGGCAGGTGTCCGTCCGGCGTGCCGGGATAGGGTCGCTGTAGCTTAAGCGGATACAGCAGGCGTTCAATCGTCCACAAGCTGCTGTATCCGAGAGCCTCAGCGCCTTGAGCGACTTTTGTGATGGCTTCCGCAGTGCCGATGGGCCCGATGTTAGGCAGGGAGAAACCAATCTTCATTGCACACCGCCCCAAAGCGAAGGTGGCCGGTATTTAACCACAAACAGGCCACAGTCTCAAACGACAAGTCTGGGACGCACGGCCACAGAAAAGGCTGGGCGGCAGGACTGTTAACCCGGAAGCATCGCCTCCCTCATCTCGCTGGCACGCGCATTTTGTCCGCAAGGAAACTTGCTAAATGGTCAGCGCACAGACCAGTGACGAGACCCGTGAACACGTCCATGGTGTAATGCGCTCGGAGGACCAGCACAGTCAGAACTTCGAAGGTCACAATCGAAACGCCGAGCGCAATCAGCCAACGATTCCCCAGGCGCGCCATCTCCGTCGCCCCTAAGACGGCAATCGCCGTGTGTCCGGAAAAGAAATAGTCGTTGGACACACTGTAGGTCACCAGCAACGAGGGGAATCCCGGGTCGTGCCAGATGGCATTCGGGGGTGCAGGAAGCGCCACCACCGCCTCCATGATTTGACGTAGCGCGAGCACAATCACCAGCCCGAGGAAGGGCCGGGCGGATGCTCCGAAGAGCCACTTGGACAGGAGAAAAATCCCCAGCAGGTCGATGATTGCGGAACTCACGATCAACAGCGCATTGGCCGCTGACGGGTGCGCATGCAGGTAGAGATTCGCCGGGGCCGTGGCAGAGTGCACGCTATCGCTGATCCCGGCTCCGGAAAGGCCGCGAGCGCCGATCAAGGACTGCGTCCAGAACCAGATTGCAAGCGCCGCAGCGGTCACCACCAGGCGAATTGCAAAAGCCCGCGGCATGAACTATCCCCCCCGCCGTTGGCGTGAACACTGATGACGTCCTTCCGGGGTCTGTGTCGTAGGTGCGGCTCGCCCCAGCGCTCAGAGTAGAATCCACTTTTCACACACATGTCATTGAGCCGGCGGTTTCGGCTTGGGCTCGCGGACCTTCGCCACTGAGTCTTTCATCCGCTTGAAGTCACCGCTGTCGTAACCGTATCCTTTCTGCGGGAGCAGCCGTGCTTCTTGTTCAATGGCACGCTCGCGGTTGTCGGGATTGGGGTGATCGGACAGGAACTGCAGGCCGTGTCCACCCTGGGCGTTGAGTTTGTTGAAGAAGCGCGCCATCTCCATCGGATCGTAGCCTGCCTCGGCCATCAGGTGGGAACCCATCAGGTCAGCCTGGCTCTCGGCGCTCCGCGAAAAACTTAGCAGCACGCTGTTGGCCCCCAGGCCAATTCCGAGCTGCGCCAGCTTGCCGGTCATGGAATTGCTGCCGGCCATCTGGGACGCGAGAACCGCAGGCAGCTGAATCAAGTTTCGCTTAGAGGCCTGGTTGGTCCCGTGCCGCAGGATGACGTGCGACATCTCGTGTCCCATGACGCCGGCCAGCTGCGCCTCGTTGTCCACGGCGCGGAGCAGGCCGGTGTTGACGAACATCGGACCACCGGGAAGAGCAAACGCGTTGATCGACGGATCAGCCACGACCTCAAATGTGAAGGGAAAACCGCTCTCCTGCGCTTCCCGGGAAGCCGTCAACCGCTTGCCAACTCGATTCACGTAATCGGTCAGCACCGGATCCTTGATCACGGACATTTGCCGTCGAACCTGGGCAGCCGATTCCTGCCCAAGCTGCACGTCCTGTTGTTTGGAGAAGAGATTGAACCCCGGCTGGAAACTATGCGGGCCCTGCGCCCAGGACGAAACTCCAACGGCCAGAAGCAACGCCGCCACCGCTGCAGCCCAACTCCTATTTGCAAAAAGATTCATACACAACTCCCCAGAGAACCCTCATGATCGGATGCCAGAACCACCGCCGACAAAATGCACAATTTCCAACCGGTCGCCCTCTTTGACCGGCGTCTGGGCCCAACGCTCCCTGGGCACGATCTCGCGGTTCAGTTCCACAGCCACCCGGTCCGATTTCATGCCCAGCTGCTCGACCAGCGCGCTTAGCGTCTCGGTCGCGGACAAGGCCCGATTTTCTCCGTTGATGGTGAGGTTCATTTCCAGGATTTTCGCAGGACCGCGGGGCCGGATCAAGCGGATGTACTCCGCTGTGCGTGGGGTTCCCGGCGTCAGATGCTTTGTTGCCCACCACGAAGAGTAGGGCCGCCGTCCCGGCGCTACTTCTAGCCGGTGGCGCGCAGGCGGAACTTGCGGGTGGCAGTGCGTCCGGAGTAGCTGGCTTGGACCAGAACAGAAGAGTCGGCCAGAGATGCCTCATCTACCTGAAAACTCATTTCAGCATTACCGCTGGCATCGGTGAGAACCTGCGCGTAATAAGGGGCAGCATCCGGACGCGCGAAACGGAATGTAAGCCGGGCGCCTTCCGCGGCGACGCCTCCATTGGTGACTCGAAGGTGCATCATCAGATTGCCGCCAGCATGCACTGAATTGGCATTGAGCCACTGCATTTCCAATTCCTTGATCGCCGCCAGCGTTTCCGGAGTTTCGCGTTTATCGAGCAGCGAGTCGAGCTTCCCTTCCCGGATCGCGTCCAGCACTTGCCGGTGCTGTTCGCGCAGCATCTTTTCTTTATGCGGATCGCCGGCCTCCCCTTTTGTGGCAACCGAGGCATACGACACTGCCCGCTTTCCAATGCACCGGCCCCGCACGAACACCTGCGTTTGCAGGAGCTGCTCGCTTTCGCGCGCCTCACTTTGCACGTGATAGACCGTGTCCTGCTGCTTGATGTCGGTATTAAAGCCAAAGATCATCAGGGGCTAGACTTTCGTGCTTCCCGAAAATGGGCTTGATGAATTAAACCTCTGTTAAAACATGCAGTTTGCTTGACACTTCCGCCAGCCAAAAACTAATCTAGAACGTTTACTGTAATGCTTGGCGCGAATTATATATAGCCCGTCCTATGCCGGACAATTATTTCGCCAGTTACCTGCCCCTCCTGCTGCATTTCATGATCGCTTTCGCGGTCGCAGGAGCGATTGTCACCTTGTCCTGGCTCATCGGACAGCGTAAGCCCACCCGCGCCAAGATGTCCCCGTATGAGTGCGGCGTGCAGCCCATCGGGGACGCCCGGGAACGGTTCTCTGTCAAGTTTTATCTCGTCGCTATGCTCTTCATTCTGTTCGACGTGGAAGCCGTTTTCCTTTATCCGTGGGCGGTCATCCTGCGCGATCTAAAGATGTTCGGATTCTGGGAGATGCTGGTTTACGTCGGGATCGTCTTGGTTGGCCTGTTCTACGTGTGGAAAAAGGGCGTGCTGGACTGGGGCGCGGCAGCGGGCAAGCGAGGGCACGTCTGATGGCGCTCGCACCAGCAATTACCGATATTGAGCAGCTGAAGTCGCACCCGGCACTGGCTCGCCTGCTGGAATGGAACTCTGGCGTGGTGCAGGCTGCCAAGTTCGACCGGGAGGAACTCACCCTCTGGATCGAAAAGGGATCCATCCGCGAGGCCTGCGCTCTATTGCGCGACAACCCCGCTTGTCCGTTCAACTATCTTTGCGACGTCACCGCGGTGGACTGGTATCCGTCCCAACCGCGCTTTGAAGTCGTCTATCACATCCTCTCGATCACGAAAAAAGAGCGCGTGCGCCTGAAGGCTCGGCTCGACGATTCGAGTCCGGTGATCGAATCGGTAACGTCGGTGTGGCCGGCCGCCAACAATTTTGAGCGCGAGGTCTTTGACCTGTTTGGAGTGCGCTTCACCGGACACCCCCACCTCGAACGCATCATGATGCCCGACAACTGGGAAGGCCATCCTTTGCGGAAGGACTATCCGGTGGAGGGCTACCGGTAAACCCATGAGCCAATATCCCGCATCCGCAGTCGTCGAACCGGTCGCCGGCCAGGAAAGAACCCTAGTCCTGAACATGGGCCCCCAGCACCCCTCGACCCACGGAGTTCTGCGACTCGTTCTGGAAATTGATGGCGAGACGGTCGTACGGGTAATGCCGGAGATTGGCTTCCTCCACACCGGCATCGAAAAGACCTGCGAAGCGAAGTTCTACCAACAGGTGGTGCCGCTCACCGACCGCATCGACTATCTCTGCCCCATGACCAACAATCTGGCCTACTGCCTGGCGGTAGAAAAGTTACTGGGGCTGGAGATTCCGCCCAAGGCGCAATGGATGCGCGTCCTGATGAATGAACTGACCCGCATCAATTCGCACCTGGTCTGGCTGGGAACGCACGCCATGGACCTGGGAGCGATGACGGTTTTCCTCTATTGCTTCCGCGAACGTGAAGACATTCTGCGCCTGTTCGAGATGGTCAGCGGCCAGCGCATGATGACTTCCTACTTCCGCATCGGCGGCCTAGCGCTCGAGCCGCCACTCGGATTCTTTGAGAAGGTCAAATCATTCGCCGACCGATTCCCCGGCAACGTAGACGAATATGAAGGCCTGCTGACCGGAAATCCGATCTTTCTGATGCGAGTAAAGGGCGTCGCCTACCTGAGCAAGGAAGACGCAATTGCCATGGGCGCCACCGGCCCCACCCTGCGCGGGAGCGGCGTTGATATCGATCTGCGCCGCGATGCTCCATACACGGGCTACGAAAATTTCAAGTTCAAGGTGCCAGTTTCGACTGCAGGCGACGTGTTCGCCCGGTACGTCTGCCGTGTGCAGGAGCTTCGCGAATCGATCGGCATCGTGCAGCAAGCACTCGCCGGCATGCCGGAGGGTCCAACCAAGGCCGACGCGCCGAAAGTCGTCCTTCCCGACCGCGAAAAAATGAAGACCCAGATGGAAGCCCTCATCTATCACTTCAAGATCATCACCGAGGGCTTCACCGTTCCCGCAGGCGAGGTCTACCAGGCGGTGGAATCGCCGCGCGGCGAGATGGGGTACTACGTCGTCAGCGACGGCACTAACAAACCATATCGCGTGCACATGCGCGGACCGTCATACGCCAACCTGCAGGTGCTGGCGAAAATGTGCGAAGGCCGGCTGATCGCGGACGTAGTCGCTGCCATCGGAAGTATTGATGTGGTCATCGGAGACATCGACCGATAGCAGTATCTATAAATAGAACAATCCGCAACGTGAAGCAGCAATTACGTTGACCGGCAAGACAGCCCCGAAGGGGCGAAATTCGTTAGCCCAGGGCGTAAGCCCTGGGTGATGACGAAAACGGAAGGAGCCCCGTAGGGGCAGCACCACAGCGATGAGGTTTTCCCCAGAGTTCGAATCGCGCTTCGCGGAGATGCTCACGCATTATCCCACCAAGCGTTCCGTTCTGGTCCCGACTCTGCTCTATGCCCAGGACGAGGTGGGCTCTCTGACTGACGATGTCATCGCGGAACTGGCGCAGCGCCTTGACTTGACCGAACTCGAAGTCGGCAACGTGATCAGCTACTACTCGCTGCTGACCACCAAGCCGCGAGGAAGATACAACGTCCAGGTCTGTACCAACATCGCCTGCATGCTGGTTGGCGGCGAGGAACTCCTGGGCCACTGCAAGAAAACTCTCGGTGTAGGTCACAAGGGTACGACTCCGGATGGCTTGTTCACGTTGGAAGAGGTCGAGTGCATCGGCGCCTGCAGCTGGGCCCCGGCAATTCAAGTCAACTACGATTTCCACGAAAATCTCACGGTCGAGAAGATGGACAGGGTGTTGGACGAGTACAGAAAGAAGGGAACGCACTAGCAGTTGTTGATTCCTGAATGCTGATTGTTGATGGGGAGCCGCCTCAACAATCAATAAATCAATAGTCAACAATTAACAATTCTCATGGCAAGCCTTGTTTCCCATCCCGACGAAGTACGCGTGGTTTCCAAGCGCTTCGGCCAGGGAGCGACGAACATCGATCGCTACCTCCAACTGGAGGGCTACAAAGCCGTGCAGAAAGCTCTCGGCATGCAGCCCGACGCGATCATCAACGAGGTCAAAAACTCCGGCCTGCGTGGACGCGGCGGCGCCGGCTTCTCGACCGGGATGAAGTGGTCGTTCGTGCCGAAACAGTCGGCCAAGCCAAAGTATGTGCTGTGCAACGGCGACGAGAGCGAGCCTGGCACCTGCAAAGACCGCCTGATCTTCGAGCATGATCCGCACGCAGTGATTGAAGGCGTCATGATTGCCGCCATCGCCGTCGGATCGCACACCGGATACATCTACATCCGCGGCGAATATCGCTATTTGTCCATCATCATGCAGAAGGCGATTAAAGACGCCTATGCGAAGGGCTTCCTCGGCAAGAACATTTTCGGCAGCGGATACGACCTCGACATTTACTGGCATGGCGGCGCAGGCGCCTACGAAGTCGGCGAAGAGTCAGCGCTGATGGAGTCGCTCGAAGGCAAGCGGGGCATCCCGCGCATCCGGCCTCCCTTCCCTGCCGTGGTCGGCCTTTGGGGCGGGCCCACCGTCATCAACAACGCAGAAACTCTGGCTGCCGTGCCGCACATCATGCTGGGCGGCGCGGAATGGTTTGCCGGTCTCGGCACGTCGAAGAATGGCGGCACCCGCCTGTTCTGTCTCGCCGGAAATCTGAACAAGCCCGGCGTCTACGAACTGCCCATGGGCTACAACCTCAAAAAGATGATTTATGACGTCGGCGGCGGCATTCCGAACGGACGTACGCTCAAGGCAGTAGTGCCGGGCGGTTCTAGCACGCCCATATTGACCGCTGCTGAAATCGATGTGGCGATGGACTTCGACAGCGTTGCGAAAGCGGGGTCCATGCTGGGCTCGGGCGGCGTAGTCGTTCTCGACGATTCCAACTGCATCGTCAAGTTCGCGTTGCGCACCATGAAGTTCTACCGCCACGAGAGCTGTGGCTGGTGTATCCCGTGCCGCGAGGGGACGGACTGGTTGGAGAAAACGCTCAAGCGTTTGCACTCCGGCGGCGGTGTAAAGAAAGATATCGATAACATTTACTACCTCTCCGAAAACATGCTGGGCAAGACGTTCTGTCCGCTCGGAGACGCAGCCGCAATGCCCACGATGGCGTTTGTCAAAAAGTTTAGGAAAGAGTTTGAAGATCACCTTGAGGGCAAGCCGTGTCCGTTTGATAAGTCGGACGTGCTGGAGCGGTTGCCGGTTTTCGCGTAAAGCCGGCGTCTCGCCGCCCGATGGCCGGGCGAATGCGTGCCGGGTGTAGTCGTCGGAAGTGGCGCAAGAGTGTAACTGGATCCAAGCGGCGGGCGAGGACGCCCGCCGGACAGCCGGCGGAACGCCGGCGCTACAAAATCATGGCTGACGTCAATTTAACTGTCGACGGAAAGAAGCTCACGGCTCCCGCGCGAACGCTGCTCATCGAGGCCTGCAAGAGTGCCGGAATCGAGGTTCCTTCCTTTTGTTATTACCCCAACCTGTCGCTCCAGGGCGCTTGCCGCATGTGCGTAGTGAAGGTCGAGAAGATGCCCAAGCTTCAGACCGCCTGCACTACGGTGGTCGCCGAGGGCATGATCGTCTCGACGGATAGTGACGAAGTCCGTCAGTCTCGCAAGGCGATGGTCGAATTGCTGCTGGGCAACCATCCGCTCGACTGCCCGGTGTGCGATGCGGGCGGCGAATGTGAACTGCAGGACATGACGTTCTCCTACGGCGCCGCCGAGTCTAAGTTCATGGAGGCCAAGAACCACAAGGAAGAACAGCAGTGGTCTCCAGTGGTGTACTTCGATCGTCCACGTTGCATTCTCTGTTATCGCTGTGTCCGTGTTTGCGGCGAGGCCATGGATGTCTGGGCGCTAGGCGTTCAGAACCGCGGCGTCAGTTCCATCATCGCGCCGAATCAGGACGATCACCTCGAATGCGAAGAGTGCGGTATGTGCATCGATATTTGCCCGGTTGGCGCCCTCACGTCCGGTGCCTACCGCTACAAAACACGCCCATGGGAAATGAATCACGTCGCTACGGTCTGCACGCACTGCGGCGACGGCTGCAAGCCCACTCTGGGTGTGCGACGCTGCGATACCGGCATGGAAATCGTGCGTGGTGATAATCGCGACAAGAGTGGTATCAACAACGATTTTCTCTGCATCAAGGGCCGCTATGCTTTCGACTTCGCCCACAGCAAAGAACGTTTGACGCAGCCTCTGATCCGCAAGAACGGCAAACTCGCACCCGCGACCTGGGAAGATGCCTTCGAGTTGATCGGCAAACGCTTCGCTGAAGTCCGCGACAAAGAGGGCGGCTCGGCCATCGGAGTCGTAGGATCCAACCGCACCACCAATGAAGAGAATTACCTGCTCTCAAAGTTCGCGCGTCTGGTGCTGAAGACCAACAACGTCGATCATCACCGCACCGCAGACTACTCCGCCTTCGCTGGCGCCTTGCATGGCAAGCCGGGGATGACGGCGTCCATGCGTGAGGTGTTTAATGCGCCGGCGACCTTGCTGATTGGCAACGATCCGACCAATCAGCACCCGCTTCTCGCTTACCAGATTCGCAACAACGTACGGCTACACCGCTCGCGGCTCTATGTGGTGAACTCAGCGCCCATTAAGCTCCGCCGTCAGTCCGCTGCGTTTGGCCTGGTTCCAGCGGGAGTCGAAGGGAAAGCCGTCGGCTTCCTGTCCGGCGACGATTCTCAGCTTCCTTCGCTGGTGACCGACATGACAAACCGCGACGCCTGGACCGCCCTGCGAGAGAAGGTTCGTGGCGAACAGAATCTCGTCATCGCTTTCGGATCAGAACTGCGCGGCGCGGATATCCAGAACCTGGCGGCCTTCGCGTCCTCACTGACGGGAGCCAAGCTGATCTGTCTGGGCGACTATGCTAATTCACGCGGCGCTGCCGATATGGGGCTCTACCCCGACCTATTGCCCGGCTATCAACCGGTTGCCGACCCCGTGCAGTTCCGCGAGGAATGGGGCAATGTCCCCACAGAAAGAGGATTGAGCCTGCCGGAAATGATGGATGCTGCGCAAGCCGGCGAGCTCAAGGCGCTCTATGTGATCGGCTCCAATCCGGTTGGGCGGCTGGGCATTGACCCGACCAAGTTGTCGAAATGCTTCGTGGTCGTGCAGGAGATGTTCCTGACTGAAACTGCAGCCATGGCTGACGTTGTTCTGCCAGCAGCGAACGCATACGAGAAGGAAGGCACGGTTACGAATACCTGTGGCGACCTCCAGCTGGCCAAGAAAGCCGGCGATGTCTCGGGAACCAAGCCTGACTTCGAGATGATTATCCGCATCGCCGGCCCCATGGGCTTCGACGTGTGCAGCCTCGTGCCTTTCGGCGGTGGCACTCACGCCGATATGGGGCAGACCCGTGGCGCGCAGTCCGGCGAGGCCGACCGTCACGCGGTGTGGCTCGAAGCTCACAACCTCGAGCCCAAGTTGACACCCTTCGACCCGATGGCCATCCTCGACGAGATTCAGCGCGTAGTCGCGGGATACGACGTCTCACGAATCAATCTGTTGGCGGGCAATGATCAGCACGTCGAGATTGCCGAGAGCGGCCCGAGCGTGCTGCACCATCCGGACCTCATCGTTCCCGCAAATGACGATCTGTTTAGTTCCGGGACGCTGGGACGCTACTCGCACACGTTAAATTCAGTGATGGAAAACAAACCCGCGGAGACCGAACTTGCGGCGGACTGAGTGCTGCGACTTCAAACCTGCTGACGCTGCCAGAGAGATTCTGGGAGGGCACGATTTCAGTCGTGCCATTAGAGCGGCAGATTGATGGGCTTTAGCCCCTGAGGATTGCACTAGCGCGACGGCACGCGGGCGCGGGCGCCCGCGCCACACGGACCACTAGGAACCACGGACACTTCGTTGAGCATAACGACCTTTGCCATCATCTCGATCATCAAGTCGGCAGCCGTGATCTTTGTCCTGCTCACGGCGGTCGCCTACAGCGTCTGGTTGGAGCGCAAAGTGTCCGCACATATCCAAAACCGCTGGGGCCCCACACGCGTCGGCCCGTTCGGTCTGCTGCAGCCGCTCGCGGACGGCATTAAGTTCATATTCAAGGAAGACCTTACGCAGCCGTACGTGTACAAGACGTTGTACATCGCGTCGCCGATCATCGCCGTCGTGTTCGCCATCACTGCCATTTCCGTAATTCCGTTTGGCAACTTGATCACCCTCGGCCCGATCACTACCCAACTCCAGATTACCGACCTGAACATCGGCCTGCTGGTCGTGCTCGGCATTACTTCGATGGGTGTGTACGGCGTGGCGTTAGCTGGATGGTCTTCGAATAGCAAGTACTCGTTGCTGGGCGGCCTTCGCGCCAGCGCCCAGATGATCAGTTACGAAATCTCGCTCGGGCTTGCGCTGATCCCGGTGCTGATTCTTGCTGGAAGCTTCAGTCTGCGGCGCATCGTGGAATCACAACGGCATTTACATTGGAACTTCTTTTACCTTCCTTTTGGCACCATCGCATTCTTCGTCTATCTGATTTCGGCCTACGCGGAGACGAACCGCACGCCCTTTGATCTGCCCGAAGCGGAATCGGAATTGGTTGCTGGCTATCACACCGAATACAGCGCGATGAAGTTCGCGATGTTTTTCATGGCGGAATATTCCAACATGGTCACGGTCGCCTGCCTCTCGACACTGTTATTTTTCGGTGGCTGGCTGGGGCCGGTTTTCGGGCCCCCCATCGTGCAGTCGCTGCTGCCGGTGTTGTGGTTTTGCCTGAAAGTTTTCTTTTTCATGTTTCTGTACGTCTGGGTGCGCTGGACACTTCCCCGCTTCCGCTATGACCAACTCATGGCGTTTGGCTGGAAGGTTCTTCTGCCGGTGGCAATTGCGAATCTGGTCGTGACGGCGTTGGTCGTGGCATTGAGGCCAGGAACGTGGCTGGCAAATTGAAATGCTTCATCTGATCCTATTCCTGTTTTTCGGCGGAATCTGCGTAGCGGGAGCGGTCAACCTGCTCGTGCAGCGCCACCCCATCAACAGCGCGCTGTCGCTGGTGGTGGTCATGGCCTCGCTCGCCGGCGAATACCTTCTGCTGGGCGCGGAATTCGTCGCCGCCATCCAGGTCATCGTTTACGCCGGCGCCATCATGGTCCTCTTCATCTTCACCATCATGCTGCTGAACGCTGGCGAAGAAGAGCGCAGCAAGGGCAGCCACGTCGCGATCCTGCTCGGCATCCCGGGAGTCGTAATCGGCGGAGTGCTGGTCGCCTGGATCTTGCTTCGGTACTCCAACACGGCGGACGTTTCGATGTTCGCTCTGCCCGGTGTTCCGCAGGACATCGCCCAGCTTCTCTTCCACGACTTTCTGTTGCCGTTTGAAGTCACCTCGGTCCTGATTCTGATCGCCATCATGGGCGCCGTCGTGCTGGCGAGCAAGCCGGAAGCTGTGGCAAGGCGTCATGAGGCGGAGTCCGCGCCGAGCAATGTCCGCGAACTTGTGGCCCCAGGGAGGCAGCGCTCATGATTCCTCTAGTCTGCTACCTCGTGCTGGGCGGCATCCTGTTTGCCTGCGGCGTGCTCGGATTCCTGATCAAGCGCAATATCATCACCATCTTCATGTCGATTGAGCTCATGCTAAATGGCGTGAACCTGTCGTTCGTAGCGTTCGCCGCGCACTGGCACGCGCTCAGCGGACAGGTCTTCGTCTTTTTCGTGATGGTCGTCGCCGCCGCCGAGGCCGCCGTGGGGCTGGCGATCATTATCGCCGTCTATCGCACGCGCGAAACCTTAAACGTGGACCAGGTAAACCTGCTCAAACTATGACGCCGAACCCCTATTTGCCGATCGACTCCGGACCCATAGCCGATTTGTGGCTGTTCCCGGTACTGCCACTGGTGGGCGCCGCGATCAACGGCATCTTTGGGCGCCGGTTGCCCAAGACCGCGATCACGACCATCGCCCTGGTCTTTCCGGGCGTGGCATTCGGGTTGACCCTATGGATTGCATCCGGCTTCTCGTCCGCTTCGGCCCCCTACATCTTCGACCGGGGAGTCCACTGGATTCGCGCCGGAAACTTCCAGGCTGACTTTGCCTTCTATCTTGACCAGCTCTCGCTGGTGATGCTGCTGGTGGTGACCGGCGTCGGATTCCTGATCCACATTTATTCCGTCGGCTACATGGCGCACGACGACGGCTACTACCGCTTCATGTCCTACTTGAACCTGTTCATGTTCTTCATGCTCACACTGGTGTTGGC
>JACXTT010008646.1_pt1 | contig 14081 bp, 14 predicted proteins | sample 9270951 | NCBI WGS metagenome assembly JACXTT01 (sample SAMN15532306, study PRJNA645909) | rock metagenome | isolation source: weathered quartz diorite | place: Puerto Rico | collected 2017-06-21 | reverse complement strand
CACAGCTTTCCCAGCCAGTGGAAGTGGAACCATCCCATGTTGTCGAGCATGAAGAGCACGCCCATGCCGATGAGGAAGAGGGCGCCAAAGGGCAGGGCGCGCATGCGCCGCGCGGTGGGAGAAACATCCAGCGTTACCGGCGCCTGCTTGCTCGCCAGGCCGAACCAATCCGGAGGAGCGTCGCCGCGCTGGCGGGCCTTGGCGGTCTTGTAGGCGTCAAAGACCATGTAGAAGATCCAGAAGGCGATGAGCACGCCGAAGAAGTCAGCCTTGTCGGCTGCCGCCACAAGGGCGCCGAAGATGACCACGTGCATCACGCCTTTCAGGAAGTCGCCGTTGTACATCGCACCCACACCGGGGATAAAGCCCAATAGGGCCGCCACCACCGGATTGGGCGTGCCGGCGGCGTGGTCCTCGAGCGCCGCGTGCACATGCTGTGCGGGTGACATGGTGCGGGCCGCCAGGCAATCTTCGCAATAGAGCACGCCGCGGATGTCGCGCTTGCAGCTATCGCACATGGGTTTGCCGCAGGTGCGGCAGTAGGCTGCCGCCGGGCGGTCGGGATGAAGGGCGCAATTCATGCCAAATTCCTCTTTCGCTGCTGAGATCGGGGAGGCATCGCCGGCGGGCGCAGGGCCGCGAGCGTGATGTCCTGGTTCTGGCGCACGTACTTCTGGTGCTCGGGCTGCGGCTGGTCGCTGATGTCCTTGTTCTCACCGGGCTTCTTGTCCTTCTTGTCGGGGTCCTGCTTCTGCTTGTCGTCTGGCTTGGCGGCGGGCTCAGGCATGACCGCTTCCTTCAGGTCCTGCGCTTTGGACTGCAGCTCGTAGACCACGCGCATGCTGTCGTAATACTGCACCGCGCGGGCGCTGGCCTCGTAATACTGCCGGGTCAGGGCGTCGCGGATGGAGCTGGGACGCAGGTCCACATAGCGCAGGTCGCTGATGCGCACGCCGGTGGCGTTGAGCAGCAGGCTGATGGAGAAGAACGCCATGGCCAGAGTGCCGGTGAAGCGGGGCTGCAGGGCGGCGCGCATCCAGGGCTGCACCAGGCCCTGCGTCCAGCGCTCGCGCCAGGGCGCCGCCTTCACCGCGGGGCCGGCCTGCCGGGCTTCCTGCGCGGAGGTGAGCGCCAGGATGTTGTGCACCAGGCGCGCCGGGGACTCGACCTCGGGCAGCGCGCGCAGCAGACGGTAGCCTTCGGTGGCCGCAGCCAGCTCCGGCCCGCAGACCGCGCAGGAGGCCGCGTGGCCGCGGAAAGCGGCCATTCTGGCCTGGCTCAGCGTGCCTTCCACCGCCTCAGCCAGCAGGGATTCGAACTCGCCGCACTGCATTCCGGGTTGGGTCTCAAAGCTCATAGGGCCTGCCTATAGGTACGAGAAAGCAGGCGCGCAAGTTCCCCACGCCCGCGGTTAATGCGCGATTTCACCGTCCCCTCGGGGACGTGCAGAACCTCCGCGATTTCGCGGTAATCCATGTCCCGGAGGTCGCGCAGGATGACGGCTTCCCGGAGTTCGGGAGAGAGTTTCTGCAGCGCCGCCTGCACCCGCTCGGAGGTCTCCCGGCTCTCCACGTGGGCCTGAGGACCGCGGCCGGTATCGGCCAGCTTCTCGCTCAGCGCAGGCGCGGTCTCCTGGGCCTCGACCGGAGCGTCGAGGGAGTCGGTCATGCGCTCCAGCTTGCTCTTGCGGAAGTGGTCCACCAGCAGGTTGCGGGTGACGGTGGTGAGCCAGGTGGTGAAGGCCCCGCGCTCGGTGTCGAAGGTCTTCAGGGTGCGGTAGATGCGGATGAAGACCTCCTGGGAGAGGTCCTGGGCCTCGTCGGAGGAGCCGGTGAAGCGGTAGCAGATGTTGAAGATGCGCCGGCTGTGCAGCTGGACGATCTCCTCCCAGGCCGCAGCTTCACCGGCGATGCAGCGGCGCACCAGCAGGACGGCAGCCTGGTTCTCCTCGGCGCGGCCGGCGGGCGCGGCCTCGCGACGCGCCACGGGCTGCGACTCCGCCGCGCGGGCGTCTCGTTGTCTCGATGAACTGCGCTCCTGCGCCAACCGTCGCTCCTCCACGCGCCTGGGTCTGACCGTGCTTCGAACCGGGCCCCTGCCCGCACGGCGGCCTGCTGCCCGCACCTCCAGACGGATTGGCGCCACGCAAGCCAAACCGCATGAAGATACGCAAGTTAGCCGCCGAAAGTTCGCGGCGGCCTGTTGTGGATTGTAGCGTACCGTCGCAGGCTACTCGGAGACGAAGTCCACCACGCCGATGGGGGTCTCGAAGAGAGAATAGTCGCGGGTGACGACGGTGATGCCGCCCTCGCTGACGAAGTAGTTCTTCCGGTCTTCCTCGGGATCGAAGCCGATGACCGTGCCCTCGGGGATGTGCACGTGGCGGTCAATGATGGCCTTGCGGATGCGGCAGTGGCGGCCGATGTTGACGTGCGAGAAGACGATGCTGGACTCGATCTCGCTGTAGGAGTTCACGCGCACGTCGGGGGAGAGCACGCTGTTCTTCACCTCGCCGCCGGAGATGATGCAGCCGTTGGAGACGATGGAGTCCAGGGCCATGCCGCGGCGCGCCTCTTCGGCGAAGACGAATTTGGCGGGCGGATACTGGCGCTGGTTGGTGCGGATGGGCCACTCCTTGTCGTAGAGGTTGAAGACGGGCGAGACCGAAGCCACGTCCATGTTGGCCTCGTAGTAGGCCTCCAGCGTCCCCACGTCGCGCCAGTACAGGGCCTCTTCCTTCTTGTTCTCGTCCACGAAGTTGTAGGAGCAGACGCGGTAGTCGTCCACCATGCGGGGCAGGATGTCATGCCCGAAGTCGTGCTTGGAGTTGGGGTCCTCGGCGTCCTTCATGAGCGCGGGGATGAGCACGTCGGTATTGAAGATGTAGACGCCCATGGAGGCGGAGACCTTCTCCGGGTTGTAGGGCGAGCGGGTGTCGGTGCGGACCGGCTTTTCCTCGAAGCCGAAGATGCGGCCGTTGCTGGTGATGTCCACCACCCCGAAGCGCGAGGTCTCCGAGGGGTCGATGAGGATGGTGGCCAGGGTGACGTCGCAGCCCGAGTCCACGTGCTGCTGCATCATGCGCTCGTAGTTCATCTTGTAGATGTGGTCGCCGCTCAGCACCAGCACGCGCTTGGGCTGCACGCTGCCGATGGAGTAAAGGTTCTGATAAACGGCGTCGGCCGTGCCCAGGTACCAATTCTCGCTCACCCGCTTCATAGGCGGCAGGATCTCGATGAACTCGCCGAGCTCGCGTCCCACGGCGCTGCTCCAGCCCTCGCGGATGTGGCGGTTGAGGGAAAGCGCTTTGTACTGGGTGAGGATGAAGACCTGGCGCAGCCCGGAGTTGATGCAGTTGGAGAGGGTGACATCAATGATGCGGTAGATTCCGCCGAAGGCCACCGCCGGTTTGGCGCGGTCGCGCGTGAGCGGATAGAGCCGCTCGCCGGCGCCGCCGGCCAACAGGACTCCCAGCACATCCTTCATAGGAATTGCGATGGTACCACAGGGATTTTACTAAGATGTTAACGTCCCGGAGACCCGGAGACGTCTTTCCCTGCTGCTAGAATGGCCGCGTGGCCGAGGTCCCCATCACCGCCGCCGCTGCGAACCGAGCCGCCTGGGTCACTGCCATCGCCCGCGCCCTGGCGGCTTTTCTGCGGGCCATCGCGCGCGCCGCGGTCGGGCTCTGGCACGAGGTCACGGGCTTTTTCTTCGCTATCTTTGCTCTCATCGGAGCAGGAGGGACGGTCCGCGAATACGGCCTCTACCGGGCAGGGAAGATCGGGCTCGCTCCGCTGGCTGCCGCCATCGTATTCACGCTGGTCTTTGCTTACTTCGCTGCGACCTCGTTCTGGCGCGCACGCAGGACGTCATGAGTAAGGGAGCTAAACCACGCAGGGAAACCGCGGGGGCGAAGTCCGGCGTCCGCGAACTCTATACTCCCGCCGACCTGGCGGGATGGGATCTGGACCGCGACCCGGGTTTTCCCGGCGCGTACGACTACACGCGCGGCATCCAGCCCACCATGTACCGCGGCCGCCTGTGGACCATGCGCCAGTACGCCGGCATGGGCGACGCGGAGGAGTCCAATCGCCGCTACAAGTATCTGCTCGCCCACGGCACCACCGGCCTCTCGGTGGCGTTCGACCTGCCCACGCAGATCGGCCTCGACTCGGACCATCCCATGGCGCAGGGCGAGGTAGGCCGGGTGGGCGTGGCCATTGATTCCATCGAGGACATGCAGCGGCTCTTCGAGGGCATCGGTCTGGAGAAGATCTCCACCTCGATGACCATCAACGCCACCGCCGCCATCCTGCTGGCGCTCTACATCGCGGTGGCGCGGCGCACCGGCGCCGACGAGAGCAAGCTCAGCGGCACTGTGCAGAACGACATCCTCAAGGAGTACATCGCGCGCGGCACCTACATCTATCCGCCCGCGCAGGCGATGCGCATCGTCACCGACCTGTTGGCCTACGCGAACCAGCACGTGCCGGAGTGGAACACCATCTCCATCTCCGGCTACCACATGCGGGAGGCGGGATGCACGGCGGTGCAGGAGGTGGCGTTCACGCTGGCCAACGGCCTCTGCTACGTGGAGAACGCGCAGAAGGCGGGGCTGGACGTGGATGAGTTCGCGCCCCGCCTCTCGTTCTTCTTCAACTGCCACAACAACCTCCTGGAGGAGGTGGCCAAGTTCCGCGCCGCCCGGACGCTCTGGGCGCGCCTGATGCGGGAGCGCGCGGGAGCGAAGAACCCGCGCTCGCTCATGCTGCGCTTCCACACCCAGACCGCGGGCTCGACGCTGCAGGCGCAGCAGCCGGAGATCAACATCGTGCGCACGGCGCTGCAGGCGCTGGCGGCGGTGCTGGGCGGGACGCAGTCGCTGCACACCAACGGCTACGACGAGGCCCTGGCGCTGCCCACCGAGGACGCAGCGCGCATCGCGCTGCGCACGCAGCAGATCCTGGCCTACGAATCGGGCACGGCGCAGACGGTGGACCCGCTGGCCGGTTCCTACTACATCGAAAGCCTGACGCGCGAGATCGAGCAGGGCGCCGCCGCTTACCTTGAGAAAGTTGACGCTCTGGGCGGGATGCTGCGCGCCATCGAGCGCGGCTTCGTGCAGCAGGAGATCCAGAACGCGGCCTATGAATATCAGCAGTCGGTGGAGCGCGGTGAGACCGTGGTGGTGGGCGTGAACCGATTTCAGATGGAGGAAGAGAAGTCAGTTCCCATTCAACGCATTAACGACGACCTCGAGAAACGCCAGGTAGAGCGCTTGCGCGCCCTGCGTCAGCGTCGCGACGGCGCGCGCTGGGAGTCAGCGGTACGGGCTGTGGAGGACGCGGCACGTTCGGCCGCGAACCTGATGCCGCCCATCATCGCGGCGGTGGAGAGCTGCGCCACGGTGGGAGAGATCTCGGGCGCGCTGCGCAAGGTCTTCGGGGAGTATCAGGAGACGGTGGTGCTTTAGCCCTGGGCCTGGAAGTCGCAGGCCTCGCGGCAGTCCACGCAGTAGTAGTTGCCGTCCTGGCAGAGGCGGACGCTGTAGGTGCTCTGGCAGAGGCAGCAGTAGCGGTCGCAGGTGCAGCCCGACTCCGGCTTGTCGCACTGCATGCAGATGAACTTATCGGCCATGCGCTCACACTTTATCCTGTTTTCCCACGGCTGGAAAGCTCCCGAATTGACCGCCTGAAAAACCGCGTGGTACCGTTTAAGGTTCGGCTTGCACACCGCTCTGCGGCCGTCGGGCCGCGCAAGGACGGGACCCAGCACTCCAGGTGGCCGTGGCGACCCAATCCGCTCTGCGCAAGACCGCGCTCAACCCCATCCATCGCCGGCTGGGAGCGAAGATGGTGGACTTCGGCGGCTGGGAGATGCCGGTCGAATACCCTTCGGGCGGCATGATCAAAGAGCACCTGGCGGTGCGCACGGGGGTGGGCGTGTTCGACGTGAGCCACATGGGCGACATCAGCCTCTCCGGTCCGCACGCCCTGGCCGCGGTGCAGCACATCAGCATGAACGACGCCGCGCGCCTGGCTTACGGCCAGGCGCACTACTCGGCCATGCTCTACCGCACCGGGACGTTCGTGGACGACGTGATCGTCCACCGCATGGGCGAGCGCGAGTTCCTGCTGGTCATCAACGCCGGCACCCGCGAGAAGGACTACCACTGGGTGCGCGACAACACGCAGGAGTTCGAGTGCCTGGTCTCCAACCTGAGCGACGAGTACACCCAGCTGGCCATCCAGGGGCCGCGCGCCGCCGACGTGATGCGCAAGCTCACCGACGCCGACCTGAGCACCATCAAGAACTACTGGTTCACGCACGCCACCGTCTGCGGGCTGCCCAACACCCTGCTGGCACGCACCGGCTACACGGGCGAGGACGGCTTTGAGATCTACGTCCCCTCCGACGAGGCCACCAGCGAGCGCGTGTGGCATGAGGTGCTCGAGGCCGGTCGCGAGTTCGGCATCCTGCCCTGCGGGCTGGGTGCGCGCAACACTTTGCGGCTGGAAGCCAAGATGGCGCTCTACGGCCATGAGATCTCCGACAGCATCAACGTGCTCGAAGCCGGGCTTGAACGCTACTGCAAGTTCGAGAAGGGCGATTTCATCGGGCGCGAGGCGCTGATGCAGCAGAAGGCGGAGGGGATCTCGCGCACCCTCGTGGGGCTGGAGATGGTGGGCCGCGGCATCGCGCGCGACGATTACCCGGTGTTCGAGCTTGCGGGCGCCGAGGTGGGCCGCGTCACCAGCGGCTCGCACGCGCCGTTCCTGAAGAAGAACATCGCCCTGGCCTACGTGCCGCCGCGCCTGAGCGCCATCGGGACGGCGCTCGACGTGGACATCCGGGGCCAGAAAGTCGAAGCCAAAGTGGTAGCTACGCCCTTTTATCAAAGGTCGAAAAAATAAAAAAGAGGACCAGACTCATCTCTCACCTATGGCCTATCCAGCGAACCTGAAGTACACCAAAGAGCACGAGTGGCTGAAGATCGAAGGCGACACGGCCACCATCGGCATCACCGACTACGCGCAGAACGCGCTGGGCGACATCGTTTTCGTCGAGCTGCCCAAGGCGGGCGCGGAGCTGACGGTGGGGAAGAGCTTCGGCACCGTGGAGTCGGTGAAATCGGTCTCCGAGCTGTTTGCTCCTGCCACCGGCACGGTGCTGGCGATCAACGAAGAGCTATCCAAGTCACCGGAGAAGGTGAACACCGACGCGCACGGATCGTGGATGGTGCGCATCAAGCTCAAGAGCCCGGGCGAGACCAACGCTCTGCTCTCCGCCGCCGACTACGAAAAGTTCATCGCCGAAGAGAGAGGGCAATAGGCGGCATGCGCCCTCGCGCTTCATGACGCCCGCGCCCGGCCCTTCCATGCGCTATCTGCCCAAGTCACCCTCGGACCGTCGCGAGATGCTCGCCGAGATCGGCGCGGCGTCCATTGACGAGCTCTTCTCCCACATCCCCGCCGAATATCGCCTCAACCGCGACCTCAGGATCCCCAAGCAGGCCGCGGAGGCAGACATCGTGGAGTGGTTCCGCCAGCGCGCGGAGGAAAACGCCGCCGGGTACGCCAGTTTCCTGGGCGCCGGCGCCTACCGCCACTACCGCCCGGTGGTGATCGATTCGCTCATCTCGCGTGGCGAGTTCTTCACCGCCTACACGCCCTACCAGGCGGAGATCGCACAGGGAACGCTGCAGGCCATCTTCGAGTTCCAGACCATGCTCTGCGAGCTGACCGGGATGGAGGTCGCGAACGCCGGCATCTACGACGGCTCGACCGGCGTGCCCGAGTCGGTGATGATGGCGGCGCGGCTCACCGGGCGCTACTCCGCGGTCGCGGCCCGCAGTGTGCACCCCGAGTATCGCGACGTCCTCGCCACCTACGCCCGCCATCAGGGCATGCCGGTGGCGACGGTCCCGTTCCTGGAGAACGGCCGCGTTGACCTCGCAGCGCTGGAGAAGGCCGTTACGGCGGAGACAGCCGCGGTGGTCGTGCAGTCGCCCAATTTCTTCGGCACTATCGAGGACCTCACACCGGCCGCAGAGTTCGCCCACAAGAAAGGCGCGCTGCTGATCGTGGTCATCACGGAGGCGCTCTCGCTGGGTGTGGTGAAGCCGCCGGCCGAGGCCGACATCGTGGTGATGGAGGCGCAGTCCTTCGGGGTCCCGCTGGGCTTCGGCGGCCCCTACGCGGGGGTGATCGCCACCAGGCAGGCCAACGTCCGCCAGATCCCCGGCCGTCTGGTCGGCCAGACGGTGGACAAGCACGGCCAGCGCGGCTTCGTCCTCACCCTGGCCACCCGCGAGCAGCACATCAAGCGCGAGAAGGCGACCTCGAACATCTGCACCAACCAGGCGCTGGTGGCGCTGATGGCAACGATGTACATGGCCATCTACGGCCGCGAGGGCCTGAAAGAGCTTGCGCGCCACAACCTCGCCAAGGCCGCGTACGCCGCGAGTGCCTTCGGCAGCAAAGCCAAGGTCCTGTTCCAGGGGGCGCCGCGCTTCAACGAGTTTGTGGTCCAGACTTCGGAAGATCCGCGCGCCATCAACGACCGTCTGCTGGAGCAGAAGATCCTCGGCGGCTTCCCATTACGCAAGTTCTTTCCCGAGCTGGGGAACGCCGCGCTCTGGTGCTGCACCGAGCTCACCACCCGCGCCCACATTGACGCAGCGGTGAAGGCGGCCGGGCGATGAAGGTGCGCACCCACATCAGCCGCGACGAGGGACTCATCTTCGAGAGGTCCTCGCCCGGCAAGGCCGCCTACAAGCTGCCGCAGCTGGATGTCCCCGATGTTGACGCCGGTAAGCTCCTGGGCGCCTCCGCGCGCCAGGATCTCGGCGCGATGCCGGAGGTCAGCGAGCTGGAGATCATCCGCCACTTCACACGGCTTTCCACTTGGAACTACGCCATTGACCTCGGCATGTATCCGCTGGGATCGTGCACCATGAAATACAACGCGCGCGTGAATGAAGTGGTGGCGCGACTGGGCGGGCTGGCCGAAGCCCATCCTTATCAGCCGGAGAAGGTCTCGCAGGGCGCGTTGCGCATCATGCGCCTGCTCTCCGACTATCTGCTGGACATCACCGGCATGGACGCCATCACGCTGCAGCCCGCCGCCGGCGCGCACGGCGAGATGACCGGGCTGCTGCTCATCCGCAGCTATCAGGAGTCCAAGGGCAAGCCGCGCAAGAAGATCCTCATCCCGGACTCGGCGCACGGCACCAACCCCGCGACCGCCGCCATCTGCGGATATCAGATCGAGAACCTGAAGTCGAACTCCGAAGGAATGGTGGACGTTGCCGCGCTGGCCGCGCAGATGAACGAGGACGTGGCCGGCATGATGCTCACCAATCCCAACACCCTGGGCATTTTCGAGGAGGAGATCCATAAGATCGCCGACCTGCTGCACGCCAAGGGCGGCCTGCTCTACGTGGACGGCGCCAACATGAACGCGCTGGTGGGCAAGACGCGCCCCGGCGATTTCGGCGCCGACGTGATGCACCTGAACCTGCACAAAACCTTCTCCACGCCGCACGGCGGCGGCGGGCCGGGCTCAGGTCCGGTGGCGTGCAAGAAGATCCTCGAGCCTTTCCTGCCGGTCCCCGTGCTCGCTGCGAAGCCCGACGGCTCGCTCGCGCTGGACTACGAACGTCCGCAGAGCATCGGGCGGGTGAAGGCGTTCTACGGCAACTTCGGAATGTTCGTGCGCGCGCTGGCCTACATCATGGCCAACGGCTGCGACGGCCTGCGCCAGACCACCGAAGACGCCGTCCTCAACGCCAACTACATCCGCAAGAAGCTGGAGGACGTTTACGAGCTGCCTTACAAGTCGCCGTGCATGCACGAGGTGGTCTTCAGCCACAAGCTGCAGGCGGCGAAGGGGATCAAGACCGGCGACATCGCCAAGCGGCTCATTGATTACGGCTTCCATCCCTACACCACCGCGTTCCCGCTCATCGTGGCCGACCACGGGGCCATGATGATCGAGCCCACCGAGAGCGAGCCCCGCGAGGAGCTGGACCTGTTCATCGCCGCCATGCGCGCTATCGCGCGCGAAGCCGCCGAGGAGCCGCAGCTCATCCGCGACGCGCCCACCACCACCCGCATCGCGCGCCTCGACGAGGCCCGCGCCGCCCGGAATCTCATCCTACGGTGGAAGAAAGACTAACCAACAAAGGACACGGAGACGTGGTTAAATCATCGCATGTCGGTTTTCGACGACCATCGCGAGGAGCTGGAGAAGCACGAGTTCATGATGGGCAAGCTGCGCGGGCGGCTGGCGGTGACCCTGGACCTGCTCACCAACGGGTTGGTGCTCGTAGGCCAGCACGGCGTCTACTGCCAGAGCGCACGCCAGCCCGGCAAACCGGCGATGGACGTGCAGCTCATCCTCAAGTCGCTGAACGACTCCAAGGAGCTGCTGCGCTCGGTGATGGAAGAGCTCGAGAAAACGAAATGACTACGCGGTCACGTACTTGCCCGTCTCCAGCACGCGCTTAGCGATCTGCCGGCGCAGCCCGATGGTGTTGAAGGGCTCGTACTTGCCCAGGCGACGCAGGATGGCCAACTGGGTGCGCAGCATATCGCCCTCGGCGATGGCGGCGATGACCTTCCTGGCCGACGATTCCATCCTGTCCATGGCCTGCATCATGTAGACCTGGGTCATGGCCAGCGCCAGCTGCGATGCCGGCTCGCCTTTGCGGGCGATGAGCTTCTGGGTGCGCAGCCCGGCCGACTCCATGGCGTACAGCTCGATCAGCATGTCGGCCATGGTGCCCATGATCTCCTGCTGGTCGGGCAGCGCCGTCATGTACTTCTGCGAAGCAGCGCCGGCGACGAACAGCGCCAGCTTGCGCGCGTTGGCCACCAAGCCGCGCTCGGCCGCCATCGCTCCTTCGAGCGGCTCTGCCATCGAAGGCCCAGCCAGCACTTCGTCCATCAGCTTCTTGATGGCGCCCAGCAGGGGCAGCTTGCCGCTCATGGCCTGCTTGAGCAGCCAGCCGGTGGTGATCATGCGGTTGATCTCGTTGGTGCCCTCGAAGATGCGGTTGATGCGCGCGTCGCGGTAAGCCCGCTCCGCCGGATACTCCTCCACGAAGCCATAGCCGGCGAAGATCTGCACCTGCTCGTCCACCACCTTGTCCAGGAACTCCGAGGCCCAGACCTTGATGATGGAGCACTCCACCGCGTACTCCTCGATGCCTTTGCGCATCTGCGTGGCGGCGTCGGGAGCGGTCTTGTCGATGGAGGAGAGGGCTGCGTCGATCATCCCGATGGTGCGATAGATGACGGCCTCGCCCACATAGGTACCCACCGCCATGTCGGCCAGCTTCTCCTGGATGAGGCCGAACTCCGCGATGCTTTTGCCGAAGGCCTTGCGCTGTTTGGCGTAGTTGATGCAGTTGGCGAGCGCGTAGCGCCCTCCGCCCACGCAGCCCGCGCCCAGCGCGAAGCGGCCGATGTTCAGGATATTGAAGGCGATGACGTGCCCTTTGCCGATCTCGCCCAGCAGGTTCTCCGCCGGCACCTTGCAGTCGTTGAGGATGAGCGGGCAGGTGGAGGAGCCGCGGATGCCCATCTTGTGTTCTTCGTTCCCGACACTGAATCCCGGGAAGGTGCGCTCCACGATGAAGGCCGAGAACTTCTCGCCATCCACCTTGGCGAAGACGATGAACAGGTCGGCGAAGCTGGCGTTGGTGATCCACATCTTCTCGCCGTTGAGCACGTAGTGCTTGCCGTCGGTGGAGAGCACAGCCTTGCAGCGCGCGTTCATGGCGTCCGAACCCGAGGTGGATTCGGAGAGCGCGTAGGCGCCCACCCATTCGCCCGAGGCCAGCTTGGGGAGATACTTCTCCTTCTGCGCCTGGGTGCCGAAGTAGACGATGGGCAGCGTGCCGATGCCGGTGTGCCCGCCGAAGGTGGTGCTGAAGCTGGCCGAGCGCGCGATGCGGTCCTTGATGATGGCGCTCGACACCTTGTCCATCTCCGAGCCGCCGTACTGCTCGGGGATGTCCACGTTGGCGATGCCGATCTCGCTGGCCTTCTTGAGCAGGGCGCGCGTCACCGCCCACTCCTTGTGCTCGATCTTCTCCAGGTTGGGGACGATCTCCTGGTCGGCGAACTCCTCCGCCGTCTTGGCGATGAGCTGGTGCTGCTCGTTGAAGTCCTCGGGGGTGAAGACCTCCTCCACGGCGCGATCCTCGAGCAGCCAGCTGCCGCCCGCGATCTTCGTCTTGATCTCTGCTGCCGCTGTCGCCATAAACACTCCTTCGCTAGTTCAGATTCTCGATGATGCCTGCCGCACCCATGCCGCCACCCACGCACATCGTCACCAGGCCGTAGCGCGCCTTGCGTCGCTTGAGTTCGCGGATGATCGAGGCCGTGAGCTTCGCGCCGGTGCAGCCGAGCGGATGGCCCAGCGCCACCGCGCCGCCGTTGGGGTTCACGCGCGCGGGGTCGAGTTTGCCCTCCTGGATCACCGCCAGCGACTGCGCCGCGAAGGCCTCGTTGAGCTCGATCACCTCGATGTCCGCCAGCTTCAGCCCCGCCAGCGCCAGCGCCTTGGGGATAGCGAAGACCGGGCCCAGCCCCATCTCCTCCGGCTTGTAGCCCGCTGTCGCAAAGCTTACAAAGCGCGCCAGTGGCGCGATGCCCAGCGCCTTGGCACGCGCGTCGCTCATCACGACAGCCGCGGCCGCGCCGTCGGACATCTGCGAGGAGTTGCCGGCGGTCGTCATGCCCTTGACGTGGAAGGACGGCTTGAGCGCGGCCAGCGCTTCCATGCTGCTGTCCGCGCGCGGCCCTTCATCCACTTTGAATGTGATGTCCACGCGCATGGGTTTCGCGCCGTTCGGTGTCGTGAAGCTCACCGGCACGGGAACGATCTCGTCTTCGAATTTGCCCGCCGCGATCGCCGCCAGCGCTTTCTTGTGGCTGGCGAGCGAGAACTCATCGGCCGCCTGGCGGGTGATGCTGTAGCGCACCGCCAGCCGCTCCGCGGTGAGGCCCATGGAGAGGTAGGCGTCGGGATAGTGTGCGATGAGCCACGGATTCGCGCTCACCTTGTTGCCGCCCATAGGGATCATGGACATGGACTCGGTCCCGCCGGCCACGATCACCTCCGCGCCGCCGCCGCGGATGCGCTCTGCCGCAAGCGCAATGGCTTGCAGCCCGGATGCGCAGAAGCGGTTGATGGTCATGGCCGAGGTCTCCACCGGCAGCCCCGCGCGCAGCGAGGCGATGCGGGCAACATTCATCCCCTGCTCGGCCTCGGGCATGGCGCAGCCCAGAATGACATCTTCGATCTCTTTCTTGTCGAGCTGCGGTACCCGCTCCAGCGCGCCAGAGATAGCGGCCGCTGCCAGGTCGTCGGGACGCGTGGCGCGCAGCGTGCCCTTGAAGGCTTTGCCGACTGCTGTTCGGACTGAGCTAACGATTACGGCTTCACGCATATTGTCCTCACTCTTGGCCATTCATCAGTACGCCCTGAAGGCAAAACCCGACTCTCTAGTGCAAAAGGAAATTATTTGCGTTTCCTCTGGAATCTTCTTGTGATCGACCTCCAGGGCCCGGATGCCGATAATCACGTACTCTCTTACCTTCTTCCCATCAACTTTGCGGTTCCCCATGTTGTAGTAAACCACCATCACTGTGCCTAGCGGCATTTCAGCGACGGTAAGGAGGCGGTGTTCGTATTCCTTGAGTGGAGGCACCGCGCAAGGTGCGTCAAGACGACCGGTGAAAACCTCGGTCTTATCTTTCTTCGTGTAGGTCAAGGTTAGTGTATTGGCGTTGACGTCCTTATCGGTCAGCGTCCCCGTGAACGTAGATCCCCCATAGGTAGTCGGGTAATAGCCCGTAGTTGCGCCGCCATGCTGCGCTTCAGCACTGACGCAGAACACCGTCAAAATCGTAAGAACGATGGGACGCATCACATAGCCTCAGTTCCTCAACGTCTTGCCTGTCTTCAGCGTGTACTGGATCCGCTCCTGCGTTTTCTTTTCACCGCAGAGGGACTTGAAGCCCTCGCGTTCCAGATCCAGCAGATACTGCTCGCTCACTGGCGTT
>JACXTT010008644.1_pt1 | contig 14082 bp, 12 predicted proteins | sample 9270951 | NCBI WGS metagenome assembly JACXTT01 (sample SAMN15532306, study PRJNA645909) | rock metagenome | isolation source: weathered quartz diorite | place: Puerto Rico | collected 2017-06-21 | reverse complement strand
TGAGGTGCTCGGGTTTCCGTCGCTGGGTGATTACGCCCCGATTTTGCAGGATGGAATTTTTCAAAAGCTGGGCAGCCAGGCAGCTCCCGGCGCAACACGGGCGACCGCCGAACAACTGCTCAAAGGCGATCTGGACAATTCCCTGGTCGAAGTCGACGGCAAGCTGCTGACGCGAACCCGGACTTCCAGGGGTGATTTGCTCGCCTTGAAAGCCGGGAGCCGGATCTTCAATGCCCAGATCGAAGAATCCGAGAGTGATCCTCTGATCGCCGCTTTGGAAGAGGGCAGCAATTTGCGGGTTCGCGGCATCTGCATGGTCGAAACCGGAGGCGGCAACAATGATCCGCAATCGTTTCACGTGCTGCTGCGTACGCCCGAAGATATTGTTGTCCTACACCGCGCGCCGCTGTGGACGCTGGCCCGCTTGTTGTGGTTCCTGCTGGTGGTGGCCGTGGTGGCATTCATCGCTGTGGGATGGGTTCTTCTCCTGCGCGGCCAGGTGCGAGCCCAAACCGCTCAGCTCGAAAGGAAGAACAAAGAGCTCGCCGTGGCGCTGGCGGCTGCCAACGAAGCCACCCACCTCAAAAGCGAGTTTCTGGCGAATATAAGCCATGAGATTCGCACGCCCATGAATGGCATCCTGGGCATGACCGACATAGTTTTGGACTCCAGGCTTTCCACTGAGCAGCGCGAGAATCTCACTATCGCCAAGAACTCCGCCGAGTCTCTGTTGGGCTTGCTCAACGACGTGCTGGACTTCTCGAGAATTGAGGCGGGGCGCCTGGACCTTGTTCCTGAAGCGTTTTCGCTGCGGCACTGTGTGAAGAACGCCGTCGGTACGGTTCTCCCCATCGCCGGGCAGAAGAGCGTAGACGTCCGCGTGGATGTCGCGCCTGATGTGCCTGACGATCTCGTGGGGGATGGGGCCCGCCTTCGCCAGGTCTTGTTCAACCTGCTGAACAACGCTGTCAAGTTCACACCGGCCGGCTCCATCGATACCTCGGTCCGGCTCTACAGCCTGAGGCATCCAACGGTTTGTCTCCAATTCTCCGTTTGTGACACCGGCGTCGGCATCCCCGCCGACAAGATGGATTTGATTTTCGAGGCATTTCGGCAGGCGGATGGCTCCAATGCCCGGCGATATGGCGGAACCGGGCTGGGACTGACGCTCTCCTCGCGGCTCGTTTCATTGATGGGGGGCCGAATCTGGGTGGAAAGCGAGCCCGGAAAGGGCAGCACGTTCCATTTCACGGCGGAATTTCAAGCGGCGGGACGCCCTGCCGAGCCAGCGCCTGACGCCGGGCCGCCCGTGGCCTCGCACGAGTCCGCCTCCACGCCCTTGCGCATCTTGCTGGCGGAGGACAATCTCATCAACCAGAAGATAGCGTCCAAGCTGCTCGAAAGCCGAGGTCACAGCGTCAAGACGGTCTATAACGGGTGCGAAGTGCTGGCCGCGCTGGAGAGCGCCCAGTTCGACCTGGTGCTCATGGACATCCAGATGCCGGTCATGGATGGGTTCGCGTGCGCCACTGAGATCCGGCGTCGGGAAAATGCCACTGGTGATCATCTCCCGATTGTTGCCATCACGGCCCATGCAGCCAGCGGCGACGGCGAGCGCTGCGCCCAGGCTGGGGTGGACGAGTACGTGACTAAGCCCTTGCGGCCCCGGGAGTTGTTCCAGGCGATACAGTCGTCCCTCAGCGCGCGATTGCAGTCAGGCGTCTCCTAAAACTCGCGTTCGGCCGCCACAGCTGTGCGTTAGGGCACTGCCCCTATTTTTGCCGCTACAAAAGTAAGGTATACTGCTCCTTCTATGACACAGCTGCCCCCCGAGCAGACCCTGAAGTCTGTGGAAAATGAGCTGATGTTGGCTTTGACCTTCGTCAAGATCTCCTCCACGGCGTATTCCATGGGTAAATTGCAGCACGCGAGCGACGCCCGCTCGAAGGCCGACGTGATTCGCGCCAGGGCAGTCGCGCAGTTGATCGAGTCTTTAGCGGTTGAGGAACAAACCGCCGCTTCCATTCAATCTATGTTGAATGAGCTCCATAACGCCTTCGCCAGCCTGCTGCCGTCCCCGGCGGCCCCTCGCGTGCGGCACGCCTAGCCCGCGATCTTTGGCGTCAGCATCCAGTTGAGCGCGCCGCCGGGCTGCGGGTGTGCAGTATCGAGCTCGATTGAAACCAGCGCCGCCTTCTTCATATTTACCTGCACCGCCGGGCTGCCCAGCAGGTAAGCGACCACCCCGCTCAGCAGCGGCTCATGGCCGGCGATCAGGAGCTCCTCGACCTTGTGCGCGCGGATCTCCTTCCAGACCCGCTCGGGTGAGCCTGCCGGTAGCAACGCGTTCGTCCGGACCAGTTCGCTCCCGACACGCAAGACCGTCGCGGCAATCTCAGCCGTCTCTACAGCCCGCTTGAGCGGGCTCGTCAGAATCAATCCGGGGTCAACGCCCGAATCGCGCGCGCGCTCCAGCACCCGCCGTAGCTTCTGTTTCCCTTCCTGGGTTAGCGCACGATCCGCGTCTGACACACCGGGCGGTGCATCTTCCGCAATACCGTGCCGCAGGATGTAGACGCGCAATGGTCAGGCCTTCCTCGGCCTCTTTGCGCCGTTCGATCCGTTGCTCCGCGTCGTCGCGTGGATGCGGGGCGTGTTGCGTATGGTCTTAAGATTGAGACGCGAGATGTGTTTTCGCAGGTCCTGAAAAATGACGTCCGGCGGCCGGCCCGCATCCACGGTGACGAATTCGTACTTCTTCGCCATCACATCCAGAGCACGGATCAAACGGGTTTGATACTTCACGAAGCTGTCGAACATGTTGTCGCCGAAACGCATGTCCATGCCGCTCTCCCAGTAATCGAACGCGCCCCGGCCCAGCACCACCCGCGAGACCAGTTGTTTCACGTCGGCCCGCAGATAATACACCGCGTGCGGTACCAGTCCGAACCCCGTCACCTGCTCGATCCACCGGCGGTCTTCTCCACGGGCTATGGCCCTGGCGACAATGGAGAAAATGTAGCGGTCCGTCAAAACGACAAAGCCTGCCCGTAGCGCCGGCACGATTTCGTTCTCCAGCCGGTCGGCAAAATCCGTCGTGTAATACAGGGTCATGGTGATCGGCCCGAGCGTATTGCCTTCTTTGGCTTGTTTGATGCCCTTGCCGGCCAGCGCGCCCCGCGCCATTCCCGTGTCCAGGACGGCGTGCCCTTCCTGCTCCAGCCAGTGACGCAGCAGCGCCACTTGCGTGGTGCGCCCCACCGCATCCGGACCCTCAATGACGATCAGCTTGCCGTGCAGTTCGGCGGAGTCCACGCCGGACAGGGGTTCATTGTAGAAGTGCAGTGGCTGTTTCGATTGCATGAACCTCTCCCGGCGCCATGCGCAGCACGCCGTTTCTCAGGCTCTCGCCCAGTTCCTGGATCACGATATCGCGCATCTGTTTTTGCTGCTCTTCGATGGAAAGGGTCGCATCGATGATATGGAACCCAACCTCGTGCGCCATGGCTTCGTACTCGTCCAGGATCCGGCCCTGAAAGATCCGGAAACTCTCTTCCACGTCCCGGCTCAGCCCCATGTCCATGCCGGCCTCGTAATATTTGATCGCGTCGCGGCCTCCCAGAATCCGGCCGATGGCCACGTCCAGGGGAACGCGAAAATAGAAACTGAGATTGGGCCGGGTGGCGAAACTGTAGAGATTGCGCACCCATCGCCGGCTCACGCCCCGCGCCACATCACGGGCAAACGCCGTATAGGTGTACCGGTCCGCGCACACAATCGCGCCGGCCTTCATCAGCGGGAGCACATAACGCTCCATGCGGTCCGCGAAATCAGTCGCGTGAATCAGGCTGAATGTCGTGGGCGTGAACATCTCCTTCCTCTTGCCGCGGCGCGTGGTCTCCCTGACCAGCGGAGACGAATTCCATTCACTGAAAGCCACCGCGATTCCCTGGGAACGGAGCCAGTGGCTTAGCAGCGAAATTTGCGTGGATTTGCCTGATCCATCGATTCCTTCCACCACAATCAATTTTCCTTTGAAACGATTCGGGGCTAACAGTGGCATAACAGGGGAGAGAGGACACTATTATAGCTTTATATGCCCCGGTACGCCGCCGTCGACATCGGCAGTAATTCTCTTCGCATGGAAGTCGCGGAAGTTGTTCCGGGCGCGCCCGGCAAGATTCTTGCCTCCGACCGCCAGGTGACGCGCCTCGGAGAAAGCGTCTTTCGCACCGGCAAGGTCAGCCCCGAGGCCATCGCCCTGGTTTGTAAGGTGCTGAGCGGCATGGCCCAGCAGTATAGAAAGCTGGAGGTGATCGGCGTCCGCGCCGTGGCGACCAGCGCCATTCGCGACTCGAGCAACCAGGAGGAATTTCTGGCCAAAGCGTCGGAAGCAATCGCCGCGCCTGTCGAGATCATCTCGGGCCAGGAAGAGTCCCGGCTGATCCATCTCGGCGTGCAAAGCCGGTGGCCCCACTCCAAACAGCGCGTACTGCTGATTGATGTGGGTGGAGGAAGCGCTGAGGTCATCCACGGCGAAAACGGTCATCTCCGCGAAGCCGTCTCCAAACCGCTGGGGGCGGTTCGTCTGACGGAAGTGTTCATCAAAAACGATCCACCGGCTCCCGCTGAGTTGCGCCGCATGCAGGAATACATCGAGGAGAAGCTGGCGGCCGCTATGCGCCGCATCGGACGGTGGCGGTGGGACCGCGTCATCGGGACTTCGGGCACCGCCTCGGCCGTGGTGTGCGCCGTCAATCAGGTCTCGCAGGCCAAGGTCGATCACGCCGACCGTCTCCGCGCCTCCACCGCCCAGATTCGCAAGCTATACGAAGAACTGTGCGCGCGCAATCTGGACGAACGCCGCAAGATCACCGGCATCGGACCCAAACGGGCCGAAATTATTATCCCCGGCGCCGCCGTGCTGCTGCGGTTTCTCCAGGATCTGCAGCTTCCCTCGCTCTATTACTCCGCCGCCGGTTTGCGGGACGGCATTATCGCCGACCTGGCCATGCGCGGCGTGGGCCATGAGCTCTCTGAACTCGATCGCGAACAGCGCCGGGTGGTGGAGACCATGGCGCGGCGGTATGGCGTTCCTCTCCCGCACGCCCGTAAGGTCGCAAACCTCGCGAACCAACTGTTTACATCCTTGCACCAGCTCCACAACCTGGCCCCGCCCACCGGAAAACTCCTAGAGGCCGCGGCGTATCTGCATGACGTCGGGCATTACGTGAGCGAGTCGCGTCATCATAAGCATTCGTATTATCTGGTGGCCAATTCCGATCTACCGGGATTCAACAACCGCGAAAGGGAGCTCATCGCCAATCTGTGCCGCTTTCACCGCAAGGCCATGCCCGCGGCGGACCATGCCAATCTGGATGCTTTGAACGGCGATGAGAGGCGTGCATTGATTCTTCTGATCCCACTGCTGCGCATTGCCGATAGTCTGGACCGCAGCCATGAAGAGCGCGTCGAAACGCTGGAATGTCATGTTCGGGATGGGCAGGTTCTGATGCGGCTCGGATCCAAGAGCGATATCGATCTCGAGCAGTGGGCGGCCGAACGCTCCGCCGAAGCCTTCCGCGAGGTCTATGGCCGTGAAATTGTCCTAAGCAGGTTGCGGTCATAATGCGAAAGTACGCAGTGGAGCGAACTTCGATTTTGCTGCGCCGGATGGCATTTCGCACCATCGCGCCGCCCGGCTCCACCATGCCGATTCGATTCATGATTTGCGAGTGTCCGTCCGCCGCTTTCAGCAGTGCCTCAGAGTCTTTCAGCAGTTCTTTCCCGGCGGCGCCGTGAAGAAGATTCACAAGCGTCTTCATATGGTGATGGAATTATCGGGTGAGGTACGCAACCGCGATTTCGCCTTGTATCTTCTCAAGAAGGCAGGCACGCCTCCTGACTCGGCGCTTTCGGCCGCGCTGCTCGAACAGAAAAAACACGCCCAAAACGAACTGTCACGTTTGCTGCGCCGCTGGGGTAAGCGCGACTTTTCACGGAAATGGCGCTCGCGGCTGCGGCTGCGGTGATACTTATGGGAAAACCGCGCCAGACTCTCTGGAATGTGTCCAACAGCGTCTCGGAGAACGTGTCGATCGAGTTGCCCATGCTGACTCGCGCCTACTTCCGCGCGGGCCGCGCGATCTTCCGCATAGTCCCGGCACCGCGCGCTCTGCACCGCTTCTGGTTGGATACCAAGCGATTCCGTTACACGCTCGAGTTGTTTGCGCCCTGCTACGGACCCGGACTTGAAAAGCGTTTGAGCCGGCTGCGGAAGATTCAGGATTACCTGGGCGAGATCAATGACTGTGTCGCCACCCGCGACCTGATCGGCCGGCGGTCCGCAAAAGCCTCGAGTTTTCTGGCGCGTCGCACCGCAGCCAAGGCCGGCGCCGCCCGCAAGTTTTGGGAAGAAGTGTTTGACGCCGACGGCCAGGAGCGCTGGTGGACGGACTATCTGGCGCGTTTCGCCCGAAAGTGAGCGGGCCTGCATGAATATCGTCAAAGCGACGCGGCGCTACGAAGCATGGCTGGCCGGGTACACCCGGCTAATTCATCGCGACCTGGAGCGCAAGCACGCCGCCATGGCCGCCGACCCGTTCTATTTCCTGCGCGCGACTTTCTACCGCTGGATGCAGCAGTGGAGCGAGGTGTGCCTGGAGTGTCTCAAAGCGCCCAAACTGCTGGCTGTCGGCGACCTGCACTTGGAGAACTTCGGGACGTGGCGGGACATCGAAGGAAGGTTCGTTTGGGGCATCAATGATTTCGATGAAGCGTGCCGTCTTCCCTATACCGTCGACCTGGTCCGCCTGGCCGCGAGCGCGCATCTGGCCATCAAGGGCGCCCACTTGACCATCGGGGCGAGAGACGCATGTGTGGCTATTCTGGACGGGTATCAGGACGGGCTGGCATCGGGAGGCCGCGCTTTTGTCCTCGAAGAACATCACGCCTGGCTGCGCGATACCGTGACGGGAGCGTTGCGTGAACCGCGCCGCTATTGGGCCAGACTCGATGCTCTCGCCACCGAGGCGCACGTACCAGCGGGCGCCCTAAAAGCCATCGAAAAACTGATGCCCGCGCGAGGCCTGTCGCATCGAATCGTGCATCGTGTCGCGGGCCTGGGTAGTCTCGGCCGCGAGCGTTATCTCGCTCTGGCGGAGTTTGAGGGCGGCAAGATTGCGCGTGAAGCCAAGGCCCTGGTTCCCTCAGCCGCCGGCTGGGCGCTCGACGGGAAATCCGCTAACATTTATTACGAGGGCATCCTCGAGCGCGCTGTGCGCTCGGTAGATCCTTTTGTTCACATGAAAGGCCGCTGGATCGTGCGGCGTCTCGCGCCGCATTGCTCGCGCGTCGAGCTGACGGACATGCCCAAGCAACGCGATGAGAGCCGGCTATTGCGCTGCATGGGCTTCGAAACCGCCAACGTCCACCTGGGAACGCCAAAAGCTGCCAAAGCCGCTCTCGCCGATCTTCGCAGCCGCCCTCCTCACTGGTTGCATCGCGCGTCACTGAGGATGGTCGACGCCACGCTTCATGATTGGGAAGACTGGCGCAGCCACTGGTGCCCTTGAATCCGGAGCAGAGCCCTGGGGGAGATGAGTGCTAGAATGCGAGCGTTCCCCGTCAGCAGTCGGCGGCGCTGGGGTCCACCCGGACTGAGGCGTTCGCTTCGCGGGATCCAAACACGTGGCCGTCTTTAAGAGCCCTCTCTTTCGCAAGCTGTTCATCAGCGCTTTCTTCCTGATTATCGTGACGCTCCTTGTATTGGACTTCTTCCTGACAACCTACGTTGGCCGGCGGGAGACCCTGAGCGTGCAGCACCGCTTGACGTCCGAAGCGCGAATCCTGGAGGGTGAAGTTGCCGGCATTGCACCGCCTGATCTCGCGAACTGGTCGAGCCAAGCGTCGGCGCGGTCGCAGGCGCGCGTTACGATCGTAGATCCGCAGGGAAGAGTCTTGGCCGATTCCGAGCATGATCCCGGAACCATGGAAAACCACGCCCAACGCCCGGAGGTCCTTCAGGCGCGCCGCGGCGAGGTTGGCGTTTCCATTGCCCACAGCGCCACGCTGGACCGGGATCTCTGTTATGTGGCGCTAAGTTTTCCGTACCAGGGCGCCGCCGGCTTTATCCTGCGGCTTGCCGTTCCCTTGCAAGAGCTGGACGCCGCGGTGGCCGCGGTGCGCTGGTGGCTGTTCGGAACCTCCCTGATTGCTCTCGCCCTGGCTGTGGTCATCGCCTCCGTTTTCTCCACGCGGTTCGCCGGGCGTATTCGCCATTTGCAGTCGTTTGCGGAGAATCTCGTCGAAACCAACGCCTTGCGGGATCTCGCTCCCGGCGCGGACGACGAGCTTGGTTCTCTCGCCCGCTCGTTGAATCGCATGGCGGCTCAACTGCGTGATTCCCTCGACAAGCTGAGCCTGGAATCGGCGCGGCGCGAGGCCATTCTGTCCAGCATGGTGGAGGGCGTGCTAGCCGTCGACCAGCAGATGCGCATCACCTTCTGCAATGCATCTTTCGCGCGCGTGACCGCTATCCCGCTGCCCATCCCGCAGCGCGCGCCGCTGCTCGAAGTCGTCCGCGACGCCGGCCTGCTCGACATGCTCTCCCGGGTTCTTGCTTCCGGGGAGCCGCTGAAGGGCCGGTTGGAGCTGTCGGCGGCCAATGGCCGCTCGTTTGAGGTGCAGGTAGCGCCGCTTCCTGCCTCATCCCGTCAGGGCGCAATTGCGGTTTTGCACGACATTACGGACCTCGAACGCCTGGAACGGGTCCGCAAGGATTTTGTCGCCAATGTCTCGCACGAGCTACGCACGCCGCTGGCCGCCATTCGCGGCTATGCCGAGACGCTGCTCGAAGGCGCGTTGGAAGACCCCGAGAACAACCGGCAGTTTCTGGAAATCATCAAGGCCCAGGCCGCGCGGCTCAATAATATCGCTTCCGACCTGCTGATCTTGTCGGAGCTGGAGTCCGGAAGGGCTGAGCCCGCGGAAGCCGAAACGTTCTCGATTCGTGGCGTCCTCGACAACGCGCTCCGAACCGTGGAATCGGAGGCGCGGGTGCGTGGCGTGACGCTCGTCTGCGGGCAGGTCGAAGACGCCAGCGTGGCGGGGTCCAAGATCCGCCTGGAGCAGGCCTTGGTCAATCTGCTGGATAACGCCATTAAATTCAATCGCCCCGCGGGCGAGGTCCGGATCGAAGTTACCCGCGGCCCGGGCCGCGAGGTCCGCATCTCCGTTGCCGATACCGGAATCGGGATTCCCTCCCAGGACTTATCCCGTATCTTCGAGCGGTTTTACCGCGTCGATAAAGCCCGTTCCCGGGCGGTGGGCGGCACCGGCTTGGGACTCTCGATCGTCAAGCACATCCTGGAACGAATGAAAGGAACCGTCTCGGTCACGAGTGACCTCGGCAAAGGTTCTGTTTTCAGTATCACTTTGCCCCGCAGCGATATGAATTAACGGTTTTGTAACCATTAGTTCATCAAGGGATAACGCAGGCAAGATATCCTTCCCCTTCAGCTTTTGACAACGTTAAATTTCCATCGCCCTCGGGCCGGGACTGGGCTTGCGCCTGCCCACGAAAGAAACAAATATGAACAATAAAGCACTTCACCGAACGAGCCAGATCCTGCTTCTCGCCTTAATCGTTACGTTTCAGTCGGTTGCGGCAGACGGGCCGGCGAGCCAGCCCGCCGCGGAAAACCAGGATATCATCCAACTGAAAGCTCAGATGGCGGAGCAACAGCGCCAGATCCAGGAGTTGCGCGCAGCTCTCGCGGAACAGAGAAAGCTGATCGAAGCCCGCCGTCAAACAGCGCCGGCGCAGTCCGCGCCCGCCCCAATCCCGGACACCCCGTCAACTGGCGTCCGCCGGCTGGGTGAAGTCGCCAGCACCACGCCGGTTCTGCCACCCGCTGTACCTTCGGCACTTCCGCTCGCTGTGGTGCCCGTCGCGTCACAGGATAGCGATAATGTCGCTGCGCCATTACAACTCCGCATCGGTAACTCCACGATCACGCCGGTTGGTTTCATGGATATGACCGCGGTGTCGCGATCGACGAATCCTGGAACCGGGATTGGCACCAACTTTGGTAGCATTCCGTATTCGGGCACGCAAGCAGGGAGCCTCACGGAAACGCGGTTGAGCATCCAGAACTCCCGAATCGGCGCACGCTTCGACGGCGCGTTCGGCGACACCAAAATCCTCGGCTACTGGGAATCTGACTTCTTGGGTCAACTCGGAAATCCTCCCAACGGCGGAATCGCCGTTAGCAGCAACCCTTACGTGTTCCGCATGCGGCTATTTTGGGCTAACGTCAGCCACGGTCCATTTGAATTCATGGCCGGACAGTCGTGGAGCTTGCTCACGCCCGGTCGGACAGGCATCTCGCCCTTACCTGGCAACCTTTTCTTCTCGCAAGACATAGACGTGAATTACCAGGCCGGCTTGGTCTGGGGCCGCATCCCTGGTTTCCGTGGAATGGTTCACCTGGGCGATAAGGCGGCCTTCGCCGTGGCGTTGGAAAACTCGGAGCCCTACGTCGGCGGCGGCAATGGCGGCAGTGCGATCATCGCTCCGGCTGCGATAGCGGGCATTTTGGGGTCGCAAGTTAATAATGGCGCGAGCGTGATTTCAGCCGCTGCCCTGCACCCCGACATCATCGCCAAGCTTGCTGTCGATCCGTCGAGCAAATTCCACTTCGAAATTGCCGGCGTGGAAATCACCAACAAGATTTCCAATCCGGCTGGCACCCCGCCTTTCCAGACGTACACAAAGGCCGGCGGTGGCGCGGCCGTCAATCTCAACTTCGAATTGTTCAAAGGCTTCCGTATCTTTACCAATAATTTCTGGAGCGACGGCGGTGGACGCTACATTTTCGGCCAGGCGCCGGACTTTATCATCGGAGCCAATGGCAACCTGTCGTTGGTGCATTCCGCATCGACCGTTACCGGGTTTGAGGCCACCGGCAAAAAAGCCATGTTTTATGCATATTATGGCGGCGTTTACATCGGAAAGAACCTCGCCGTCGATACCACCGGCAAGCTGGTCGGATATGGACCGATCTCCAGCGACGGGCAGAATCGTGCTATTCAGGAGGCTACGGTTGGCGCCAACTTTACGCTCGCCAAAGACCCCAAGTGGGGCGCTTTAAACCTCATGTTCCAATACTCTTATCTGCAGCGGAATCCATGGCTGGTCACGGGCACTGCGCCAACTAACGCCAGTCTTTCGATGGGATTCGTAAACCTCCGCTATACGCTGCCGGGTTCGGCCCCGGCCCCGAAGTAACGCTCTGATACTGATTGCATATAGGAGGCATTTAGCATGATGAGACGAAACTGTTTGGCGGCTTTCGCGGCTGTCTGTTTTCTGGGGCTTCCCTCGTTTGCGCAAATGTCGATTACCGGCGCGGGCGCCACGTTTCCGTACCCGATGTACTCCAAGTGGTTTGACGAGTACCATAAGCTTCATCCCGACATCCAGATCAACTATCAGTCGATTGGCTCCGGAGGTGGAATCCGCCAGGTAACCGAAGGCACGGTGGATTTCGGGGCAACCGATGGCCCGATGACCGACGAGCAACTCAAAGCGTTCCGGGAGAAACGTGGGGCCGGCGTGTTGCACTTCCCGACCGTGTTGGGGGCCGTCGTTCCAATTTACAACGTACCGGGAATCGCAACTGATTTGAATTTCACGCCTGAGGCCCTGGCGGGAATTTTCCTCGGAAAAGTCACCAAGTGGAACGATGCGGCAATCGCTAAGGCCAATCCAAAGATAAAGTTACCAGGTAATGATATCCTGGTAGTGCACCGCTCCGACGGTAGTGGAACAACCTATGTCTGGGTGGATTTTCTTTCCAAAGTCAGCCCGGATTGGAAGAGCCAGGTTGGCACAAATACTTCGGTCAACTGGCCCGTGGGGATCGGCGGCAAAGGGAATGAAGGCGTGTCGGGACAGGTGAAGCAGACCGCCAACTCGATAGGATACGTCGAGCTGATCTATGCGTCACACAACAAGATGGCGTACGGTCGGGTGCGCAACAGCTCCGGAAACTTCGTAAAGGCCAACCTGGCTTCGGTGACCGCCGCGGCCGCCGGGGTCACCATGCCCGACGACTTTCGTGTGTCGATCACCAACCCGGCGGGTAAGAACGCGTACCCGATCTCCAGCTTCACTTGGCTACTGGTGCCGGAACACATGCAAGACAGCGGGAAGATGGAAGCCATGAAAGGTTTTCTGAAATGGATGCTCGGGCCAGGGCAAAAGCTGACCGAAGCCCTGGAATACGCGCCACTGCCCAAGGCGGTGGTTGGCCAGGAAGAGAAGGCGATTGCCAAGTTGCATTGAGCCACGTGAATGAGCGCTGCACCGTCCGCCGTTGCGAGTTTTGATATTCGCGCCTTTGCGCGGCGGGTCCGGGCGGGCGACCAGATTGCCTACCTGCTGACGTTGATCTGCGCGGCCAGCATCTTCCTGGTTACGTGCCTGCTGGTGTACGAACTGTGGATCAACTCGGGACTCGCCCGTCATAAATTCGGGTGGAGCTTCATCATCACTCAGACCTGGGATCCCGTGAAGGAGGATTTTGGCGCACTCCCCTTCATGTTCGGAACGGTGGTCACGTCTATAGTCGCACTGCTGATCTCGGTGCCGGTTGGGATCGGCGCGGCCATCTTCCTTTCTGAGATGGCGCTTCCCCGAATCTCGGACACTCTCACGTTCCTGATCGAGCTTCTGGCGGCCGTTCCCAGCGTGATCTACGGACTGCTGGGCATCTTTCTGCTGGTTCCAGTGCTTGAGTCGGCCGTCGTTCCGGCGCTCAAAGGCGTGCTGGGTTTCCTTCCGTTGTTCAGCGGGCCGTTCTACGGCGTCAGCTTGTTCTCCGCCGGCGTAGTGCTCTCTCTTATGATCGTCCCTTTCATTATTTCGGTGTCGCGCGAGGTGCTTTTGTCAGTGCCCGTCGAACAGAGGGAAGCGGCGCTCTCGCTGGGTTCGACACGGTGGGAGGCCACGTGGAAAGTGGTTGTCCCTTATGCCCGGAGGGGCATCTACGGCTCAATCTTTCTGGCCCTGGCGCGGGCCCTGGGCGAGACCATGGCCGTGACCATGGTCATCGGCAACACGCCGAAGTTGGAGTCCTCTTTGCTGGCTCCCGGCTACTCGATCGCCGCGGTCATCGCCAACGAATTCACCGAAGCCACCAGCGATCTCTATATCCACGCGCTGATCGAGCTGGGGCTGGTCTTGTTTGCACTCACGATTATCATCAACGCCCTGGCCCGTCTCCTGATTCTGACCACCGGAGCACGGATCGAAAAATGAAGACGCTGGCACGAAGGCGCAAGATCGTGAATGCTGTGATGTTGAGCCTGACGGGCATCTGCACCTTCGTCATAGTGGGCATTCTCTTCGTGATCCTGGGATATCTATTCTGGAACGGAGCCCGGTATTTGAGTCTCGATTTCTTTACCAAGCTGCCAACGCCCGTGGGCGAGAAAGGCGGAGGCATGGCGAACGCCATCGTGGGCAGCGGCAAGCTGCTGCTGCTGGCGACCCTCATCGGCGTGCCGATCGGATTTCTTGGCGGCGTGTACCTGGCTGAATTCGGCCGCGGCGCGTTTCCGTCGCTGGTCCGTTATACGACCGATCTGCTGAACGGCGTCCCTTCGATCGTGATCGGAATTTTCGCCTATGCGATGGTGGTGCAGCGCATGCATCATTTTTCGGCTTTGGCCGGGGGCCTGGCGCTGGGGGTCATGATGATCCCTATTGCGCTGCGCACCACCGAGGAATTCCTGCGGAGCGTTCCCCAAAGCCTGCGCGAAGGCGCTATGGCGCTGGGCGCGAGCAAGTCGCGGACCATTGCCACCGTTGTGGTCCCGGCGGCGATTCAAGGGATCCTTTCGGGTATGATGCTGGATCTGGCGCGGGTGGCGGGCGAAACCGCGCCACTGCTGTTCACCAGCTTCAGCAATCGCTTCTGGAGCCCGGGATGGAACCAGCCGATCGCGGCCTTGCCCGTCATGATCTATACGTACGCGATTGCGCCTTATGAGGACTGGCACCGGCAGGCCTGGGCC
>JACXTT010008643.1_pt1 | contig 14084 bp, 12 predicted proteins | sample 9270951 | NCBI WGS metagenome assembly JACXTT01 (sample SAMN15532306, study PRJNA645909) | rock metagenome | isolation source: weathered quartz diorite | place: Puerto Rico | collected 2017-06-21 | reverse complement strand
AATATGTGGCTGTCCATCAGCCTGGAGCAGGTGGCCGACAACCTGATGGATGCCATTGCATCGGCGCGGATTCAGGATGAGGACTATCCGGAAGAGGTGTATGCGTGATGCCTGCCAACGCAACGGCAAGACATTGGCCCCTGGCGGCTGAATTGGCGTTGCGCGCGCGTTAGCTGGATCGGGCGCCACTACAGCCGACGCCAATCGAATAAAAAATCAGCTGCTGGGGGGGTGTCTGCCAGTGCTTTGATTGGCCAGCGGTATAACCTACATCATATTTCCGCCCGCAAACCAGAGGGCGCCAACTATGTATCTCACCCATGCACAATTCGACCCATCCAGACACACGGAACTTGCTGGCGCCGCCGCCCAAGTTCAGGCACTGCGACAAAGACTCTACGGGCAATAACGTATGAAGCCAGTCGCAAAATTTTTATCCGTTGTCGTGGCACTCGCGCTCTCGGGAACTGCCTATATCCTTCTCAGTTTCCATATGGACGCCACGCGATTTGAGCAATTGGTTCAGGTCTTGCCGGCACCTGTGCGACTGTATTACCTCAATCGTCTCTTCGACGAGCCGACCGAAGACTGTTTCAATTGCTACAGCCAATTGATTGGCGCCATGCAGGCACTTGAGAAAAACGCGCTGGAGCATGGCCAAGACTATGGTTTTGACTTCGCGCGCCTGCTCCCGCTGCTGCGCCAGGGAAAAGGATATATTCGTGAACCTGTTTCTGTCATGGCTTGCTCGCTGATTCTGAAATATCCGGACGAACGGGTCTACAAGACCATGGCGCAAAGCTTCAGCCAAGACCCCAAGTCGTTGCACGCTTGCCTGGTGAACTACGCCAGCAACTTCAAGAAGTTTCATCCAGCAGAGTATGAACTCGCGCACAACACCATGTTGAAGGATCCAGCACTGGCGGTCTATGCAAGTGAGCCCAATTGACAAGGCTTTGCGCGAGGTTTCAGCCCCCACAAGCTACCACTGACCAAGCCCAATCCACCGTTCACAGCACTGGTGGTTTACCGCACGCCCTGATCCCGCTTCAATGCTCCGTTGTGGCCGGCCTTCGCCGTGCCTGAACAGAACCATTGGGAGCAAAACATGGGCATGAACCAAAGAGAGAGAAGTATCACCTGGCACCTGCCGCGCCTGGGCTTGGCGCTGGCGCTCGTTGCGGGCCTGGTTGCGGGATGCGGAGGGGGCGGTGGCAGCGCTGCCACCACCACCAGCAGCGTAGATCCAGCCAACGCCTCGCTGCAAGCCAGCACCAAACAACAAACACAGCCCGGCATCAGCGCGCCGCCGCTGGCCAATGGCGTCACGGTTGAATTCAAGGCGCCTGACACGGGCAGCACTGCCGTGACCATCAACAACCCCAGCGCGCCGGCGGCCTTCGCTGGCGTTGGGGTCAACTTGGTGGGTGCTACCGACTTGCTGAGCGTACCCTGCGTGGCCAAGGCTGGCGCTACGCCCTGCCCCGCACCGGGGCCTGGCCCAACGGTGTCTGCAAGCTCCATTCGCGCGGCCATCAATCTGCCATTTGCAACATCGCCGTCTTACTACTGGAAGACCGGGCAGGGCAAAGCGAAGTGCACGCCACTGATTTTGGACACCAGCTTGGTCAACTACAACGACCCGGTTGCCACCAACGGTTTTTTTGATACCTTTGCGCAGACCGATCTCTTTACAAGGTCCGACTGCGGCGGCACTTCTCAATCGATCGCCAGCCGCTACGGTGTAGACAGCAGCAACGCGCCGCACTGCAGCGTCACCTATGCCGGTGCCTGCCTGATCGCCGACGTTACCGCCAAGCACCTGGATTGGGTGCAGGTGTATTTTGCAGTGCCGGCAGACCTGGCCACCGCTTCGCGCAGCGCAGACCTGGCCGCGTTTGAGGCCGCGCAGCTGGTCTACCAAACCGCGTTTGGCTCTGCACCCAAATATGTGGAACTGCGCAACGAGCCCGACAACGACCACATTACACCCGCAGCCTACAACGCCTTCCTGGCAGCCTTCAACGACGTGCTGCCACGCCTGGCAGACCAGCGCGCAAGCTCCAGCCAGACACCGCCAGACCAGAAGACCCGCCTGCAGGCGCTCAAATCGGTGCAGGTCGTGGGACCCGGCCTTACCTCCAGCTACAAGCTCGACTACAACGGCGACCCGCTGTCCAACCTGCCTAGCGATTCCGCCAACAAGGGCCTATCGTCCACGCTGTGGTTCCAGGCCGACGGCAGTTCCATGCCCAAGCAAGTAGCGCAGACATTTTTTGACACGGCAACGGCGCAGAAGCTGCTGCTGTCCTCCCATGCCTATGACGAAAAACATCTTCTGGCCGACGGCATCACCACGCTGGACGCACTGGCGGGTCTGAAAAATCTGTTCCGCGTGCGCGACACCTTTCAAACCAAGGCGCCCTCGCCCGTCATGCTGACCGAGATGGCGGAGTCCGTGGAGCACGATGTGCAGACCCGCAGCTACATGGGCTATTGCGGCAGTCTGCCTGGCACACCGCTGGCGGGCAACACCTGTGGCGTACCTGGCGACAAAGACGTTGCCGATGGGTTTAACTACGCCTACCCGAACTGCCTGGCCGGCAAGGCGACGCAGGTCTTCGCCGTGAAGGACCCCAGCACCATTGTCGACATGTGCCACAACCAGGCGGCCACCTTGAACCGCAACATCATCAACTACGCCAACCAGGGTGTGCTGTCTGAGTTGGTGTGGTCCGCCTCGCCCACACCGACCACGACGCGCCATGGCCTGCTGACCACGACGGGCGTGGCCACGCTGATGAATGGTGGCACCGAGCCCTTGTTCAAAGCGGTGTCCACATTGGGCTACACAACCGTCTACCCGGCTCTTTGGACTGCGAACAATGCCAATACCACGGTGGATGCGGTGGTCGTGCTGTCCAACCCGCCAACCAGCCCGCCCGTTGCCAACTACCCGGCAGCGGCCCGCGTGGCACTGGCCAATACCGACAGCGTGTCGCACGCCTACGCTCTGAACTTTGGTAGCACACCGTTCGCGCAATTCACGCAGGTGAGTTGGGCCAGCACCATAGGTGGCTCCTCCAACAGCTACGTCGGCACCGCCATCGAGACCACCGCCACGGTGTTGGCGCTGCCCAGCGGCACCACGTTTGGTTCCGACAGCCGCAGGTTGGTGATTACTTTGCCAGCGCGCTCGGCAGTGACTCTGGATTTGAAACGCTAGCAGCGTAGGCGGCTGTTGGGCACTCATTCCGCATCGGAACAAATGAATTGCACAACTTTCGTCTCCTCCCAGCGTGGGCCGGAACCGGCCTGTGGTGAGGCTGCTATCGCACTTGGCAGGTGCACAGACCATCCCCATAATGGCTCTACATCAAGGAGCAAACCCATGGACATCATTTTGTCAGTCGACGAAGGTGTGGCCCGCAGGGCCAGGGACGCGGCCCACAAAATGGGCAAGAGCCTGAACCAGGTGGTCAGTGACTACGTAGAGCAACTGGCAGGTGAAGCGCGCAAGAGCCAGCAGTGGACCAACTTTGACGACCGCTGCCACTACTCCCAAGCCCGCCTGGGTAGCTGGCATTTTCACCGCGACGATGCGGCTGAGCGCTGACCTACTCCAAACTGAACACCATGCTTCGCTGGCCCCACATGTCACGTTCTAACGGTTTGTCGGGCTTGCATTGCGTGGTGCGCATGGCGGCGACTGCCGCCTCGTCAATCACGTGGTAACCCGAACTGCGCTGCACCTTGACCTCAGCAACGCGGGCATCGGGCGCTGCCAGCAGCATGCTGACCACCACATCCGCCTTGGAAAATCCCTGAACGTCCAACATCTTCATTGGGAATTTGGGTTCAGGGCTGCTGCAATGCAAGTCTTCCATGCGTACTTGTGGAACTGCAATGACAGGCGCCGCGAGAACTGCGCGTACTTGCTGCGATGGCGCGGGCTTTGCCAGCTCTGCTGGCTTTTGCGCAACAAATCCCGTGGGGCTGGCGTACAGATCCAGGGTGTAGCGCATCAGCAAAACGCTATCGGTTGGCACACCATCAACGGTGCCTGCGCTGAACGCGCATTTTGTTGCCGCGTACTTCGCCTCCGCATCCAGCTCTCGAAAACCACTGGACCGTGCAACGACCACCGATTGCACCTCTCCATCGCGCCCAATACCCACCTTCAACACCGTCGACGCCGGGCCGTCGCCATTGCTGCTGGTGCTGAAGCTTGCCACCGACGGGCACATGCCGCCCAAGGGCTTTGCAGCCCCAGGGGTGGCGGCCCCCTCAAGCCGTGGGACCAGGGCCAGCGCAAAACTGCTGCCGCTGAACTGGTACAAAGAGACTGCCAAAACGGCAATGGGCCAAGCGCTGCGTTTCATGGTGGCATTGTGCCCCAGTCGCATGCAGGCATGCGCACCCTAGAATCAACGAAGCTACCTGTACCTGCATGGACATGAAACCCGCACTGATCTTGACCCGCATGACCTGCCTGCTGGCATGCTTCGCGCTGCCATCCTTTGCCCAGGACAGCAAAGACAACTACAAGGCCGCCATTGCAAAGGTGTGCGAGACCACGCTGTGCCGAACACCCAAGCTGAGTCTGTACATTGACGAAACCCACCGGTTCGAGCAGGATGACAATTCCCCCATGCCCATTCTGCAGAACAATGAGCTGCTGTCGATTTTTCCGGGCGAGCAAATATTCGTTGAAACACTGATTGAAGACGGCCACGTTAAATTGGATCGCGCAGTCACCACCAATCAGCACCCAGAGCGCACGCTTGCGTTTATTTTTTCGCAGCTTCCTGGCAAGCCGGATATGGTGCTGCAAGTCAAGAGCCCGTTGCCCGCGGCCATCCGGTTCCAAATGGCTTTTATGCCTGTGAGTTCAGACAGACTTATCAAAACATCGAGTTGCCCTGTGCCAGTCGGCAAAGCGCTGTATGAACACTGGCCGCATCCTATTTATCAATTGATACTGACCAATGCGACGGTGTTGAAACCAACGGACGATATGAGCTGCAAATAGTGCGGCGCGCTTGTCGGAAACGGCCGACACACTAGAGTCATGCGTTACAAAGGGCCAACGCAAACTGCGCAAGAACCTGTCGGCCAATACCGACAGTTAATACGGCGCAAAGTGTGGTATCCCCAATGGATGACTCCGCCCCTTGCAATGGCATATGTCTTGCATATCAGCGCTATTTGTAGCGCTCACCAATTGCCGAACCCATGCTCAACGACATCAGAAAAATATTCTCCAAGCTCTCCAACCAAACCAAGCTGCTGCTCTGGGTTGTGCTGTTTCCATTGCTGCTGGCCGGCATTGGCGCTGTGGAGTACTACCTTTATGCGCCGCCCGTTGACCCAGCGTCAATAGCCGCGCACCAGGCCAAGCTGCAACATGCACAAGATGTGTTGGCACGCGTGCGGGCCAGCCCCACGGCCACCGTGGAGATCAACGGCCAGTTGTATGGCAACCCACTGGCCACGCAGCGCATGCAGGCCATTGTCGAAGAGCTGCAAGACCCGCCTAGCCTGCGCCAGTCCGGGGTTGCGCAACCTGCGGCACTGCTGAGCATCGTTGCGGGATTGCTGGCCGCGTTGTTAGGTGGACTCTGCATGCAAAAGGCCGCAGCCGATGGCAAGCGAGCGCTGGGTTCACGCGCCGAGCTGCTTGCGCTGTTCGCCGCTTGGGCCGCCCGCCTGCCCTTTTGCCTGACAACTTTGTTGGGCACACAAATGCTGGCAGTGGCCGGCTTGCTGGTGGTGCGCTGCGTCAGCACCTACGCTTTGTTCATGTATGGCAACCCCAGCCGCGGCGAGATGCGCCTGCAGATTGCCCTGCTGGCCGTGGCGGGCGCTGCGCTGGTGGGCGGCGTACTGACGCTGCGCGCCCTGCTCCGCTCACTGAAAACCCTGGCGCACAAGGAGCCCATGCCTGTCATGGGCATAGCCGTGAGCAAAGAGCAGGCTCCCCAGCTGTGGCGCTATATAGCCGATCTGGCGCTGCAGACCCAGGCCGCAGAACCCGTCAACATCGTGGTGGGCCTGACCGATGGTTTTTACGTGACTGCGCATGACATGGTCTTGCAGCCCAGCGGCCAGCAACTGAGCGGTGCCAGCGTGTATCTGCCGCTGACCCACCTCAGCCTGATGCGCCGCAGCGAGATCGATGCGGTACTGGCCCACGAAATGGGGCACTTTGCCGGCGAGGACACCGCCTACAGCCTTCGCTTCTCGCCCATCTACCGCCGCCTGGTCCACAGCCTGGACGCTGTGCGCGACCAAGGCCAGCGGACCGACTGGCTCAGCATGCCCGTCATAACCTTCGTCGTGTTCCTTCTCAACCGCTTTGACCTGGCGGTCAAACATTGGAGCCGCGAGCGGGAGTTTGCCGCAGACCAGGCAGCGGCCCGCGTGGCCGGGCACGACGCCATAGCCCGTGCACTGATCCGCATGACGGCGGTGGACAAGATCGTACAACCCCTGTTGAACGATGTAGCGCGCAGGCCCGATGAGGCCGGCAACGACCTGATTGCCACACTGACCCAGGCCGTCCATGACAAGGGTCTGACCCTGCCCGACTTTGACAAAGAGGTTGCAACACAACACCCCAGCGACACCCACCCACCGACGCTGGAGCGCCTAAAGGCCGTTGGCCTGCCACTGAGCAAAGACCTGGCCGCCTCTGCCCTGATTGCGCCGGACCCGGCTGCGCTGCAATGGGTGCGTTCGCTGTTTGCCGACAGCCAAGGTTTGCAGGCGCAACTGCTGAGCGACTTCAAAGGCCAATCGCGCGAGCGCAATGAGGCCATGCGCGCGCAGCTCAACGCCATGGCGACCAAGGTGCAGGGGCCGGTGGACGTGTTTGAAGCCCCCGCCACGACCTGGCTGTTTGCAGTCCTCGGCGCTATCGTCTTCTGCCTGTGCGCTTTCATAGCTGGGCAGGGTCGGCCCTCCAGCGCGCACGGCAACAACTTCGCACTGCTGTTAGGGGGCATGCTACTGTGCGGCGCCGTGCTGCTGGCCCTTGCTTGCTGGTTCTGGAAGCGCACCAGCGTTGCCGTCATGCAATTGCACCCCGACGGCATTTGGCTGCCCAAGCACCCGCAGGCCATTGCCTGGGGCAGCCTGGACACCTATAGCGCCACCAGCGTCAACCGAACGCTGACGCTGCAGTTCACCATGGCCAGCGATGCAGCGCCCATTGATTTGAAAGACCGCAACTTCCGCCGCGTGACCTACCACAAGAAGTCCCGCAAACTGGTGATTGCCTTCTCTGGCGCCAAGGGCATGAAGGCTAAGGCGCTGCACGAGCTGGTGAACGACTACCGCCGCGCCTCTTACGCACGCGCGCAGTTGCAGGCCCTGTGATGTAAAACTGGTCTGTGGCAATGTGGGGGCCAGGTGTCCGAATCTGGCCACCACATGCCATTACCATGGGGTCTTGTCTACTCAAGCTCACACCACACAACATGTCACACACCGAACGGTTCACCACATTCAAAGCCCTGCACGCTGGCTCCACTCCACTGGTCATGCCCAACGCCTGGGACGCCGCCAGTGCCGCACTGTTTCAAGCCGAGGGCGCGTCGGCCGTGGCCACGTCCAGCGCATCGCTGGCCTGGTCACTGGGCTATGCAGATGGCGGCACACTGCCACGCCAGGAGTTGTTGGCTGCCGTGGCCCGCATTCAACGTGTGCTGACCCTGCCACTCAGTGTGGACCTGGAAGACGGCTTTAGTGATGACCCCCAAGCCGTAGCCGCGCTGGTGGCCGACATCGCAGGCCTTGGCGTTGCGGGCATCAATCTGGAAGACGGCAGCAAGGCCCCGGCCCTGCTGGCCAACAAAATCGCGGCATGCCGCAAGGCCTTGGGCAGCACACCGTTGTTCATCAACGCCAGAACCGACGTCTACCTGCGCGGCTTCGCAGCAGGCCCCGCCGCCATCAGCATGGTGCTGGAACGCGCTCAAGCCTACCAGGCGGCCGGTGCCGATGCGCTGTTTGTGCCGGGGCTGACCAGCGTGGACGATGCACGCGCCATCGCCAGCCAGGCCGGCCTGCCGCTGAACATCATGCTGCGCCCCGGCATACCAGCGCTGGCAGCCATGCATGCGGCCGGCGTCAAACGCTTCAGCGCCGGGCCGGCAAACTTCCAATCCGCCTATGGCCATGCGCGCGCCGCTGCCCATGCAATGGTGAAAGAGCATCAGCTAGAGAGCCTGTTCCACAACACGGTGGCGTATGACGCGATGAACGCGCTGTTTGCCAAGTAGCTCAGGTTGACGCCTGCCTTTTTGGCAGGCACTCAGGGTTATCGTCCATGCAAAGTTAAATTTCAGCTTTAATTTAGTTTTTATTTGACATTTAGTTTATTTATATATAAACTTCAGGTATTGCGAACCAGACCTGATGCAAAGGACACACACACGATGGCTACCAACGACGAAATAAACACCGCGCTCGAGCAAATGAAGCTTGATACCATTCAGCAACTAAGAGAGTCCCTTGGCACGGACGACGCTGGTGGTGACGACAAGTTCGGCACCGAAAACGTCGGCACCGCGCAAATCCTCCAGGGGCCACAAGGCCCACTAACCGCGCAAAACCTAAACCAACAAGTCCTGAGGCCCATCAGCATCTACCTGGGCGACAACGGCGCAGGCCTGACCAACGATGCCGCCCGCCTGTGGGCCAGCCGGCAAAACCGCATCAACGACGATGACACCATCACCTATTCGGCGGAGCAGCATGGCGACCCCAGCTTGCCCAAGCAATGGGCGGTGGTGGGGCGCGCGCTTGCAGACCCGAGTGACGAAACGGTTGATCCACAAGCCAATGCGCCCTACTCCGCCGATGAAGCGGCGCAAGACCTGGTGCGCGAAAGCCGGCACGGGCAAGTCGACAGCCCTGTACCGCCTGCCGATCAACAAAGCTCAAGCGAAGCCGTCCGCTATCCGAAGCAGCAACGTCTGAAGGAGCAACAGAGCCGAAAGGCGTCGTCGTCGACTAGAGCCGAAACAAGCAACGCCAATACTTTTAGCGATGTGCGATTCGAAGCAAGCGACCCGAGATTCGCAGACACCCGCAGTTTGACTTGGGGGCAAAAAGCCCAGCAACTGCTGGACTCTGCCGATCATTGGATCTCGGAAGCTGGCGACACCGTTCAACAAACGAAGGACCGTTGGATCAACGCTGCCGGTGGCCTGGCTGTAAAAGCCATGAACCAGCAATCCACTGCAGACTCCGCGTTATCACGCCAGTCAGACAATCAATATCCTGACTATGACCTCGGCACACAAGACGGTATGCGGAAATTTCTTGACGACATTTCTTTCAAGCGCGGCAGCGGCGAGGCAGTATCGCCCAACGAACTCAATACCGCGAAGACCATCCTGTCCTCCTATTACGGAATTACAGGCACACCCGATCATTCCTTCGCAGTGTGGGACAACTTGACCATGGCGCAGGCCGATGCCAAGTATGCGAAAAAAACAGAACCCTATGCAAAAGCCGCCCGCTGGGACGATGCAAAAGAACGCCTGGTCAACGCGGCCCAAGCCGCCAATGTCGATGCGGCCATTCTGACAAAAATCGCAGCCTATGAATCCAGCTTCAAGCCCGATGCGAGACCTATTTCAACATCGCACCCAGAAAAGAACACCCAGCGCCAATTTGATGGAACTATGGCCTTATCGACAGGTTATGGATACGGCCAATTCCTGGACGATTCATGGGCCGGAGCCATACGAGACTACGGCGAAAAATACGGCGTGCCAGGCGCAAAAACAATGACAAATGCAGGCGCAGCAGCCTACCGAAACGACAAAGACCTACAAGCAGCCATGCTTGCAGAGTTCACCAAAAGCAATATTGCGATAGGTCGAAAGATTGGCGGCCTCAACGATGATGCGAATGTGTATGCGCTTCACAACCTGGGGAGCGGTGATGGGCCCAAATTTCTGCAAGCTTTGAGAACCCAGCCAGACACGCCCGTTGGTGAGGTGCTCAGCAAGTCCGTCATCCGAAACAACGAGTCTTTATACAAAGACGGCTCTATTTCCGTTGCACAGGCCTACCGCAATATGGCGGTAGCGATGGCAAACGGTAACGCCTATGCCGACGAGGCCACCAAAATGCAGGCTAGCCTGGCGGCCAGGAAGCCGGCAAAACCACCTACACTGTCACCTTAGTAAGGGACGGCTCATGAAAAACAACTACCTGCTCAAAATCTGCATTTCTCTGTTTGCCCTCAGTTGCCTGGTGCGCCCGGCCATTGCAGGCGATGATGATATTGACCCTTCGGTGCTGCAAAAACTTTTGGCCAGCCGAGAGGCGCAGGTCGTGACTGTCGATCAAAGCTCCGACATTTTCACGACCCCTGATTCCAACCGCAAGCTGGTTAGAAGCGTGTCATGGAATAAAGATCTGAACATCGATACGCGCAGACTTGCCAGCGCGCCGCCAGGCTGGATTCCGTTGAAGAGAGAAGACTGGTATATGGAAGAAAGCGACTTCAAAGCGAAGGACTATCCAAACGCCTGGATTCGCCGTCGCGACGTCGCGCTACCGCAAGACTTCAAAAAAATTGTCGGTTGCTGGCCCATCAAGGATTTGGACACGTGGGTGGAGGATGAATCTGTCATTTTCCTGTTTGAAGCGAATGGCGCCGCGCGCGTCCTTGAATACGAGGAGCCCCCCGCGCGCTTGATAGGAAAACTAAAGCACAGGGTTCAGCTGTATATAGCGAAGACCCTGATTCTCGCCAGAGAGGGCAAGAAAACCTATCTTTGGATGGGCTACCGACCCAAAGACCGAGCCGTGTATCTAGACGGCGCTGTACACCCGGTTGTCTATCGACCAGATTCCGAACTTCAGGGTTGCGAATCCGGTCTGCGTCTGGCACCCTAGCTCCACCACCCCATGACCCTGCTCGGCATTCACCACGTCGCCATCATCTGCTCGAACTACGCACGCTCCAAACGCTTTTACATGGAGACGCTGGGCTGCACGCTGCTGGCCGAGAACTACCGCGCAGAGCGCAGCTCCTACAAGCTGGACCTGGCCCTGCCCGATGGCTCGCAGCTGGAGCTGTTTTCCTTCCCGCAGACGCCACCGCGTCTCAGTCGCCCCGAGGCCTGCGGGCTGCGCCATCTGGCCTTTGCCGTGCATGACGTTGCCCAGTGGAAGCAGCGCCTGGAAGACCAAGGCCAGCACGTAGAAGCGGTCCGTGTGGATGAATACACGGACCGCCGCTTTGTGTTTTTCAACGACCCCGATGGCTTGCCCATCGAGCTGTACGAGGTCAGCGTGCTGGCCTGAGCCAGGCTGCGGCACCCCGCTGCTGCCGTCTTACTTGGGTATCTTGGGAGCCGTCTGTGGAGCTGAAGTCACGCGCTGCACTGGAGGGAAGGCCGCCATCGGTGGATTGGTCGCGCGCACGGGCGCCGCGCCCACTTCCACCTTGGCGTAACCCAGGCCGGTCTGTGCGCAGACGTTGTCAACATCTTCGGTGCCAGGATAGACGTGGATGTAGTGTGTACCCGGTGTGTCAAAGGTAAAGGTGGTGGAAACCGGTCCCGGCAATGTACTGATCAGGCCCAGGTCTTTGTAGGGCTGCGCAGTGCCGCCGTAGATGTGGCATTTGTGGCCCGCATCCAGGTTACCCGTCAATGTGATGGTCACGGCCTCGCCCACCTTGGATCAGACTTTGGCGTCCAGCACCCGGTCTATGGCCCGCTGCTGAACCAGCAATGCCACGAGGCCGGCCAGCCCGCACACATACCACACCATGTCTGCGCCGCCGTGCACATAGACCTGCGTGCCCACCAGCGGCGCCAGCATGCCACGCCCACCCCAGACAGCCGCATACAGGCCAAAATAGTGGCCGCTGCGCCCGGTACTGGCGCGGCGCATCACCAGGGCCTGCTGCGGTGGCATCAGCATCAGCTCGCCCAGCGTCCACACCACGGTGGTCAGGGTCAGCCACAGCGCACCACGACCAAAGGGCAACATGGCAAAACCACCCGCCAGCATGGCGCCACCCAACGCCGCATTGACGCGGTAGCCCAGGCGCTCGGTCCACACCGTCAGCGGTATCTGCAAAAAGCCTACCATCACGCCATTGAGGCTATACATATAACCTATCCACAGCGGGCCCAGCGCAAACACATCGCGCACATAGGCCGGGTAGGTGCTGTAGAACTGGTCGTAGATCACCGCCAGAATCAGTGCCGACACCAACAACAGCAAGAAGGCGCCGTCGGTATAGGGCAAGCGCCCCTGTTGGCTCACGCCCTTGCTGGTGCCTCCAGCTAGCGGTGTAAAGCCGCGCAGCAGGCGCCACAGCAGCGCAGCGGCAGCCAGCGAAGCCAGGCCATCGGCCATAAAAATCCACAGGTAACCCAATGCGGCCAGCCAGCCGCTGACCAAGCCGGCCACGCCCACACCCAGGTTCAGTGCAGCACGCACCGTGGCCTGCGCGCGCGCACGGACCGGCTCGGGCGTGGCCTCCATGATCAGGCGCTGGTTCAGCGGGCGAAAACCGCCATCCATCAACCCGCCGACAAACAGCAGGCCTGCAATGAGCCACAGCGGTTGCGCCAGACCCAGACTGATCAAGGCCAGGCCGCTGGCCGACAGCGTGGCCACAATCAGCCTACGGGTGGGCCAATGGTCACTCAGGATACCCATCAAAAAACTGCCGGCAATGGCACCTCCGCCATACAACGACAGCAATATACCGACGGTGGTCAATTCCAGGCCGCGTGTCTCGTGCAGGTACAAAGCGAAGAAGGCCTTGGCAGCGCCGCCCACGCGGTTGACGAACACTGCCAGCGCCAGGCCATGAATGGCCGGCGGCAGCGACTGCAGGTAGCGCTGGAAGGCGGCCGGCCAGGATATGGGGGAGAAACGGGATGCGCTCACAAACTGATATGAAAAGTGCTTGCATTTTAGGCATGGCCTCGCAAGCAGACCTACGGTACCATGCAACGCATGATTCAGTTGGCACGTGCTTTGCGCCGAACCGCAGCCATTGCGCTGTGCTACTTTGCACTGGGCAAACTGGGGCTGGAGGTGGCGCTGCCGCCGGGCTTTGTATCGGCTATCTGGCCCGCTGCCGGGTTTGCCTTTGCGGTCACCTTGCTGTGGGGCATTCCGGCCACCTGGCTGGGGGTCCTGTGCGGCGCGACGATAACCAATGCCACGGTGGGTGGTGGTTTTCACCTGGACACGGTGGCCATTGGCATTGCCGCCGGGTCCACTCTGCAGGCGGCCATCGGCGGCTCCACCATGAAGCGCCTGATGCCCGCCTTTGAGCTGAACGATCCGGTCAAGGTGCTGCGTTTTCTGCTGGTAGGCCTGTTCTCCTGCCTGATGGCTGCCACGTGCGGCAATCTGGTGCTGCTGGTGCATGGCTTCATTACCTGGCCGCAGGTGCCGCAAAGTTTTGCAACCTGGTGGCTGGGTGACACGTTTGGTGTGCAGATCTTTGCCCCCTTGACGCTCATTGCTGTAGCACCGAATGCCATGTGGAAACAGCGCCGCCTGTCCGTGGGTGCGCCGCTGCTGATGGCCTTCCTGTTGTCAGGTGCTGTCTACTACTTTGTGCGCGACTCCGATGAGCGCCAGTTGCGCCGCAGCTTTGCTGCCGCCACCACCGCCTTTGACTACGATTTGCGCGACTTGGATGGCGACATCGGCCAGGCCCTGCGCCAACTGGCCAATAGCTACAGCGTACGTGACCAGGCACCCGGCGCCGAATTCATTCCCATGGCCGACCAGATTTTCCACGCGGTGGGTGGCTTGCGGGCCATCTCATGGACGCCGTTGCTGGATGCCCCGGCGCAGGCCCAGTACGCCAAGCTGGCGCAGACCAACGGACTGTACGCGCCGATACGTTGGCCCCCCGGTTTTGTGCGCAGTACCGATGGCCTGGTAGCACCCGTGGCCATCATGTACCCTAAACGAGTCACTGAGGTTGCCATGGGCAGCTACCCTCCTGCCAGCCACAACGCCCACACGGCCCAGGCTAGCGCACGTGACACGGGCCACGTACGCATGTCCTGCTGCCC
>JACXTT010008642.1_pt1 | contig 14085 bp, 8 predicted proteins | sample 9270951 | NCBI WGS metagenome assembly JACXTT01 (sample SAMN15532306, study PRJNA645909) | rock metagenome | isolation source: weathered quartz diorite | place: Puerto Rico | collected 2017-06-21 | reverse complement strand
TGCCGCCAGCGCTGCTTGGCCATCCCCGGCAACGGACACGGAGTAACCGCGCTTCTCGAGCAGGCGCACAGCAAGGGTTTGATTCACAGCGTTGTCCTCGGCGAGCAGAATCTTCGCTCTACGCCGGGTCTCGCGCAGCGTGTGCCGCGTCACGAGTGCCGCTGGCTCGCTCTTCGACTCCTTTTGCAAAACACTGAGGATCGATTCCAGCAATTCACCCTGGCGGATGGGCTTGACGAGGTATGCAGCAATCCCAAGCTCCCGGCAGCGTGCCCCATCACCGGCGTGGCCGGCGGAGGTCAGCATCATGATTGCTGCCCCTACCAGCTCCCGATCCTTTTGGATGATCTCCGCTAGAGCGAAACCGTCCATCTCCGGCATTTGGCCGTCGAGCAAAATGAGAGGGAACGGTCGCCCAGTGCTCTTTGCAATTTCGAGCGCCTGGAGCGCCGGCCGGCCTCCCTCGACGGCGGTGGGTCTCATGCCCCATCGGTTCAGCATCCCCATCAGGACTCGGCGATTCGTAAAGTTGTCGTCAACGATCAACACCGGCAAGTTGTGCAATTCTTCAGGCTGCAGACGCGTGGGACGCGGCACGCTCGAATTCTGGACGCCCAAGCGGATAGTGAAATGAAAGGTGCTGCCTTGGCCAGGCAAACTTTCAACCCAAATCCGTCCGTCCATCCTCTCCACAAGTCTTGTGCAAATCGTCAAACCTAGTCCCGAGCCGCCATACTTTCGGGCCATCGACCCATCGGCTTGGGAAAATGGCTCGAAGATTTTTTCTTGTTTGTCCACCGGGATTCCAACGCCGGTATCTTTCACCGAGAAGTGTAGCTTTACAGTCTCCGTGGACTCTTCTTCCTGTGCGACGGACAGAAGAATTTCTCCTCGTTCGGTGAACTTTATGGAATTGCCGACCAGGTTGACTACGATTTGGCGAACGCGTCCGGGGTCGCCGACGACCGCTTCCGGAACATCGGGCTGCACCTCGTAGATCAATTCCAATCCCTTCTGGTGGGCGCGGAAAGCGAGCGCCTTCATGGTTTCGCCCAAGCTTTCGCGCAAATCGAAGGGGATCGACTCGACCTCCAGCTTGCCCGCTTCAATCTTGGAAAAGTCCAAAACGTCGTTGATGACCGTGAGCAGCGATTCGGCGGAAAGCCGAACGAGGCCTAGGTTGTCGCGCTGTTCGGAGGTCAGCTCCGTATCCAGTACGAGCTCTGTCATTCCAAGGATCCCGTTCATCGGCGTGCGAATTTCGTGACTCATGGTCGCCAGGAAGGTGCTCTTTGCCAGGTTGGCAGCTTCGGCGGCCTCCTTGGCCTGCTGGAGCTGGGCCTCCACCTGCTTGCGGCGTGTGATATCCCGGTTCACGCCGACAATCCCTACCACTTTTCCGCGTTCGTCGATCAAAGGTACCTTCGTCATCAGAATCCACTTCACGTTGCCCTGGGAGTCCTCCGTGGACCGCTCGCCTTCCACCGGCGTTCCGTCGCCTTGCATAACGTCAAGGTCGGCAGCGTGCAACTGGCCTGCGCGATCCCCTGAAAACAAATCGAACGCCGACTTCCCGAGCAACTCGTTCGGCGAGGTCGCTCCATGCAGTTTGGTGAAGGCCCTGTTCACAAAGATGTATCGGCCCTCTCGATCCTTCGCGAAAATCGAGTCCGGAATATTGTCGGTAACGGTTCGGAGCAGGTTCCGCTCGAGAGCGAGTTTATTTTCGGAGTGAGTGCGCTTGGCGAGCAGTTTTGCATGCCGATGCATGAGTGCGTAGGTAATCGCTCCCCACACTACGCCGCTCAGGGAATATCTGAGGAGGCGCCACTCCCCTTGTGTCAAGAAAGGGAATAAATTCTTCCTGGTGCTTTCAAGAATAGCCGTCGCCAAAACCACCAGCAACAGCACCCCGGCGAGGATTCTCCAGGAGACTGCGGTGCCATCTGAAGTGCTGGTCCAGGTCGCTGGACTGGACGACTCCCGAAATTCTTTCGGGCTGAGATTTTTCATGAGCACACGGCTCCCCTGAAAGAGCATTGCATGTGAAAGACCGAACAGATGCGGAATGAATCACCGTAACCCTAGTTTTTGCAACAAGGTGGCGGCGAGCCAGGCTGCTCAGCTTGATCTACAGGATAACCCTGTGTCAGAAGCGGAATTCGCGTCCGTTATGGGATTGAGTCGAGGAGCAACTCAAGCGGGCAACCAGCGTGGAAGCGGCAATCGATAACAAGTAGTCTCCCAATGCCGTGAGCGAGAACCGAAGCAGGCTCCTATAGCCTTTTGATCTTTAACCCACCGAATTCCCTCTGAAGGTTATTGATCAGCCGTGTGAATGCCGGTTCGCCACGCAGACTCTCAAGGTGTGGATCCAGCTGGAAAAATGGCCAGCAGGCAAATCCAGTGTCTACGCTGCGTTCGAGCCGCACCATCGCCTTGTCCGTTTCTCCCAACACCGCATGAACACAGGCAATGTGGTAATACGTGTGATGGGTATGGCCGAACGAACGCGCGAAATTCAACGCCCTGCTTACACATTGCAGCGCGAGATCGGCTCGGTTGCGTCGAGAGGGAACTCTCTATGTGACCAAGGAGTGCTCGAATTACACAGGCCAGGCCGGGTCCTATTGCACGTTCACGTCGTCAAACATCCCGGAGATTCAGGTCGGCTCCCGGATTTTCTATACCCAAGCCTTTGCCGCAGCCCCGGAAGGGACCAACATTGCAGTGGACACTAATGTGGTCCTCTACGTCGGAACCGGCGACTAGGCGACCGGCCGTTGCACACTCGATCCGACATTTCATGGACTGTGCACGTTCTCGGATGGGATTGGACAGTTGAGCCGGTTCCATGCCCGTGTCGATGTGGCGCCGACTGGGGGGCCCAATTTCAGCTGGACCGGGTCGTACAGCTTCGGCGGAATCTCTTAATTCGTGGCTTAAAAAAAGCCGAGGGCAGAGTCAACGTGATTGCCGAGGGGCCGCACGCTTGCTCCAAAAGCAAGCGTGCGCCCCCGACAATTCGTGTACAAAACCTGGCCCACTCGCTCCAAAAGGCGAATCAGCCCGTCTTTCCCGCGTACTGCTGTTTCACGCGGGCGCTCTTTTCGGCGACCGATTTGGCGAGCTCTTCTTTGTACGCGGCGAGGCGCTTGGCGACTGCCGGATCGGACGTGGCCAGAATTTCGGCCGCAAAAATCGCGGCGTTGATGGCGCCGGGCTTGTCGATGGCCATCGCCGCAACGGGCACTCCCGCGGGCATCTGCACGCTAGAGAGCAGGGAGTCGATGCCGGAGAGAACCGTGGTGGCCATCGGCACCGCGACGACGGGCAGCGTCGTCATCGCGGCGATTACTCCCGCAAGATGCGCGGCACCTCCCGCCGCAACGATTACGACTTTCAGTCCGCGTGAAACTGCAGTAGACGCATATTCGTGTGTCCGCGCCGGAGAGCGGTGCGCCGAGGTCACTTCGATCTCGTAAGGTACCTCAAATTTTTCGAGCATCTTCGCCGTTTCGCTCATCACCGGCAAGTCTGTGTCCGACCCCATGATGATCCCGACAACTGGCTTGCGGCTGTTTTTCGATTCGCTGGCCATTAATATTCCTCGGTTTCCTGCGTGTCTACTGCGATTTGCAGATGCAATCTACAATTATGATGCGACGCGCTCGCGCGCTGCAATTTCGATGCGGTCGCCCCGGCGGATCGGGCCTGACTCCACGACGCGACACAAAAGTCCACGCCGGCCCCGGATCGCTTCCTGAAGACCCTCGCGGATTTCGTCCATGTGATGACACGGCGTGCACGGCTTGATGACTTCGAGCAGGGCTTCGCCGATGCGCAGCCGCTCGCCCAGCGGCAACGTTGCCAGCGCCATCCCGCGCGTGGTGATGTTTTCCTTGACGCGGCCCGGCGCGACGCTGAATTCCTCGAGTGTCTCCGAATCCATCAAGAGCACCTGACGCTTGCTGCCCCCTCGCCCGTGGATGCAGTCTCTGAATCCCTTGTTTTCGACGGCGAAGACCTCGTCGAATTCGCGCACGGGTTCACCATGCGCCAGAGATTGAAACAGGTGAAGAACCTCACCCACGCGATTCCCCTCCTGCCGCACAAGCCTCGATCGCGCCCTTGGCGCCGATGTCAGCGCGGTAGTGCGCGCCGTCAAAATGGATTTTGCTGACGCCTTCGTAGGCCTTGCTGATTGCCTGCTTGAGAGTCGGCGCCGTGGCCGTTACGCCGACGACTCGCCCGCCGCTTGTCACGATCGAGTCGCCTTCGCGCTTCGTTCCGGCGTGAAATATGGCGACATCCGGCAGCGCTGCTGCCTCCGCAAGGCCTGAAATTGCTTTGCCCGTTTCGAACGAGCCAGGATAGCCGCCAGACGCCATCACCACGCACGCGCTCGCGCCGGGCTTCCACGCCGGCTTGAAAGTGCCCAGTTTGTGGCAAGCCACCGCTTCCAGCGCCACGGCAAGATCGAAATCCATCCGCATCAGGATCGGCTGCGTCTCCGGATCGCCCAAACGGCAATTATATTCGAGCACCATCGGCCCGTCACGGGTCAGCATCAAACCAAAGTAGAGAAAGCCGGTGTAGGGGATGCCCTCTTCGGAAAGCCCAGCGATCGTCGGCTGCACAATGTCCTTGATGATCAGCGATTCGTATCTGGGAGTGATCATCCCGTCCGCAGTGAACGCGCCCATGCCACCCGTATTGGGACCGCGGTCGCCGTCGAAAACTCGCTTGTGGTCGCGAGTGGGCGCCATCGGCAGGAAGGATCGCCCATCGGTTAGGACGATGTACGAAAGCTCCTCGCCTTTCAGCGCGTGTTCCAGCAACACGCGCGAGCCGCCGTGCCCAAGTTCGTGCTTCTGCATCAGGCGGCGAATGAATGCCTCAGCCTCTGCGCGCGTTTCCGCGACTAGAACGCCTTTTCCGCCGCACAAACCGTCCGCCTTGATAACGACCGGCCAATCCACTGCGTCGAGAGCGCGGATTGCTTCGGTAGGTGTTTCGAAATCGCCATAAAGGGTTGCAGTCGGAATGCCGTAGCGTTCCATGAACTGCTTCGCGTAGATCTTGCTTCCTTCGAGGCGCGCGTCGCGTTGCGAAGGTCCCACAAGGCGCATGTGGCGGCATTCGAACTTGTTTCGAACGCCGGCGACGAGCGGCGCTTCCGGGCCGACCACGGTAAGATCCGGCTTAAGATTTTCAGCGAGGGATACAAGTGCGCCGATATCGTCGACACTGACGGACACACACTCGGCGTCGTTCGCGATTCCGCCGTTCCCCGGTGCGCACCAGACCTTCTTGACTTCGGGCGATTGCCGGAGCCGCCAGACCAGCGCGTGCTCGCGGCCTCCGCTTCCAACCACCAGAATTCTCAAAGTAGGCTCACGATAGACGCAGCCTAAGCGCGTGTCAATCCCGGACCGGCGGGTGCGAGTCAAAATGAAATAATTAATGGCCTCGCAGAAGCTCGGAAGCCAGAGGCGAGGAGGTACTATTTTTCTAAGTAGATTGTCTCGGAGGGTTGATCGTACGAAAGAGCTCGAAACCCGAGGGCGCGGACGCTCAAAAAGCCGTCGAATACTGGATCGGCCCTGTCCGGGACGAAATATGCTTTATTCTGGCTGAAGTGCAGCCCGCCAATCGCGATGTCAGGCGCTGAAAATTCCTGAACACGCACGCCCTGCTCCGCAAGGCTCGCCCCTGATTGCGAAGTATTGCGCAACGCGAGCCATCCGGCGTCCACGAAGTTTCCCCCGAGCAGCACCACACGGTCCGAACCCGTGTCCACCAACATTCGGAGTAACTTTCCGCCGAGCCCCACTTGCGCCACTGCAAGGCCGGTACGCCCATCGAATCGCACGGGGATGCCCTCGTGCGGGGAGTACTCGAATTCGATCTCGGCCTTGCTATAGTCCAGACGGAAGCTCGACTTAGACAGCAGATCAAGTCCAATGATTCCGGCGATCGGTATTCCCAGGTCGCGTTCGAGCCGCGAAAGGTCCTGGACGTGAACAGGTAAAGCGACGGCGCTTATGGGCCCAAGGTCAATTTCAGGGATAGTCGCTGCTTGAGTCGGCACCACTTTGCCCCCCATCGTTGAAGTCGAAGGCACTGTGGCCAATTCAAGTTGTTTCACCAACCGTGAATTAATAATGCTAGGCGCTGTGCCTGTGTCCAAAATGAAGGTCTGACGCTCTGCGGTTCCCAACCTCCCCTCGACGACCACCAAAAAGTCACGGTAAATCTTTAGAGGGACGCTCCGTTGCGGCACAGCATCGTCGCTACGATCCGTGTTTGGTCGACTGTTCCCGGCCCGTGCGGGCCCGGTCGACGGCAAGAGTGCCGCTAGAAACAGCAGTCCGGCAATTTTCTGTTTGCGTTTCAAGTCGCCGCACGCTCCACGTCGCGGTGCGGCTCACGTTAGGCGCCTGGCAAGGCACCACAAGGGTTTGCGGCTGGATTCTGGGTGGATTATTTGTGGCCAGCTAACTCGTTATGGATTGGATACTTATTTTCACGAGGACAGATGAATTTCTATACAGACTTACAACTTTCTCCTATGCTGCCCCGTCAAATACAGCGAGGTGACCATGGGTGCGTCCTCTCTAGATCGAACTTCGATTCGCTTTGGTGCTTACGAGTTGGATTTGCAGGGCGGAGTGCTGCGGAAGGACGGCGTTCGCATTCGCTGCCAGGAGCAGCCCCTCCAAGTGCTGGCTGCCCTTGCGGAACGACCGGGCGAACTGGTTACTCGCGAAGAATTGCGCCGCCGCGTTTGGCCCCAGGATACTTTTGTCGACTTCGACCATGCCCTGAATACCGCCATCAAGAAGATTCGCGCGGCGTTGAATGACGACGCCGACGCCCCTCGTTACATCGAGACGGTGCCGAGGCGCGGCTATCGTTTTGTGGCCCCAATTGAGCAAGAGGCCGCTCTAGCTCCTGTCCTGACGCCGCCTGCACGGCCAAAGCATCATTGGTTGCTCGCACTTGCCGGTGTCGCCGTCGCCGTCGTCGCTCTGCTTGGATTTACCTGGAGGCTAGCACCCTGGCAGGGTGAGGCATCCACGTCGCCGGAATTCCAGCGACTCACTTTCGACCTGCCTGAACTCGGCGCTGCGCGCTTCACACCGGATGGGGCGTCCGTGGTGTACTCCGCCGGGTGGCATGTCCACATTCCAAGTATCTACTCGCAGCGCTTGGGAACTCCCGGTCCTCAACAGCTCGGAGTGAAAAACTCCGCGCTGCTCTCCGTTTCACCTCAGGCTGAACTCGCCGTCTTGGGCAAGAATCCTAATTCCCAGCTGGATATCACTGGCGAAGGGTTTGGCGGAACGCTGGCGCGCGTTCCGCTGGGCGGTGGAGCCCCCCGAGAGCTCCTACCGGGGGCAGAAGCTGCAGATTGGTCGCCCAGCGGCCAACTGGCCGTGGTTAGACGGGTGGGGGCCAAGATGCGCCTCGAATTTCCCGCCGGTAACGTGCTTTACGAAACTCTCGGCTGCATTTCTACGCCGCGTTTCTCGCCCAGGGGAGATGCGATCGCGTTCTTGGACCAGCCAATTGTCGGCGATGATCGAGGCTCAGTTGCGATCGTCGATCTGAACGGCAAAAAGAGAACACTTTCCGGGTTCTGGGAAAGCTTGCGGGGACTGGCGTGGAACCCCCGTGGAGACGAAGTGTGGTTCGCGGCGGCCCGCTCGGGCGTCTCCAGGGCGCTCTATGCCGTCAACTTGAGTGGACAGGAACGCCGCGTGTTGGGGATCGCTGGCGGGCTGTCGCTGCGGGACATTTCGCGCGACGGACGTGTCCTGGTTGCTCGCGACAATGAGCGGCTCGGCATTCTCTTCATGGGCGCGGGCGAAACGAAACCTCGGGACCTCTCCTGGAAAGATTGGTCCATGGTTACGGACATCTCTCCGGATGGCAAGGAAATCCTGTTCGGTGAGGAAGGAGAGAACTCCGGGCTCTCGTATCAAGTTGGCCTGCGGCCAACCGACGGTTCCGCTCCAGTCATTCTTGGCTCAGGCACTGCGCAGTCGCTGTCACCCGACGGCAGGTGGGCGCTTTCCGTCATGCCGCCACCCACCGACCAGATTGTATTGTTGCCGGCCGGCGCAGGAAGTTCAAAAACGCTGGAGCGCGGTTCGGTTGAGCACTACCGGTATGGAGCAAAATGGCTTCCCGATGCCCAGCAAATCGTGTTTGTCGGCTACGAAGCGGGTCATGGACCGCGCTGTTACGTGCAGAACGTCGAGGGAGGCAAGCCTCGCCCGTTCACTCCGGATGGAATGGTGCTCTGCAGCGTTTCGCCCAACGGGAGCGTTTTGGCGCTTACTGAAGACTCTCGGGCCCTTCTCTACCGCTCACTTTTCAGCGAGCGGCCTGACCAGGAGTTCAAATTCGAGCTAGGAGAAACGCCCAGCGGTTGGACTGCTGATGGCAAGTTCCTTTACCTTGTGCAGACGTCGCGGATGCCCGCAACGATCACGCGCTTTGAGATCGCAACCGGACGCCGCTCGCTATGGAAACCGCTTCTTCTGCCGCCAACAGGAACCGTGATGAAAAGCGAAGGCGTGGCCGTCAGTCCTGACGGGCAATCCTATGCTTACACCTACAGCAGTGGTTCCTCGGATCTGTACCTTGTGCAGGGATTGAAGTAGTTGTGCAGAAGACGCGTTCTCCACTTTCGAGTCCCCTATAAAATTGACGCGGCGTAACGCCCAGACTACGATGCGGCGCGCGATGCCCGTCGAACGGTCACAAAGACATTTGCTGCCCGCCCTCTCCGCCTGCTTTTTCCTCTCGGGTGCCGCCGGACTCATCGATCAGGTGGTGTGGAGCAAGGCGCTCGGACTGATCTTTGGTCACACTGCGTACGCCGTCGCCACGGTCCTTGCTGTGTTTATGGCGGGTCTTGCGGCCGGCAGTGCGTGGCTCGGGTGCCGGAGCGGGCGCTGGGCTCGACCTGTCGCAGCCTACGGGTGGATGGAGCTCGGCGTCGCGGCAACGGCTGCGATGTCACTCGCGGGGCTGGCGGGAGTGCGAGGCACCTACGTCATCGCCTATCCCTACGCTGCGGGAAACGCTGCCGTTTTGCTTGCGCTGCGATTCGCTGGATCGGCGGTCGTGCTGTTCTTGCCGACGTTTCTCATGGGCGGCACGCTGCCAGTTCTGGTGCGAGGACTCACGAGAAACAGTGCAGAGCTGGCGCCTCGCGTGTCGCGCCTCTACTGGATCAACACGGCGGGCGCGGTAGCAGGGACCTTTGGCGCGGGTTTTTTCCTTCTGCCTGCACTCGGGCTGCGGCGGACTCTTGGCGTCGCTGTGGCGCTTAACCTAATCGCCGGGTCGACTGCGTTGATTTTCGCGCGCCAAGAGCCGGCCGCGCGATCAGCCGACGCTTCGATGCTGCCGCCAAAAGTAACAGCGGAAAGGGATGCCTCAGCTGCGGCGACTTGGTTCCTGCTCATTTGTTTCGCGATCGTTGGCGCAACAGCCATGTCGTACGAGATCGGCTGGACACGCCTGCTCGCGACGCAGCTCGGCAGCTCTACGTACGCATTCACGTTGATGCTGGGCACATTCCTGACGGGAATCGTGTTGGGCAGCGCCCTGTTTGAATGGTGGAGCCGCCGTCGCCAGCCTGGGATCATGGCCTGCGCCGTCACGCAAACGCTGACCGCTCTCGCCGCGCTCGCGTTCCTAGTGTTCTTCACACATCTGATCGAAATCCTGCCGCCGATCCTCCGCGCGACGCACGAATCGTTTCGCGGCCTCGTGCTGGCCCAATTCGCCGCCAGCGGGCTCGCAATGCTGCCTAGCGCCGTCGTCTTTGGCTTCAATTTTCCGGCGGTCGTCGTTCTCATCGCAGGGCCGCGTTCCCTCTCTGGTGGCGGCGAGGGATCAGCAGTAGGCCGTGCCTACGCATGGAACACACTGGGCGCGATTGCGGGCGCGATTGCCTCAGGCTTCTGGCTCTTACCGCACCTTGGAAGTTTTCATTTGCTGGCGGCGACAATCGCTGTGAATCTTGCTCTGGCCGCCGCCATTTCGCTCAAGTCTGCTCATAGGCGGCCGTGGAAAATCCTCAGCTTTACAGGGAATTTGCTCCTGTTGGCGGCCGCTCTGTGGGCTGGCTTCTCAAGCTACTTTTACGATCCCGCGGTCGCTTCGTACAACACCGTGATGTACTGGAATCTCTACGACCGTCCGCTTTCATTGACGGAAAACGCGCACCTGCTGGATATCGTCTATTTTCGCGACGGTTTGAACGCAACGATTTCCGTCGCGAGAACCGACGACTACATCTCGCTTCGCACCAACGGAAAGGTGGACGCGTCGAATCACGATGTCACCACGCAGCTCCTCCTCGGCCATCTTGGCGCGCTCGCGCATACGCCGCGCCGCGTGCTTCTCATCGGTTTTGGCAGCGGCATGACCGCTGCGGCGATCGCCGGCTATCCGGAGCTCGAACGTCTCGACATTGTGGAAATCGAGCCGGCCGTTGTGGGCGCCGCGCCTCTTTTCGCGCAACTGAATCACGACGTTCTGCGCGACCCGCGCGTGCACGTGACGCTCGATGATGCCCGCAATTTTCTGTTCACGACGCGGCAGAAGTACGACTTGATCGTTTCCGAGCCGTCGAATCCGTGGATTGCCGGAGTCGCCACGCTTTTCACGCGCGAATTTTATGCGGCCGTGCACGAGCGGCTCGTTCCTGGCGGCGCATTCGTCCAATGGATACAGATGTATTCACTATATCCCGACGATTTGCGCATGGTCCTGGCGACTTTTCTTTCAGAATTTCACGGCGCAACGCTTTGGCACGGCGACGCCCCTGACCTGATGTTGATGGCACCCAGTCCTGACTCTGACGAAATTCTGCGTCGCGCGAAGTCGTACTTCGGCCTCCCGCACCTGCACGAAGATTTTTCCCAGCTCGGAATGGAGCAAGCGGACGGGCTCTTTAGCTTTTATTTGCTCGATGATGCAGGCTTGCGGAAGGTCTCGTCGCGTGCCCCAATCAATACCGACGATCGGACTCTACTCGAATACCACGCCCCACGATCACTTCTTGTTCGGGGACTCGAAGACAAGAACCGCAACGTGATCCTTGCCGAACAGAAAAGTCCCTTGCCCGAGGATTTTCCAGAAAATACACGCGATGCCACGCTCGCGGCTGGTGCGTTGACCTCTCTCAATCAGGATGACAGGGGCGGAACGGACCGTTTTTTGCGCGCCCTCGACAGTCGGCCGGTTACCCCCAGCATTGCCACGATTCGGGGACGCGCTGCGCTGGCGCGATCGAATTTCCAAACGGCGTACCGGGCCTTTGACGCTGCACTCGCTATTGCTCCGGATTCGCTCGAAGCAGCGTGGGGTCTTGCCGAGACCCACCGGCGCTTCGGCAACAACGAGAAGGCGCGGGCTTCGCTCGAACGAATTCTCAAACGCGATCCACACGACTTGCGCGCCCTCCAATCGCTGAGACAGCTCGCTACAGATTTTTCGCGGTGGGCTGAGGCGGAGGATCTTCAGCGCCGGCTCATTGCCGCCGATCGGACTGCGGGCGCTGGCGCATATGCCAAACTCGCTGAAATACTGCTGCGTGAAGGAAAGCAGGACGAAGCCCATGCCGCCATGCTCGATTGTCTGGCGATCGATCCGTATAACTACCAAACGCACGTCAATCTAGGCGTATTGCTGAGCAATCAGAAAAGATGGGCAGAAGCGCGCAGCCACCTCGAATTCGTGATGCGGTACTTTCCAGATGAAAATGAGGGAATCTATCGACTTCTGTTTCAAGTCGACAATGAGTTGGGCGATTCGAGGGGGGCGGCTGAGGCTGTGCGGTTCGGCCTGCGGATGTTTCCTGGCAATTCGGATTTGCAGCGCCTGATATTGCAACGCTAGCACCCCCAACAAAAAGGGCCGCTCGAGGCGGCCCTTTTCCTTGCTGTACCTAGGAGGCCCGAATTTGGTTAGTTGGTGGCCTTCGCAGATTGTGCGCTTGCGGAGGCAGCGGCCTTCGGTGCGCTCAAGTACCCGCCGATCTTCTTGTCGCTAACTTGGTTCACGACAAGTTCCATAGCCTGCCGAGATCCGCCCGCGTAGAAGTAAATGGGCTCGTTAATGGCTTTATTCTTCTTTTCGAGGCGCATGTCGTCAACGTACAGCGCGATGGTGTATTGGTGCCGTTTGCCGCTGGCGCCACGAAATTCAATCTGCGTTGTGCCTACCTTTTCCTTCTGTCCCTTTTTCGTCAACGTGAACTCGTAGTAGTCGCGCTCACCTATGCGCTTTAGCTGCTCGAGCTCCTCATGGTTGCGTGCGATGAGCTCGCCGTGCTCGCCGCGCAATTGTTGCAGGTTGTTCTTAGTAGTATCGAGGTCAGTCTTCACGCCGTTGACGTCGGTGCCAAGCGCGGTTACGTCAGACTGATTCGCCTTCGTCGATAGCGTGGTCTCCACATCGCCCAGCTTCTTCGTGTAGTCAACCTGTGACTGCTTCACTTGCTTGCGAGCCGTCGCGAGCTGACCCTGGGTGAGTTTCAGCTTGTCTCCCACAAGGTTCAATTCAGCTTGCAGCTCGGCGTTCGTGCGTTCCGCTTGCGCCAGTCTCTGGTTGACGCCGTCCTGGCTCTGCTGGAGAGTCTTGGTTTGCGCGTTTAGCGCTTGTTCTGCATCCCGTGCGTGACCGCCGGCGTTCCACGCCATGGCCACGCCGACCAGTGAGAGGACCGTAAGTCCAATCACTGCCAAACCCATCCAACGCGGTGAACCTTCGGTCATCTGGAAGTTCTCCCGTTCGTCCATCGTAATGATCTCCTTTGCGTTGCCCTCGCGGCCAAAAGGTGTGCATGCGTCGAGCCAAAGCCGCCACGTCACCCAGAGGCTGTTGAGTACGTTAAAAACAAAGGGCTTACCTCATGATCTAACCCTGTTGTGGATCAAGCCTGGCCCCACGTCGAGGTGTAAGTTTTACCTGAAGGCGATTCAAGCTAAGGTAAGCTATAGAGCTGATTGGATTTGAATATTTGACACAACCGTGCGCGAGAGCAGACAGAATTGGGAACTGGTCCAAATCTCAGAGGGGCGGGAAACTACGCGACTCGGGACTCAATGTGGGAGGGGTGCTCTAGCTCCCTGTCAAAATACACTTCCAGCGTAAGGGCGGCGGCGTCAAACACTGCCCGGCAATCACTGCAAGCGGCTAGGTGGCGCTGTACCTCTCCACCGACCTCCGGTGCCAACCGGCCCTCCAAATACTCGCAAATCAGGCGAATCGTGGCCTTACACGTCATACTCATGGCGGTCCTTCCCTTGAAGACCGGGAGGCCTGTGAATATGCACGCAATGAGCCAAAGCGGGCCGCGTGGCGGGAACCACGCAATCGGCAGAAAATTAATGATTTATGAATGAGTCGCCTGGCCGCGATGCACCAAGGATGTGCAAAAATAGTGGGAAAATTTTCTTTCTGGGAATCATTCTTACCGTAAATTTTTGTCCCTAATAGGGTTTTTCATGTAACCCATTGCGGCAATTGCTTTTACCTGCTAACCGTCATGTTGCGCAAGACCGCAATCCGTTCGGTAAGCGGCGGATGGGTGCTGAAGAGGCTCGAAAACACCTGGCCAGCGCTCAGCGGGGCCACAATGAACAGGGACGCCGTTGTCGGCGGCACGTCCATGGGTATTCGGCGATTGTAGGCGCCAAGCTTCTCCAGTGCGCTGATCAGGCCGTAAGGGTGGCCGACCATTCGTGCACCGGAAGCGTCCGCGGAAAATTCTCGCTGCCGGGAAATTCCCAGTTGGATCAGCAGGGCCGCAATTGGCGCAACGAACAGCATCAGCAGAGCCGCTAGTCCTCCACCGCGGTTGTTGTCGCGAGAGCTTCCATATCCTCCGAAAATCATGGCCCAGCGTCCAATATGAGCGATCCAGGTGATGGCGCCGGCCAGTGTGGCGGCAATCGACGTGATGAGGATGTCGTAGTTGCGAACGTGAGAGAGCTCGTGCGCGATGACGCCTTCGAGCTCGTCGTCATTCATTAATTGCATCAAGCCTTCCGT
>JACXTT010008641.1_pt1 | contig 14086 bp, 15 predicted proteins | sample 9270951 | NCBI WGS metagenome assembly JACXTT01 (sample SAMN15532306, study PRJNA645909) | rock metagenome | isolation source: weathered quartz diorite | place: Puerto Rico | collected 2017-06-21 | reverse complement strand
CCCCGGATCAATCCGCCGTGGCAATTAAATCCGAAGTTAACTGATGCCTTACCGTTGTGGGCGAGCAGGTAGACGATCGCAAATTTGTGTACCTCGCTTCGCACATCGGTCAACACCCCGAACTCGGCAACCTCGCGGCGCAAATGGCGCGTCAGCGAACCGAAATCAACCTGCTCAATGGAGCCGCCGACGCGATCGAACTTGACGATCTTCGGCAGATGCTCGGGCTTGCTCGCTTCGCGGGCGAGGTCGTTCCAGCGACCGGCGACTAGTCGCCCGCAGCGATGAAGCGAATTGAAAACCGGCGAGTGTTCTTCTTCAGGCAGCAGGTCCTTCAGGAGGGACTGGAACCCGAGATCCATCTCGAAGAAATCCTGACCCTCGATCCCCTGAAAGTCTCTCAGTCGTGCCATGGCTAACTCCCAGGCTCGTATGAGTTCGCAGTCCGGCCCTTCAGGCGGAAGTCCGTGGAATCGATCTAGTTGAAAGACTACGACCTTCCGCCTCAAGGCCGGATCGAACTCTTCACCGTTTTTTTCTTCTTTTCCCCGATGCGGCTTTTCGCGCGGCTGCGTCGACCGCTCCCCTCGCCCACTTCTTAAGTTGATCGACATCTTCCAGCACGTCTACCGGCACCTCGTAATAACCCATAGAGTACGACTCGTCGCCGTAAGGCTGAAACGGTCTCGCGCCCGCGGTTTGGTAGTCCGGCCGGTTTTCGTCGTCGACCTTGAAGTACAACAGGTCCGACGCGATCAGACCAAAAAACAACCCGTCGTGGTAGAGTCCGACTCCACCGAACATCCGCTTCGCCGCGACCTCGCCGATGCATCCCAACTGGTCCACGACGTAGTCAAGGTATTCTTCGCTGACTGGCATAATAGGCGTCCGCTAGCGGGTCCAGCTGGATTATATGGCTCATTGCAGCTGGATGCGAGCAGGTTATCTCAGACATTAGTCGATTTCCTTTCTATGCGTGTTCTCAGCGTCAACCAGCCCTTCATTTTGCTCCACGATTCGGATGTGGCGGTGGACGGCAATCCGTAAACTGAGTCGCGGTCAGTGTTGGAAACCTCTCCTCGTTACCCGCGGTGTTGTCCGGCGGCAACGATGGGGTGGGGTCACCCATATTAACTGGCGCATCACCTTCCGTGCTGTTGAGTCTGGGTAGTGGGGGAATTGCTTGAGGAAGGGGTGAGAGTGACGCCGCGCAGGCAGCCAGCGTGACTCTTGACGATCGTTTATCTTGGAGGATGCGGGTTTCGCTGAAGCTCACGCAGTTTCTCTTGCTGTTCCGCGGTCAGCTTGTTTTTGATCCGGATCGAGAGCCCCAATTGAGTTCGTTTCACGTCGCGCTCGATGTTCAGGATCTTATCCAGCTCTACGAGCACTTTCTGCTCGTCGACAGTCGTACCTTTCATCAGGCTCGCCATCGTCTCCATTTCATCCTGCATTTGCCACTGAAGCTCGTTGAACCGCGTTGAAGCCTTGATCGTCTCGTCTCTGATAGCCGCCTTTTGTTCGTCGGTCAGCCCCAGCTCGTGCCTGTGCTGCATCACCAACTCCGGCGGGAAAAGATTCTGGGCGATTGGGTCAGGTGGCTGCGCTGGTTGAGGCGGCTGCTGCAGTTGTGCCGGTTGATGCGGCAGCGCAGCCTGAGGAGGCGGACCTGCCGGTCGAGGGCCGGGCTGTCCCGGCTGCTGTGGCTGTTCCGGCGCCTGGGCAGGCAGCGGCGGCTGCTGCGAGAATGCCCCAACTGCTCCCGCTAACAAGATTGCACATAACCATATGACTCTCAATTTCATGATCTGCCTCCGTTTTAGTTGAACTCATCCGGCGAGAAAAACTTAATCGTGTGTAATGATTCTCCCAGCCGGGGGAGCGATTTGAGCAGCTCATCCTCGGGCGTCTTCAGCAGCGAGGCGGTCGGAGACCGCCACGCAGATAGTGATTTCATTGCGATCGCCAACGAGGTCGAAGTTCGCCGATAGTGACCTCTTTTGACGCTGGCCTTTTGGCGCTCACCCTCTGTGAATTCCGGTTGCCTGGTTAGGACACTGGGCCGGGTCTCAAGGGGTTCGGTCGGATTTACCGCCTGCTCATCAGGTCCGCGGACGCCGTGATTCCTCGAAGGGCTCACGATGAGAGCGATTGCTATCAGCATAGCGAAGCACAATATCGCCGCCGCGGTCGCAACCCTCAAGGACCGAACGTGGTTCTGCCTCCGCACCGATTGTGAGCTGGCTGCTGCTGCCAGGAGGTCGGCGAACCGGCGCCCCCGAGCCTGGTCGTAATCGCTCATCTCACGGAACAGTTGCTGGATTCTCTTTTCGTCCCCATTCAGGTTCATAGAGCGCCTCTGACTCCTCTAACAGTTGCCGCAGGCGTTTCTTGCCGCGTTCGTAGTGCGTGCGAGCCGAACCGAGCGAGACACCCATCACTGCGGCCGCCTCCTGAATATTCAATTCATGGTAAAACACCAACTCCAAAGCCTCTCGCTGGCGGCGCGGCAGGCGAACGAGCGCACGCCGAAACATACTCTGAATCTCGGCCCGATATGCGGATTCATCGGGGTATTGGGCTCGATCCGCGCTCGTCACACGCTCAGCTGCTCTCAGCGTGGTCAATGCTCGCAACAGATTCTTCCGGTGCTGATCCAGAGCGGTCTTTCGAATCACCGCAAACAGCCACGTCTTGAAAGAGGCCATCCCGTTGAAGCGGGCCCGGCCCTCGAGCACTTTCAGATAAACGATCTGAAGCACGTCTTCGGCTTCAGCCGGATTGCGTCGACAGCACGCCATCGCCCAACCGAAACTGGACGCGTGATGCTGCTCAAGGACAGCTCTGAGTTCTTCGGTCTCCATCAATTCCGATTCAGCGATCCATCACTTTGCAGTCTATTAGTCGCGCGAGAACGCCTTCTATATGACATCTTATAGGTCATTAGTTAGGATCATTTGTCGATCATCGGCGGCGGCTGCGGAGCCTCCTACATTCTATCATTGCGAAAGACGGGTAAGGGTAGTTCCCTATTTCTGGTGGACTCAGGGGTGGGTAATCGGCGGTCGACGGTTACTTGGCAACGTAGCCACGCTTGGCTCGTGCTCTTACTCCGGCGCGATTTATCTTGATTGCAATCTTACGCCACCGGCCGTCGTTCCGGGGGTCCTTGGCGGAATACGCGAGGCTGTAGAACGAGTGCAACTCGGCGGCGACACTTTTGTAGACTCCTTCAAGGTCTTCAGCGCGAGAGGCTCTGAAGTAGCTGCCGCCGGTCTGTTCGGCAAGCGCTTCGAGTTGCTTGCGCGCGGTGGCAAAAACCTGCGGCGTATACGCACCGCCGGAAACCTCGGGCTCCGTGTCGAAATAGATCGGATAAATCGTAGCGTCTTCTTCTTCGACGCGTGTCATCAACTCCTCGAATTCGTGCTTTGAGCCGTGCTCATCCGGAATGAACGCGCTATCGACGCCGTCAGTGAGGATGACCAGCGCTCTTCGAGCCCTTGAGGTTCCGCTTAGCGAGTCGAGCGCCGACCACGCCGCATCGTAGAGCGCGGTGTCGCCGGCGGGATTCACTATTCGGTCGATGCACTTTTTCAATAGGGTCCTGTCCGTCGTCAGATCAGATACAGGTTGAAAGCGAGTCGTGAACACGGCCACCGCGACCCGGTCGTCCCGGCCAAGCGAATCGACGAACTTCTTTGCCGCCTTCTTCATTGCAGGCAACTTGCTACCAATGCTTCCGCTCAGATCCAAAAGCAAGAAGAGATTCACCGGCGCCGCGACCGGCTCAAAGTACGTGACTTCCTGCTGGACGTTGTCCTCAAGAACGACGAAGTCTTCACGGGCGAGGCGCGGGACGGCTTTGCCTGTCTGGTCGCTGACTTTGACATTCAAATTGACCAGGCGTGCTCGGAGTTTGATGGGACTATCGTCGGGTCTCGGTGCGCGACCGCTGACGCTTGTAGTCTGTTGAAAGGGCAAAGAAATAAGAACAATCAATGCACCGATTGAAATCATCGCAGGCACAGTTCACCCTTGTTGCTGAAAGTGAATCTAGTTATCCCATCATTTGTTAACTACGTTCCTCGGCTGAAAGAGAGTGCAGATGCTTCGTGCCGTCGGTTATCCGCACAGCACCGAGCCGCCGTTGACGTTTATCACCTCGCCGGTGATGTGACGCGCAAGTTCCGAAGCGAGAAACAAGATTGGCCCGGCTACATCGTCCGCCGTAGCTACCCGCCTCAGCGGAATATCCGCCACGATTCTTTCCAGCTCGCTCCGCTTGCCCAGGGGTTCTGCCGACATGTCGGTGTCAACCCAGCCAGGCGCTACGCAGTTCACGTTTATCCCGTGCGGGCCAAGCTCACTTGCGAGCGATTTCGTGAGGGAGATGATCCCTCCCTTCGATGCCGCATAGTGTGAATGCAACGCCTCGCCTCGCTGACCGGCGGTGGATGAAACGGTGACGATGCAGCCCGACCTCTGGGGCTTCATCAGTTGTGCTGCGAAGTGACAACAGGCGTACACCCCCTTGAGGTTCACATCGATGGTCTGCTGCCACTTGTTTTCGTCCAGCATATCAACCGCGTCACCGGTCCAAATGCCCGCATTCGCAACTACGATGTCCACGCGGCCGAATTCATCAAGCGTGCGCTCGAACAGTGCGCGCACATCATCGAACCGCGAGACATCGGCTTGAATCGTGATGGCCCGGATTCCATGCGATCGAGATTGGGCCGCTATCTCAGATGCTTCCGCCTCGTGCTTGAAATAATTCAGCGCCAGATGAGCGCCCTGTTCGGCAAACCGCACCGCTGTAGCTGCCCCTATTCCTCTGGACGCGCCGGTGATCAACGCAACCCTACCATTTAGATTTGTCATCGTTGTCTCCTGTTGACAATGTCCGACGAACTTCAGTTTGTCGGTGCTCTTGAAAAACTCCGCGGATGGACGACAGCGACAAACTGAAGTTTGTCGGACCGCCCGCCTCAGCCGCCGGCGATTGCCAGGATGATTGAAAGCTCCGCTCCATCCGGAACCCGAGTCGACAGGTTGTCCAAAAAGCGGATGTCTTCTCCGTCGACGTAGATGTTTATGAACCTGCGGAGCCTGCCGTCCTCCTCGCACACACGAGCGCGAAAGCCCGAATAGGATTGGTCGAGCCTTGCAATGATCTCCTGAATAGTTCCCGGTTCGACTTCAACGACATCCTCGTCGCTGGTGATCTTTCGAAGCGCAGTCGGTATTATCAGCTTTAGTGACATTTTGATTTCTCCTTTGAAGAAGCTCTCAATCGATGTTCCCGTGGTTGTTCACGCTGTCGCCGCGAGTCCTGAGATAGCGCGCTCGAATTGATCGGCCTTTGGATCGATCACTGTCGGGCGCGCCTGCTCGACGGCTTCCGGTGTCTTGAGCCCGTTTCCAGTGATCGCGATGACCGTCAAGTCGGCGGCATTGATTCGACCTTGTTCGACGAGCTTCCTGGTCACCGCAACTGTTACTCCGCCGGCAGTTTCGGTGAAGATGCCCTCGGCTTCCGCAAGCAGCCTTATGCCGCCGACGATCTCTTCGTCGGTTACGTCTTCAGACCAGCCGCCGCTTGACGCGATCAACCCGGCGGCATGATAGCCGTCCGCCGGATTTCCGATCGCTAGCGACTTGGCAATCGTCGATGGCTTTACTGGTTGAATTTCCTGAGAGCCGCGTTTGACAGCGGCTGCTATCGGGTTGCAACCCGCGGCCTGCGCTCCGTACAACCGGGTTCGCACTTCTTCTTCAAGCAATCCGAGACGCTCGAGCTCTTTCAGCCCCTTGTGGATCTTTGTGATCAGCGACCCTCCGGCCATCGGGACGACCACCGCCGCGGGCGCGCGCCAGCCAAGTTGCTCCGCGATCTCGTAGCCGAAGGTCTTTGAGCCTTCTCCGTAGAACGGCCTGAGATTGACGTTCACAAAGCCCCACGGATGGCGTTCGGCCACTTCGGTACATAGCCTGTTCACATCATCGTAGTTGCCGCGTACGGCAATCACTCTCGCGCCGTAAATCGAGGTAGCCGCGATCTTGTTCGCCTCGAGGTCTTCAGGGATCAGAATGTATGCGGGCAGTCCGGCTGAGGCGGAATTCGCCGCCACTGAATTAGCCAGATTGCCCGTCGAAGCACAGCCGACCGCTTCAAGCTTGAGCTCCAGCGCCTTGTTTATGGCAACTGCAGTCACGCGGTCCTTGAATGATAGCGTCGGCGAATTGACGCTGTCGTTTTTGATGTAGAGATCGTTAACACCCAACACGCGGCCGAGGCGCGTCGCGCGAATGAGCGGAGTCGCACCGGTCGCAAGACCGACGGTTGGGTCTTCGTCGATTGGCAGGAGCTCTCGATAACGCCAGAGGTTCTTCGGGCGCGAGGCGATCGCTTCCCGCGACAGCACTCGAGATATGGCCTGATAGTCGTAATCAACTTCGAGCGGTGCAAAGCAATCTTCGCATCCGGCAAGAGGTTGTTTTGGATACGCACGTCCGCACTCGCGGCACTTCAGTCCGATCACAAAGCTCATGGTGTCCCTCCAGATGTTTGGGCTCCAAAAAAGAAAAAGCCCCGCGCCAAACTAGCGCGAGGCTTCGATTCTCTCCGGGCCGTTTAGCAGTTTTTAACGTGGAGCAAGTTACCTTAAATCGCCACGTTCCAGATATTGAAAGAGCAAAGCAAAAAGCCCGCGCTAAACAGCGCAGGCTTTTGAAATCTCGCTTGCCGTTTAGCACATGTTTAACGTGGAGCAATTTGCTTAAATCACCACGTCCTACTGAGGGTCGCAGAATACAACGGCGAGCCTTGGTGTGTCAAGAAAATTCGCTTCGGGCCCGCGAAAGGGTGTGTCCAAAAGCCATTCAAGAATTTGTGCTTGACCTTTCCTCTAGCCAAGGTGTATAGATTGATCCTGAAGTTGGATCTCTAAAGGCTTATGAAAAGCATGATGCGCAATTCCTATTGCATCTGTTGCTGCGCGGCGACGCCGCGCCCGCCTAGAGCCTTTAGTGGAGTCCCCTGCGAACGGACCTGAGACATAAGCTCAACAACGAGCTTTTAGCTCAATAGAATTTGGAAAACCCACTATCGGCTCGGCCGGTGGTGGGTTTTCGTTTTTGGAGTTGCGTTGTACGACGTCAGGAGATCAACAGGCAAGGTTTACTTGATCGGCGCGGGCCCGGGCGATCCTAAATTGCTCACCCTAAAGGCCGCTGAGGCCATCGGCTTGAGCGAGGTGATCGTTTATGACTACCTCGTCAATCCCGAGGTTCTCGCACATTCGCGCCGGCAGGTTGAACTGATCTACGCCGGCAAACGCTCGGGTGAACCGACAATCTCGCAAGCTCAGATCAATCGACTCCTGATCGAACGCGCTCTGCAAGGCCAGATCGTCGCGCGACTCAAGGGAGGCGATCCGTTTGTTTTTGGCAGAGGCGGCGAAGAAGCCGAAGCACTGGTCGAGGCCGGCGTCGAATGGGAAATCATCCCGGGCGTTTCATCAGGCATCGCGGCGGCGGCCTATGCGGGCATCCCGCTGACGCACCGAAATCTCTCATCGAGCGTCGCCTTCATTACCGGTCACGATGGACGCGGCACAAAAAAACGAGCTGTGGATTGGTTGAGCGTGGCGCACTCCGCCGACACGCTGGTGATCTTCATGTGCGCCGAGACGATTTCGACCATCGCGCAAAACCTCATCGCCAGCGGTCGAGCGCAGTCAACACCAATCGCGATCGTTCGGTGGGGAACCTATCAACATCAAGAGGTTTACTCAGGAACGCTCGCGGAATTGATTGATTCCAGTGAATTGGGTTTCAAAATCGAGCCGCCCGCGATCGCAATAATCGGAGAGGTCGCCGCACTCGCGGGTAAGCTGAAGTGGTTTGGAAGCGACGAGCTTAGATATGAGCTGCGCGCTTTGTTGGAAGCAGCAGCGATGTCCGACAAGCTTCAGTTTGTCGGTGCCGTCGAAGCCACATGCGAACGTCCAAACGACAAACTGAAGTTTGTCCGGACATCTTTGAGGAGAGCATATGTCGCAAGCCGTGAATGAGGTTGTCAGATTACAGCCAGCCGCTGATGAGAACGATCGAGTAGAAACGGCGGCTTATTTGCTTGAGGAAGCCGCGCCAGAGGAGGCGCTTCGATGGGCATTCGATGAGTTTCAGGAAAGCGTGACCATCGCAACCGGCTTTGGCGCGGAGGGCGTCGCGTTGATTGACATGGCCGTCCGCATCAACCCGCGCGCCGATGTCTTCTTCCTCGACACAGGGTTCCTGTTCCCTGAAACCTACGATCTTCGTCGCCGCCTCGAAGATCGCTACCAGATCGAGATCCGTGCATTCAAGACTGATATTACCCCTGAGCAACAAGAACTCAGATTTGGCTCGAAGCTCTGGTCCACCAACCCGGACCTCTGCTGCAGGTTGAGGAAACTCGAGCCACTAAAGGACGCGTTGTACGGACGCCGAGCCTGGATAACGGCGATTCGCCAGGACCAGACCCTCGAGCGGTCGAATGCTCGTGTAATCGAGTGGGACTATCAATGGCGGCTGGTGAAGATCAACCCGCTCGTGCGCTGGAACAAACAACAGGTGTGGGAGTACATCGCTAACAACAACGTCCCCTTCAATCCACTGCACGAGCGCGGCTATCCCAGCATCGGCTGTACGCATTGCACGCAGCCGGTTGGCGAGGGAGAGGACGAACGTTCGGGCCGATGGTCGGGCCGCGCGAAAAAGGAATGCGGGATGCACGCGCCGGTGCGGCCGACCACCTTCATTTCGCGCACCGAGATGGTCGGCCGGAGGCACCTGACATAGATGTTAAGGACGGAGAACAACGACGTGGACAAGTATCAAGGCGACGCGAATAGCGATGGACTGGTGGTGTGGCTCACGGGGCTTTCAGGCGCAGGCAAGACCACGCTTGCGCGATCGCTTTCCATGCAACTCAAACTGGCGGGCCTTCGGGTCGAGACCCTGGACGGCGACGAAGTGCGCGAGAACCTCAGCCGCGGATTGGGATTCTCGCAAGAGGACCGCGACACCAACGTCCGCCGTATCGGTTTCGTCGCGCGACTGCTGGCGCGTAACAGGGTAGTAGTACTCGGCGCTGCTATCTCTCCATACCTGCGGTCGCGCGACGATGTTAGGCGTTCGATTGAAGCCGACGGCGTGCGCTTTCTCGAAGTATTTGTTCGCTGCCCGCTCAAGACTCTCATACAACGCGATGTGAAGGGGCTTTACGCGAGAGCGCTTGCGGGCGAGGTAGAGCACTTCACGGGCATCAGTGATCCGTATGAGCAGCCGCTCTCGCCTGACATAACCGTTGATAGCTCCGTTGAAACGGTTGAAGAGAGTACCGCCAGGATCCTCTCGCATATCCTGAACATCGGCACCCTGCACGATGATGCAACACGGATCGGGTTCAGCGCTGCGTCCCAGTGAGGAGTACGGTATGAACAAGATTGAAGACATCAAGAGGCGTAAAGACGGGCTTGACGTGGTTACGGACATACATCGATATGCCGCGGAGGGAGACCATCGGATAACCGCCGAAGACGAAGCGCTCTTCAAGTGGTACGGCGTCTACACTCAACGGCCCGCGGAAGACGGCTACTTCATGGTTCGGATTCGAATTCCCGGCGGCCAGCTGAACTCAAACCAGTTACTGACAATCGCCGAGCTATCTTCCAGGTTCGGCAAGGGTCTGGCGGACGTAACAGTCCGGCAGAATATCCAGCTCCATTGGGTCAGGATCAACGATATCCCTGCGATCTTCGAGGCGCTCGAGCGCGTTGGCCTCACGACCACGGATGCCTGCGGTGACACCGTTCGCAACATTATCAGTTGCCCGGTCTCGGGCGTAGACTCTGATGAGCTTTACGATGTTACGCCGCTGATTCACCGAGTAAACGATTTCTTTGTCGGAAACCGCGATTTCTCGAACTTACCGCGCAAGTTCAAGATCGCTATTACCGGTTGCGCAGTACGATGCGTCTATCCGGAGATCAACGACATTGGCATCTTTGCGGTCAAGGATGGGGAGCGCGGGGGTATTGCGTTTCGTGCGCGAGTTGGAGGCGGGCTTTCGACCTCACCGCGGTTCTCAAAGGACATGGTCGTCCTGGTCGAGCCTGACGAAGTTGTCGAATTGTGCGCGGCAATCGCGGCGGTGTTTCGCGATAGCGGAAACCGCGAGAATCGCAAGCGGGCCCGGCTGAAGTTTCTTGTTGAGAAGTGGGAGATACCTCGCTTTCGCGATGAAGTGGAGGCTCGGCTTGGGCGGAAGCTTCGCCGTGCTGACGAGCCGGAAGCTCCCCCGATTACGGCTCGCGACCGGTCGCATCTGGGGATTCACCAGCAGCGTGGCGACTCGTTTCACTACTTTGGGTTGGCGCTGGTCGGGGGCCGGACCTCCAGCGATGAGCTGAAAGTTCTCGCGGAGCTTGCAGACAAGCACGGCCGCGGCCGGCTGCGCACGACTAACACGCAGAACATTATCCTGCTCGACGTCGACAGCCAGAAGCTGGATAACTTGAAGCACGATCTAAAGTCTGCAGGATTCGACTACGAGCCTTCCTGGGCGAAACGCGGCTTGATTGCCTGTACCGGCATTCAGTTTTGCAAGCTGGCGATCGCCGAAACCAAGAACCGCGCTCGAGAGCTGGACGGTTATCTCGCCGAGCAAGTGGATCTGGAAGATCGGCCTCGAATCAGCGTAACCGGTTGCCCGAACGCATGCGGACAACATCACATTTGCGATGTCGGGCTGGAGGGCTCACTGACTACCATCGACGGAGTGAAGAAAGAGACCTTCCAGGTCTTTTTAGGAGGCGGCGTAGGCGCACACGAAACCCTTGGGCGCAGAGTGGGCGCTCGAATACCATCGGAGGAGCTGGCCGGGTCTCTCGCACGACTGTTCCAGATTTATAAAGACCAGCGAGTCGACGCCGAGACATTCCAGGAGTTCTGCCTTCGCCACAGCAATGAAGAACTGACCGGTTACTTGCTTGCGCCAACGGCGAGGCGGGTCGCCGAGCTCAGCGCCTCATTCGTGGCCGACCACTCCTGAATTGGTCGTCACCTCCTTGGGCGTGTGACCCTATTCTCGAGGCTGTTGCTCAAACAGCCCGGGAAACTTCGCACGGAGTTTTGGAGTTATGCGGTAGCCGGCATCTTCGAAGGCTTCCCCGAACTCGTTGCGATCGCCGCCGCCCTTGCCGATGTGACAAACCGTACATTTGCCCCGCAACTCCGCCTTTGAATACAGGTCCTTGTTGTAGCGATCCATGAACGCCGGCTTCGCGAACGCGATAAGGGCGGCACCCGCAACGTACGCAAACGCGAGAATGAGCTTAATTGTCCTGTTCATAACATCTGCGCCTAAAACACGTACGCGATTGAGCCGGTGAATCCGTTGCGTCCGTAGCCCAGGTGTGGAAGCGGGCTCTCGCCAAACAGCGCGCCACCAACCCCAGCCGGCACGTTTGGTACCGGACCGAATGTATGATTGAACAGATAGGCAAACTTGAAGATTACAGTTGAGGACGGCGCAAGATTGAGGCCGACCGTCGTTCGTGAGCGGTTCAGGTAAAAGTTCGGTATCGTGCGGTCCAATCGCACGACTTCATAACGAAGAACCGGCGCGATGTACCCTCCTTCGTCGAACTTCTCAGCAATCAGTCTCGGTGAAAACTTATAGGCGCCTTCCAGGTAGAAACCGTCTTGTCCGGGCGAACGTTGCGCAACGAACTCGGCAAGGCTGGCGACGCTTGCAGGATCGTCTGGATCCACAGTTGGCGGAGCGGGACTCCTACGCGGGATTCCGCCGACTATGTTTGACCGGCCATACTCGCCGTTGATAGCCAGTTCGCCACGATGGTAAGACGCATCAACAAACAATATCGTCGCAGACTGCGGTGCTTCACCGAAGCTGTTGAACCGTCCGTTGTATGCAGATACACCAATTTCCAGACCATCGATTGGCGATAGCCCGATTCGGCCCGCAACCGCCTTTCGACGATTCTCAGCCTGGAAGGCAAAAAGCCCAGGCTCGGACGCCGACGATTGGCCGAGGAGTCGCGAGAATGGAGTAGGTTCGCCGTCGGCGTTTCTCCCGAGCATCCCGTTGACGACATCGGCCTCGTACGTAAGCTTCATTTTGCGTGGAAGCTTGATTCTGCCGCGCACACCGATACCGGCGTCGCGGTAGGCGGTTGGAACGATGAACTGGTTGATCAGAGGACGAATGGTCGTAAGGTTGAGATAGGAATCGTGGTAGGTGTTGAAGCGGCCGATCGCCGGAACGATAATGCCTCCCCGAAATGCGAGCTCAGGTCGCATCTTCCACTCGACATACGCCTGTTCAATGTCTATCTCGCGCGAGCCGAACTCGTACTCGATTTCCGAGTTAAAAAGGATGTTCTGTTTTTCCGCCAGTACTGCTGCGACTCCCAACACGAGTCGTGTGTTTTGAAAGGTCGGAGTGCCGCCACCATCGGCGCGTTCGTTGATCGAAGACTGCCGAAACTGGAAGTCGCCGTACCCGCCTATCGTTATCCGATCCGTGCGCAACAGATTCCCCGCGCCCGACAGATCGCCGCCTTGCGCCTTCGACGCGATCGCGACTCCTGGATGATCGGGGGCGGCGGTTGACTGGGAGGCGCCTTGCCGAAGCTTCTCGGCATCCTTTTTTGCAGGAGCCGGCTTCTCTTGTTGGTTCGACTGTTCTGCTGCGACTCCCGCGTTCATCGCTGACGCCTGGCTCTTTTCGTTCTTGCTACCGGCATTCCCGAGTTCCACCAAACCACGAAGCCGCTCGATCTCCTTTCGCATTTGCTCCACTTCCGCGCGCAACAAATCGACTTCATTTGCCCTCGCCTTAATCGGATCATCAGCGGACGCTTGAGGTGCATTTACGCCAGGTGAACTCGGTGCGCGACCAGTATGATTGGCCGGCGTACCATCAGAGAGAGTCGAACCTCTGCCCTCTTGCGCATAACCTGACGCGCAGAGCCCAAGAAGTATTGTGGCGGCGACCACACTTGAAACGCTCGCACGGCAAACCCGCCCGCGAACCGACGACCGAACGAAAGAGGCAGATCGAAATGAATGGCATACCCGCTTAGACATGAGTTCCCCCGCTAGATATTGAAAACGACTTTCAAGTTCAGGCCAAATGAGTATAGGTTGCGGGCGAAACAGTGTCAACAGAAAGTACTACTTTGGGCGAGAGGCGCGCCTTAGACGCACCGTCGAACGGCGCTTGTTGGACCTTCTATGAAACAGACTTGCATGCTCCGTTCGCAGTCCGGCCCTCAGACGGAAGTTCGCATGCTTCCTTTAATCGCGGCAACGCCCGCATACGAACTTCCGCCTGATGAAGGCCGGACTGCGAACTCTCACTCGCGTCTCTTTCTCTTGGCGTCGAGCAACCTGCTGGCTAGTGTCTCGGCGCCTTCTACCGTTTCTCCAGAATCTGTCGACTTTGAGGCTCGATCGGGCGGTTGCGAAACCGGCGATATATTCCGCGGACCATCGGCTTTTGGGTCGCCCAGTACTACCCGAGATCGTGCGCCTTTCAGTTTCGCGATAGAGACGGTCGCGACAGAATCGACTGTCGCGCTCGAAGCTCGCCGCAGTCTTGCTTGAATCCATGCTCGCCCGAGAGCCAACTGCTCGCGCACGATGACAACTCGCCGCACGCCCACGTCAATCGGGAGCAGAATCAACGCCGCGAGCATGAATGCTTCCCAGATCCCGTTCCGGATCGTCTTAGCCGAACGGCATGTGAATAGGTCCGGAATGCCGTGTCCGTCCGGGGGCAATATCCGTACACAAGTGGACTCCCATGTGCGGGCCGAAATCGGCCTCGTATTGACCGGCACCGGTTTGATCGAGAGTGAGATCCGGCGCTGACAGATCGGGCGCGACGATAGGTGCTCGAAGTCGAAGATTGTTGTTGAACACGCCCTCGGACGTGGCGGCTTCAACCGACAGGTGACCGCGCCCGGCGGTTAGCTCGACTCGCGCAGTAAGGCCGCTCGCGGCCTCGTGA
>JACXTT010008640.1_pt1 | contig 14086 bp, 16 predicted proteins | sample 9270951 | NCBI WGS metagenome assembly JACXTT01 (sample SAMN15532306, study PRJNA645909) | rock metagenome | isolation source: weathered quartz diorite | place: Puerto Rico | collected 2017-06-21 | reverse complement strand
TCGGCACGGGCATCAACACGGGCACGGCCATTGTGGGCATGATGGGTTCCGAAGCGCACATCTTCAACTACACCATCTTTGGTCGTGAGGTGAACCTTGCCAGCCGCCTCGAAGGCGTCTCCGGCCACAGCCGCATCATCATCGGCGAGGCGACGTTCCGCGATCTGGAAAAGCTCGACATGGAGTTGGGGGCCTTGTGCGTCGAGCAGGAGCCGGTGACCCCGAAGGGCTTCTCCACTCCCATTCGCATCTGGGAAGTCCCGTGGAAAAATTTCCTGCCGCCCGGTGCCGCAGAATCGCTTCCCGCTGAACCGGTCATTGCCGGCCGTCCAGCCCCGCCTCAGGACACCGGGGCCAGTCCGGACAAACCGCCGGACGCGGCTTGATCCCCGCCTTCGATTGTTTCCGCGCGCGGCGCTGAATTTCCCCCCTGTGGTCGCCCGTCCATCTCAGCGACGCTTTTCACTACATGAGCAAATTTTGTCGCAACTGTGCCGGACTCGGGCGCCGCGATTTTCTCCAGCTTGGGCTGGGAGCGACGGCGGGGCTGGGCTTCACGGATTTGCTCCGGCTTCGCGCCAGTGCCGCTGAAACTGCAAAGGCCGCTGGCAAACCTTCTGCCCGGCGCGTGAACGTCATCATGGTCTGGCAGGACGGCGGGCCGAGCCATTACGAGAGCTTCGATCCCAAGCCCGACGCGCCGTCCGAGATTCGCGGTGAGTTCAAGTCCATCAAGACGGCTGTGCCGGGCATCCATTTCTCCGAATGCGTGCCGGAACTGGCGAAGGTCGCGGACAAGTTCACCGTGCTGCGCTCGCTCGCGCACAAGGATCCGAACCACGGCGGCGGCAACCATTACCTGATGACCGGCGCACCCACGCCCGTGCCCGTGGGCTGCGGTGCGTTCGTCACGTTCCATCCGTCGTTCGGCTCGGTCGTCTCCTTCAAGCGCGGCGTGCAGAACGGCATCCCGCCCTACATGACCATGCCGAGCATGTCGCGCTCCGGCGGGCCGAACTTCCTCGGAGCCGAGCACGCGCCGTTCGTCGTGGGCGGCTCGCCGCAGAGCGCGGGCTTCAAGGTCCGCGACGTGGTGCTGCCGGCGGACATCAGCGAGGGCCGGGGCGTGTCGCGGCAGGACTTGCGCAAATCGCTCGACCGCCTCGCGCGCATCACGGACGCGGCGGCGGAAGACCCGACCGTGGGCTTCGACAAGTTTTACGAACAGGGCGTGGACCTCATCACCAGCCCGCAGGCGCAGGCGGCGTTCGACATCGGCAAGGAAGACCAGAAGACGCGCGACCTGTATGGCCTGAACGACTTCGGCCAGCGCTGCCTGCTGGCGCGCCGGCTGGTCGAGGCGGGCGTGTCGTGGGTGACGGTTTATTCCGGTGGCTGGGATCACCACACGAAGATTTTCGAGACGCTCAAGGGCAACCAGGGGAAGAACTTTGACCAGGGCATCGCGGCGCTGATCACGGATCTCGACCGGCGCGGTTCACTGGAGAACACGCTCGTCCTCGCCCTCGGCGAGTTTGGCCGCACGCCGAAAGTGAACAAGGACGCAGGCCGCGACCACTGGCCGTTTGCGATGAGCGTGCTCTTCGCCGGCGCAGGCGTGCCGCGCGGCACGGTCATTGGCGCGACGGACCCGAAGGGTTATTACGCGGCGGACAACGTGTATGCTCCGGAGGACTTCGCCACGACGCTCTACACCAAGCTGGGCATTGACCCGCATCAGGTGCTGCACACGAACACCGGACGCCCGGCGCAACTGGTCAATGGCGGGCGGCCCATCAGGGAATTGTTCGCCTAGCAACTCGTCGCCGACGATGAGCCGGTGAGGTTCTGGACCCGATGCGGACGTTTCGCCCGCTTGCTGAATAGAGCCTTTCCCATGCCAGTCCGCTTTCCCATGTTTGTCGGGTTTAAGTTTGTCAATCTCCGTGCGGCATGGCTCTGGACGATGCTCGCGGCGTGCGTCGCCTCGGCGTCCGCCGCCGCGCCAGACTTCAAAGGCACCGCGGTTCCTTTCATGAAGAAGCACTGCTACGAGTGCCACGGAGAGAAGCAGACGAAGGCCGATCTTGACCTCGCTCGGTTCAAGGATGACGCGACCATCCTCAAGGACCACAAGCTTTGGAAAAGCGTGCTCCAGCAGGTCAACTCCGGCGAGATGCCACCGAAGAAGAAGCCCCGGCCAGCTCCGTCGGATCTCGCCGCGTTCAACTCTGCCATCGAAAACGCCTTTGCCCTGGCCGAGAAAAACGCGAAGCCCGACCCCGGACGCGTCACGCTCCGCCGGCTCAACCGCACCGAATACAACCACACCGTCCGCGATCTCGTGAACGTGGACTTCGACCCCGCCGAGGATTTCCCCGCTGACGACATCGGCCACGGCTTTGACAACAACGGCGACGTGCTCTCGCTCTCGCCCGTTCACCTCGAGCGCTATCTTGCCGCCGCCGAGAGCATCGCCGCGCGCGCCGTCGTGCTCGACCCGCCCAAGCCGCCCACGCGGACGACCTCGTCGAACTTTCTGGAGCCGGGCGGTTACGGTTCGGAGAGCACCACGCGCCCGGTGACGCGCGGCTTTCTGCTCGTCCGCCGGAAGGTCACCCCCAGCGGGGACTACATTTTCCGCGTTCGCGCGGGCGTGACGAACGCGCCCGACGGCGAGCCCGTCAAGATGGCGCTGCTTGTCAACGACGAGGAGAAGCAGACCGTCACCGTCACCGCGCCCATCAAGAAGTGGGAAACCTTCGACCTCCCGGTGAAGCTGCCGGCGGGCGAGCACACCTTCAGCATCAAGTATCTCAACCCCGTCACCGGCGACGCGACCAACCGGATGCTCTTCGTGCAGCAGTTCCAGGTCATCGGACCGGCGGACACGCGGCCCGAGTTCCAGCAGGTAATCGCCGCGCGCTTCGTCAACACCCCGTCCGCCACCAAGCTGCGCGAGTTCACGGCGTGGTTTCTCACGCGCGCCTTTCGCCGGCCCGCCTCGCCCGCCGAACTGGCCCGCTACGTGAAAATCGCCGAGGCCGCCGCGGGCGCGGACGGCAAATGGGAGGCCGGCGTCCAGCAGTTGCTCAAGGTCGTGCTGTGCTCGCCGAAATTTCTTTTCCGGGTCGAGCTGGACCCGTTGCCGCGCTACCCCGGCGCACATCCGCTTGATGAGTTCCAACTCGCCTCGCGCCTGAGCTACTTCCTCTGGACCACGATGCCGGACGAGGAGCTGTTCCGTCTCGCCACAAAAGGCCAGCTCACTGCGAACCTTGACGCGCAAGTCCGCCGCATGTTGAAGGACCCGAAGGCTGAGACACTTACCAGCAACTTCGCCCTGCAATGGCTCCAGCTTCAGCGTCTCCAGACGTTTGCGCCCGACAGCAAGCTCTTCCCCAGCTTCGATGAGCGCCTCCGCCGCGCCATGCTGCGCGAGACAGAACTGTTTTTCAGCGAAATCGTCCGCGAGGACCGCAGCGTGCTCGAGCTCATTGACGCGGACTTCACCTACGTCAACGAGACGCTGGCGCGGCATTACGGTCTGGATTCCGCGCGCGGCCAGTCGGGGTATCGTGGTCGCGGCGGGGACTTCCGGGCGCGCAACGAGTTCACCCGGATCACGCTCACCGGCAAGGAGCGCGGCGGGCTGCTCACCCAGGCCAGCATCCTCACCGTCACCTCGAACCCCACCCGCACCTCGCCCGTGAAGCGCGGCAAGTGGGTGCTCGAACAAATTCTCGGCACGCCGCCGCCGCCACCGCCGCCCAACGTCCCCGATCTGGACGGCCAGAAGCAACTCACCGGCACGCTCCGTCAGCGCATGGAGCAGCACCGCGAGAACCCGAGCTGCGCGGGCTGCCACAAACAGATGGACACGCTGGGCTTCGCCTTCGAGAACTACGATGCCGTCGGGCGCTTCCGCAGCAAGGACGCCGACGGAAGCATTGACCCGTCCGGCACGCTGCCCGACGGCCAGTCCTTCCACGGCCCGGCGGAGTTGAAGGCCCTTCTCAAGGGCAAGCAGGAGCTCGTCGTGCGCAACCTCGCCGAGAAACTCCTCACTTACGGTCTGGGTCGGGGCCTGGAGTTTTACGACAACCGTGCGCTCAACCAAATCTGTGAGCAGACCGCCCGCTCCGGCCACAAGTTCTCCGCCCTCGTCACCGCCGTCGTGAAGAGCGATCCCTTCCGCCTCCGCCGCGGACTCGAACAGGTGAAGCAGAGCGAAAGCGCGGAGTGACCCGCGCTGGAGAAAGCCGTCGGCCGCAAACATTGAGCGTTGCACTCCGGAGAAATCCTTTACGCTGGCGGCATGAAGATTGCCCTCGGTTCTGATCACGCCGGCTTTGATTACAAGGAACGCATCCGTGCTTTGCTCGAAAACCTGGGCCACGAAGTCCGTGATTTTGGCACGGGCAGCGCGGAGCCGGTGGACTATCCGGTCTTCATCCGCCCCGCCGCTGAGGCGGTGGCGCGCGGCGAGTGCGAGCGGGGCATCGTGCTCGGCGGGTCGGGCAACGGCGAGGCCATCGTGGCGAACAAGGTGCGCGGCGTCCGTTGCGCGCTCTGCTGGAGCCTCGACACCGCCCGCTGGGCGCGTGAGCACAACGACGCAAACGTGCTCGCGCTCGGCCAGCGGACGATTCCTGTGGACTTGGCGCTGGAGATTGTGCGTGTGTGGTTGACCACGGAGTTTGCCGGTGGTCGGCACGCCCGGCGCGTCGCGCAAATTGAGGGATGAGGCTCGCGTCCAGAAGACGCGGCTTCATTCCTCCCCGTCGTAGTAGTCCAAGGCTTCGCCCCGGAAAACACGGCGTTCGGGCGAGCGCACGCCCCATTTCTTGCTGTCCGGATAATAGACCGATTCGCCGATGGGATTGTCCGCGATGACGTAGATAATCAGGTCTTGCGCGCCGTCGTTGATGAGCTGGTGTGGTTCGTTCGGCTTGAAGAGAAATGCGTCGCCCGGCGCGATGGGTGTCGAGCCGCCCTGATGCCGGGCGAGGCCGGTGCCGGAGATGACGTGGTAAAACTCCCACTGCGCGCTGTGCAAGTGGTAGGGGTAGGGCGTCTGGCCTGGCGCGATGCGGAGAATCTCGACATCGAAGGGATGCCGCTCGTTGAGATCCGTGGAGCGTGGCTTGCGCCCCAGCGCCTCGGAAACTTCCTTGCCCGCGCCGGCGAACTTGCCCTTGGGCGACGTCCATTTGTCCTCCGCCAATTCGTGGGTGTTGACCTTTTGCATAATTGTCCTTCCCAAGCCTGGCGGAGGATGACGGAGTCGTCGTAACGAATCAACGCAAGCCATCGGCGATGACCAGCGTCTCGCCGGTGGCCGCGCGGAATCAGAAGCGACATGTCGGCCTGTTCATTTGGCCGCTTCGCCGGGCGCTGGCGGGCGATGCCGCTGAATCTCCGCCTTGAAGTCGCCGAGGCTTTGCCAGTGGAGGCGCATGTTCAGGTCCACCTCCGCGATGGCGAGCGTGCCCCACTCCTTCGCCTGCGCCAGCGGCTTGCCGTCGTGGCCATACACGGCGGAAATCATCCAGTTCGCTGACGCGTCCGTGTGCGTGCTGCTGATGACATAGACGTGGTTCTCGCACGCGCGCGCCGCGCCGAGCAGCGGGTTGCAGCCCATCACCGGCCACGCGATGATTTCCGCGCCGCGATTGCTCAACTCGCGCGCGACCTCGGGGAAGAAGCCGTCGTAGCACACCATCATGCCGACCTTGCCAAGCTTCGTGTTGAAGACCGGGTAGTCGAAGCCGGGCTGGATGCCGCCCTCAATTTCGCCGCGCGGCAAGGTGACTTTCCGATACTTGCCGATGATTTTCCCGTCCGGCCCGATGAGCACAGCGACGTTGTAAATCAAGTGGCGGTCGCGCTCGATGAGGCCGGGCACGAGATGGAGGTTGTGCTTCTTTGCCAGCGCGCCGAAGAACTCCGTCGAGGGGCCGGGAACCGGCTCGGCACATTGCTCGTAGGTGCTGCCGCCGCCGTAGGTCAGCACTTCCGGCAGCACGAGGAAATCCACGGACTGCTTCGCGGCTTCCTCGATGAGCGGCACGAAGGCCTTGCGCCGCTCGTCCGGTGTCTTCGTGTTGCGCGGGACGAAGTGCGCGGCGGCGAGGCGCACGAGACGCGGAGCCGGGGCGGGAACGGAGGTGAGCGCCACATCCGCCCACTCGACCTTCGCCTTCGGTGCCCAGCGGAAATGCAATTCTACGATGGCCTGCGCAGCCTTCGACGGCACGTGATAGATGTCGGAAACTTCCGTCCAGCCGCTGGAATCAACCGCCTTGTCACCGGGCAGTTCCGGCTCGGCCCGCGGGAATTCTCCGGGCCGATACGATGCGAAGGACGGCTCGTCGTGATTCACCGGCTTGCCATTCGCATCACGCCACAGGATGCGGACGACGCCCGTGCGGCGCGGCGAATCGGCGTTCGTCACCTTGCGCAGCGCGAAGAAGCGACAGTGCTGCCCGCCGGTCACAGGGAAGGTCTTGGTCCACCAGCCATTGAGACCCTCGCGCGAATCGGACTCAATGATGAAGCTGCCCTTGCCGGACGGACCGCCTTTCGGGTCGTGGCGGAAGAGCGGGCGGATTTCCTCGCGGGCGGCTCCGGTGGTCCAGCCCTCCGGCGCGACAGGGACGCTGGCGGACAAAGCGAATGCCGAGAGAAGCAAACCCAGCCCAGGCGGGAGAAGCGACGGCGTTTTCATGGACGTTCGAAATGTAAGCACGGTCATTGGACGCACGCAACGCGCTGCAAAACCAACTCGACTTGCATCCTGTGCTTCCTGAAAACTCCGCCCGCAACATCCATGCACCCCGAAGCCATCCATTACTTCAACCGCTACACACGCCGCGTGGAGACGGAGGAGATTTACGGCGAGGGGTTCCTCCGCTGGACCTACACGCATCCCTTCGGCCTGTTCTCGCTGCACACGGTCGCCAAGCGGCCGTTCTTTTCTCGCTGGTATGGCTGGCGCATGGACCGCCCTGCAAGCCGCGCGAAGATCGCGCCGTTCATCCAGAACTTCCGCGTGGACACGAGCGAGTTCGCCGACCCACCGGAGTCATTCCGCACGTTCAACGAATTCTTCTACCGCAAGCTCAAGCCCGAGGCGCGGCCCATCGCAGGGGACACGAAGACAGCGGTGTTCCCGGCGGACGGACGGCACCTCGGCTTCCCCGACGTGTCACACGCGGAAGGCATCTTCGTGAAGGGCGAAGTCTTCAGCCTCGGCGAGCTGCTGCGGGATCGCGAACTGGCCGAGCGCTTTCATCGCAGCGCGATGGTGCTCTCGCGCCTCTGTCCGGTGGATTACCACCGCTACCACTTTCCTGTCGCCGGCCTCGCCACCGAGCCGCGCGTGCTCAACGGCTGGCTTTACTCCGTCAGCCCCGTCGCGCTGCGGCGGAACATCCGCATCTTCACGGAGAACAAGCGCGCCATCACGCGCATCGAATCACCGGAGTTTGGCACCGTGCTGATGCTGGAAGTCGGCGCGACGTGCGTCGGCAGTTTCGAATACACCTTCACGCCGAACATCCGCGTGGCGAAGGGAGCGGAGAAGGGCTACTTCAAGTTCGGCGGCTCCTCCACGATCACGCTTTTCGAGCCGGGCCGCGTGAAGCTGGACGACGACCTCCTCGCGCACACAGCGGAGCACCGTGAACTCTACGCCCGCATGGGCGACCGCCTCGGCGTGGCGGCATGAGGTAGGGCCGACCTGCCGGTCGGCTTTGGCGCGGGAACGCGGACGACCGGCAGGTCGGCCCTACCGCGACCCCGTTATTGACACCCGCGCAGCGAGTTGTTTCCGTTCGCGCGCCAAACATGAGCAAGTTGAAATTCAAAGTTGTTCCCGGCGCGGTCGTCGCGTCCAAGGGGTTTCTCGCCAGCGGAGTTTTCTGCGACATCAAGCGTCTCGGCACCGGCAAGGGGTCGAACAAGGGCCAGAAGCGCGATCTCGCGCTCATCGTGTCCGAGGTGCCCGCGTCGGTGGCGGGGATGTTCACGACGAACCAGATTTGCGCCGCGCCGGTAAAGGTCTGCGCTGAACGGGTCAAGGCCGGCGTGGCTCAAGCCATCGTGGTGAACTCCGGCAACGCCAACGCCTGCACGGGCCGGCAGGGCATGCGGGACGCGCAGGCCATGGCCGTGTTGACGGCGAAGCAGCTTCACATGAGCGAGGAGCACGTTTTCGTCGCCAGCACCGGGCGCATCGGCGTCACGATGCCAATGGACAACGTCCGCGCCGGTATTATCGCCGCCGAGCGCCTGCTCAACCCTGAGCTTGCCAGCGCCGACCACGCCGCCGAGGCCATCATGACCAGCGACACGCGGCCCAAGCAGATCGCCATCGAGTTCAAGCTGGGAGGCAAGACTGCGCGCATCGGCGGCATGTGCAAGGGCGCGGGGATGATCCAGCCCGGCATGAGCGCGACCGGCGCGCGTCCCGCCGCGCTGCCGCAGGGCCTGCACGCGACGATGCTCTGCTTCATCACGACCGACGCGGCCATCGAGGCGAAAGCGCTGCACGCGTGCCTGCAAGAAGCCGTCGCCAATAGCTTCAACCGCATCACCGTGGACGGCGACATGAGCACGAATGACACGGTGCTTGTGCTGGCCAATGGCTTGGCCGGAAACCCCCAACTCCGATCTGCCAACTCCGATCTCCGCGTCTTCCAGGCTGCTCTCAACCACGTGACCCTCGAACTCGCCAAGATGATCGTGCGCGATGGCGAGGGCGTGCATCGCGTCGTGACTGTGCGGGTCGCGGGTGCGAAGACGATTCAGGATGCCGATGCCGCCGCGCGCGCCGTGGCGAACAGCGCGCTGGTGAAGACGAGTTGGCACGGCGGCGACCCGAACTGGGGCCGCATCATTGACGCGCTCGGCTACAGCGCCGCGACCGTGGTCGAGAACCGCGTGGACATCGGCTACAGCGCGCCGGGCAGCCGGAAAATTGTCTGGAGCCTCAAGCGCGGCCAGCCGACGAAGGCCACGTTCAAGGAACTCTGCGCCGCCGCCGCCCCGAAGGAGTTCGACCTCCACATCCGCCTGAACCTCGGCCAGGCCGCCGCCCTCATGTATGCCGCCGACCTGACCGAAGCCTACGTGGATTTCAACAAGGGCGACGTGACCGACCCGACGACGCTGGGCGGTTGACATTGCTCCGCTCGTGATACAAATGTATCACCATGAAAACCGCGACCATCCGTGATTTGCGCAACGAGTTCGCCCGCGTCTCCAATTGGCTCGACGCCGGGCACACCGTTCAACTCCTCAAGCGCGGCAAGCCATTTGCCCGCGTGGTGCCCGAGCCGAAGTCGAAGAGCTTCCTCGGTTCCGGCAAAGGCACGGCCAAGCTGTCTCCCGACTTCGATGAACCTCTCAACTTGGAGTGGGAGGCCATGAAGTGACCTATCTGCTGGACACCAACGCCTGGCTTTGGGCTTACCTGGATAACGGAGCTTTGCCTGAAGACGTTCGGGCCATCCTTGACAAACGCGACGCACAGTTCGGACTTTCGGCGATCAGTGTTTGGGAAGTGGGCAAGAAGCACCAGATCGGCAAACTAGACTTGAAGCAGGATCTCGGCACTTGGCTGCGCGGTGCGGTGGCGACCTATATCCACGTTCTGCCACTCACACCCGAAATCGTCGCGGACGCGATGAAGTTGCCTGACTTTTCAACGCGCGACCCGGCTGACGAACTTGTCGTGGCCACGGCCCGGGTCCACCAGCTCACGCTGCTCACCAGCGACACCAAGCTCAAGGGCTACCGCCACGCGCGCATCCAATACTTCACGCCGATTCAGGAGACGGGGAAGAAATGAGCGCCAACCCCCAAACTGCCGGCCCGTTGAATGCCGACGACCTGACCGAAGCCTACGTGGATTACAACAAGGGAGACGTTACGGATCCGACAACGCTGGGGGGATAAACTTGCCGGGCATCCACCGCGAGTTTAGGTTTCGCGCGACTCCATCATGCCGGGATGGTGAACCAATGAAATTCCTTCCCCAAAACCGCGACGAGCAGGTGAGCTTCATATTGTTGCCGTTCAAGGTTCTCGTCGTGGCGTTGCCGGTGTGGCAGATGGCTGCATTGGTCGGGATCAGTGACCGGCTGACGTGGCAGTATTTTGAAGGGCGCTACCTTTCAAGTTGGATGGCGATGATTTGCCTCCCGGTCCTGCTGCTTGGGGCGTTGGTGCAAGCGGCGTTCTGTTCCCGAGGGAAAGTTTGGTGGACTTTGGGTTTTCTCGGCTTCGGGTTTCTGTTCGGGCCCCCCGGTCGTTTTGGTTTTTCCGCCTCTGTCTCCCAGCACGTCTCGCTTGCCCTGAGCGCAGTGGTAGCGGGTTTCGCGCTGGCTGCCTACCGGAAGCTTAAGTGGCGTATGCTGTTGCTAGTGGCAGGGGGCACTCTCCTGAGCATCGCCGTCCGCCTTGTCTATGAATTCGTTGGGCCGGCCGGGACAGTGTCTGATGCGCGCCGAGTCGTGTGGGAAGTAGGCCCAGCTTTCACGCTGCTGGCACAAGCTTTGATCACAGTTGGCCTTGTGCAATTGCTTCAGAAATTGATGTCGGGGGATGCCCCAAAGTCAGGACTGCCTTCAGACCCGCCTAAATGAACGACCCCATAACCAAAGCCGCGACGCTGCTGGAGGCGTTGCCCTGCGTCCAGAAGTTCAGCCACGCCACGTTCGTCGTGAGATACGGCGGCAGCTTCGTGGACTCGCCGGATGCTTGACACCTCCGGGCGTTCGCTGGAATTTCACCGTGCATGAGCAACACGCTGTCTCCCTACTACAAGCGGATCATCCGGCAGCAGATCGCCACCGGACAGTTTGCCAGTGAGGGCGAGGTCATCCGGCATTCCCTGCGGCTGGCAGATTCGATGCGACGGACTGCCGGTCCACAGGGAAGCTCCTTCAGCGGGCGCGAAGACCTGGAGGAGTTGCTCCTTGAAGGGCTGGACAGCGGGCCGGGCACGCCCATGACCGCCGCGCGCAAGAAGCGGATCTATGAGAAGGCTCTGGGGGCGGCGTGAGCGGCTATCGCACCACGTCGCGGGCCGATGACGACCTGATCGCGAGCGCGCGGTGGATTCTCGCCGAGAATCCGCAGGCTGCCCGGCGCTTTCTCGATGCAGCCTTCACGAGCTTTGACCGGATCGCCGCTTTTCCTGACTTCTGTCCGCGCGCACGGCTCAAGCACCGGCGGTTGGCCAAAGTCCGGTTTTGCGTGATGCCGCCGCCCTTCAACCGCTGGCTGATTTTCTACCACTTGGTCGGAGCGGAGGTGGAAATCCTGCGGGTCATCTACGGCACGCAGAACTGGCGCGGCAATCCGGCCTCATTTTTTGTCTAGTTCATGCACGACCCCATCACCAAGGCCGCGACGCTGCTGGAGGCGTTGCCCTACATCCAGAAGTTCAGCCACGCCACGTTCGTCGTGAAATACGGCGGTAGCTTCATGGACTCGCCCGATCCCGCCGTGCGCAACGGCGTGGCGCGCGATGTCGTGTTCCTCGAAGCAGTGGAGATCAACCCCGTGGTCGTCCACGGCGGCGGCAAGGCCATCACGCGCGCGATGGACGCCGCCGGCTTGAAGGCGAACTTCATCCAAGGGATGCGCGTGACGGACGAAGCGACCGTCGGCGTCGTGGATCAGGTGCTCTCGCGCGAAATCAACCCGGAGATTGTCCGCACCATCGAGTCGCTCGGCGGCAAGGCGCGCGGCTTCGCGGGCACGGACATCTTCACCTGCCGCAAGCTCTGGCTCGACGACAAGGATAAGCCGGGCACCAAGCTCGACATCGGTTTCGTGGGCGAGGTGATGGGCGTGAACACCGCGCCGTTGCTGGAGTGCATCGCGCAGGGCATCACGCCGGTCATCAGCCCCACGGCGCGCGGCGAGGACGGGAAGGTTTACAACTGCAACGCCGACGTGGCCGCCGCGCAGGCCGCCATCGCGCTCAAGGCCCGCCGCCTCGTCTTCATGTCCGACGTGCCCGGCCTCATGCGCGACCCCAAAGACCCGGCGACGCTCATCACGCACCTGCGCATCGGTGACGTGCCCGCGCTCAAGGCCACGGGCGTCGTGGACAAGGGGATGATTCCCAAGGTGGACAGCGCCGTGGCGGCCATCCAGTCCGGCGTGGAGAAGGTGCAGTTCGTGGACGGTCGGCAGCAGCATTCCGTGCTGTTGGAGATTTTCACGGACGAGGGCGTTGGCACCGAGGTTGTCGCGTGATTCGCAAGCAACGAGCGAAATGCGCTCCGGGTCATTTTTCTCTGTGACCTTTGCGCCCTTTCGCGGCTAAATCTCTGCGCGAAATGAAAGAGATCGTTCCGACGCCGCCCGCCATCGTTCACAACGAGCAGCAAGCCGTCCTCGGCCTGTTCCAGAAATATGTCGTGCCCAGCTATGGCCGCTTCGAGCTGGTGTTCGCGCGAGGGCAGGGGAGCCATCTCTGGGACGTGAACGGCAAGCGTTACCTCGACCTCGGCGGCGGCATCGCGGTCTGCTCGTTCGGCCACGCGAACGCGGAGATCACCGAGGCGCTCATCGAGCAATCGCGCCGGATGGTCCACGTCTCGAACCTCTACTACCACGAGCCACAGGGCCGGCTGGCGCAGCAGATCGTCCGGCACCTCGCGCCGGGCAAGGTGTTCTTCAGCAACTCCGGCGCGGAGGCGAACGAGGGGCTTTACAAGGTCGCGCGGAAGTTCGGCCACGACGAGGGGCGCTTCGAGATCATCACGGCATGGAACTCGTTCCATGGCCGCACGCTCGCGGGCCTCGCGGCCACGGGGCAGGAGAAGGTGAAGAAGGGCTTCGAGCCAGCGGTGCCCGGCTTCAAGCACGTCCCTTACAACGACCTCCAGGCGGTGCGCGATGCCATCACGCCCGCGACCGTGGCCATCCTCATCGAAGGCGTGCAGGGCGAGGGCGGCATCGCTCCAGCGAGCGCGGATTATCTGCTCGGCCTGCGGCAACTCTGCGACGAGCGGCGGATGCTGTTGCTCATGGACGAGGTGCAGTGCGGGCATTTTCGCACGGGACGTTTCCAGAGTTTTCAGCGGCTGCTTGAAGGCATTCCCGGCGCGGACAAGTTTCTGCCCGACGGTGTCTCAATGGCGAAGTCACTGGGCGGGGGTTTTCCCATCGGCGCGTTCTGGGTGCGCGAGGAGCATTATGGCGTGAAGCTCTGCGACCTGCTCGGCCCCGGCACGCACGCGACGACCTACGGTGGCACGCCGTTGGGCTGCGCGGTGGCGAACAAGGTCTTCGAGGTCATCGAGCGCGACCGGCTGGCGGACAACGCGCGCGAGACGGGCGCGTGGATGAAGACTGAGTTGGAGAAGCTTGCCGCGCAGTTTCCGCAAGTCATCAAGAGCGTGCGCGGGCTGGGCTTCATGCTCGGCATTGAACTCGCGGAAAACATCCCGGCTTTCGCGAACACCGGCAAGGTCGCTTCGCTCAACTTCGTCAACCGCCTGCACGAGGCGGGCGTGCTCACTGTGCCCAGCGGGACGCATGTCATCCGCTTCTTGCCCGCGCTGAACTTGCGGCGTGAAGACGCGGCGGAGGGGCTGGCCGTCATGGCCAGCGTTGCGAAGGCCATCGCGTAGGTTCGGCAGGCTTGACGCGCCTGTGCCGATGGCGTCGGATTTCGCCATGACTCAAGTGTTGCGGAAGCGGGTTGTTCGTGGTGTTGCCTTGGCGGCACTGTTTGTTCTCAGCGGTTGCTCCACATTCAACCGGGATTGGAAGGCGGCGGCGGCCACGCCCACGCCGGCGGACTCAATCGAGGGCCGTTGGGAAGGGAAATGGTTGAGCGACCACAACGGGCACAGCGGCGCGTTGCGCGCGCTCATCCGCAAGCTCGACAGCGGAAAATATGAAACGCGCTTTCACGCCAAGTATGGCGGCATCTTCAGCTTCGGGATGCAGGCGAACCTCGACGTGAAGCCGACGGGCGGACTCTGGCAGTTCAGCGGCGAGGAGGACTTGGGCAAGCCTTACGGCGTGTATCGTTACGAAGGCAAGGCGTCGGCGA